>Ga0307378_10011180_pt1 | contig 11591 bp, 11 predicted proteins | sample UN1MG_FD_202238 | JGI IMG/M metagenome (GOLD analysis project Ga0307378, IMG submission 202238) | Soil microbial communities from Risofladan, Vaasa, Finland - UN-1 | ecosystem: Environmental > Terrestrial > Soil > Coastal area > Acid sulfate soil | place: Finland: Risofladan, Vaasa | collected...
CCAATCCACGCCGGTCTCAGCAAGCTCGTTGAGCGCGTCGGCGGCATAGGTGTCCTGGTCGTCGCGGTAGGACCGGGTGCCGAGGATGCCCGTTGGCGTAGGGGCGACCACGATGTTCGGGCTCGGGTCCGGCGCCATCGCCGCGTCGTTGACACCGGCGAAGATGTCTGCCAGGTCGACACCCGCGAACACCAAGTCGGGCAGCGTGCGACGGTCCCACCAGGCCGAGAGATCAGCAGCCTCGACGGAGACCTCGCCGTAGGCGAACTCGATGCCCGTGACCGGGCCGGCCCAAGCGTCGCGCCCACCTCGGTACACGACGATCTCGGTGGCCCAGTCCTGCACCTGGTTCCACGAGCGGCAGCACTCCTCGAGCTCGCGCTCGTTGGCGCCACGCACGGTGCCCACCATTGTCAGGTCGGAGGTGGCATCGAGGCGTCGAGAGAACCGGCCCGAGGTAGGGACGAGCTCGGCGAGCTGCTGACCAGCACCACGACTGATGAGCACCACGCGCAGATCTGAGCCGTTGCCGAGGGTCGCTCCGGTCTGGCAGTCGAGGGACTCCGTGCGCCGAGGCACCTCAGCCGCCCGAGGCGAGGAACTTGCCGGCCACGCCCACCGACACAGTCGCGTCCTCGGCGATGGTGCAGGCGTCGGCCGAGACCACGATACAGAGGGTGGCGCATGCCTCGATGTCGAACCAGTCGAAGGGCTGACCGGCTGCGGCGGTGATGAACCGCAGGCCGTTCAGGATGCGCCCGCCAGCGAGCCTGAGGATTGCCGTGCGCTCGCGGCTATCGATCACGAGCGTGGACCCACTCGGGATCTGGCTGATCTCGACCACTGCGCATGGGGTACGGCATCGCCAGAACTCGTCGGACTCAGGGTCACATGGGCACGGGAGCCCCTCGCTGCCGAACGGGTTGCGGAAGGCCTGGAGCTTCACGTTGCGCGCGTCGGCCGAGCCGGCGAACACCTCGATCACGGTCGTCGCCTCGGACCACTGCTTCTGGTTCTCGAGCTGGCAACAGACCCGATAGGTCGACCACGGCTCGCAGTAGCACTGATCGGTGAGCTGGAGCGGGGGCGGGGGAAGCACGGGCAGCGGGCCGCAGTCGGGGATGAACTCGTCGAGGGGGAACTCGAACTCCCGTAGCAACGGGGTCTCGTCCTGGCCAGGGATGCTGAAGGCGCATCCCGGCGGGGGGAAGGCCGCCACGGTGTCGAGCACCCAGTTGATGGCGGTGTAGGTGCCATCGGCGTTCACCGTGATCTGGCAATCGTCAGTCGAGGTGGGCGCGCACTCCTCGGCCGCGTCGGCTGGCGTGTCGCACTGGTTCTGGACCCGCACCGTGCAGAACTCCGGGGGGAAGCCATCGACCAGCGACCAGCCAACCGGCGCCCAGGTCCCGCCGTCGGGGTTGACCACCGTGAGGTCGATGTCGCAGAAGTCCTCGCCGGTGTTCGGCGTCACGACCGGCAGTGTGGTGTCGATGTCGGAGTCGCAGCACTCGACATCCTCACACTGCACGACCCGGATGACGCCGCCCACTGGTGGGACCCCGTCGGTAAGCGGGTTCCAGCCGATCGGAGTGACCACACCGCCGCCGCTGATCGAGACGTAGTAGATCCGCCCGGTGTCGGACTCGTTGCAGGTGATGACCACGGGGTCAGGGGGCTCGACGGCCGGGAAGCAGATCTCAGCGATGCGCACGCAGCAGTCGCAGGGCGGAATCTCTCCGACGCCGGACCAGCCAATGGCCTCCCAAGTCAGAGTTGCTCCGTCCCAGTTCAGCCGGATCGGATCGATGCAGGGTTCCTCGCAATCGACCGGCGGCCCGGCGAGCTCGGCGATCTCGATCGTGCAATCGCATGGCGGGAACTCGGCGGTCGGATCCCAGCGGATTGCCTCCCAAGTCCCGTCCCAGTTCACCCGTACCAGGCACGGCTCGACGTCGGCGGTGGCCGAGTCAGGCTCGAAGGTCACGGCCTCCTGGACCGTGAGTAGGCAGTCCTCGGGCGGAACGCCCAGCGTATCGGGGTCCCAGCCCACGGCGCACCAGGTCCCGTCATGGCGGATCTCGATCGGGCACTGCGGACGTGGCACCTCGCGAGTGACGATCTGGGGGTTGCGCGGGAGGCACGGGTTGCAGCCCAGGGTCTCGAGGTCTAGGCAGTACTCGACGTCGCGCGGGAAGGGCTCGTCGAGCGCGCACCAGTCGACGTCGGTGAAGATGTACGGGAGCTCGGAGCAGATGGTGAACTCCACCTGGATCAATGGGCAACCGCAGTCCAGGCAGCACGAGCCAGCACGGTCGATGACTATGGGTCCGCTGGTGACACCGGTGCGATGCAGGATCCGCTCGAAGTCCAGCGGGTCGGGGTCGATCGCCGCATCTCCCTCTGGGCAGCACCGGAACATCAGCAGGTCCGACAGCGCGCAGTCGTCGCAGGCACCTCCCGTGAGCGCCTCAGTGAGCCACTGGAGGCCGTACTCGGCGCCGCAGCAGGTCTTGCCGAACAGCCAGCCGGTCACCGTCAGGCAGCGAGGACCACGGCGCAGGGGCCCGAGCGTGCCTCCGCCAATCGCCCCGTCGATGACCTCGCGCCGCAGCGTTGAGTCAAAGCCCGTGACCGACTCTACGAACAGGCCAGCGAACTCAGCCGAGTCAGCGACAAGCGGGTCGTACCACGGTGCATCATCCGCAGCCGGGTCGGTGTAGGTGCCGTCGGGCCCGGTGCCCTGGTCGCAGAACAGCGGGTCGAGCGACTGGCACTGGCAGTTCGGCGTGATCGACAACGTCGGGAGCTTGAGCCCGTTCGACAAGTACGCGACCGTGCGGCGGTTGTTCCAGAGCTCGGTGCTGGCGTAGTAGCCATAGCCGTTCCACACGGGGCCGGTCCCTCTCCTACATGCGACGCCGGCGACGAACCTGCGCTCGCTCCCGCGTCTCGATCTTGGACATGATCTCGTCGGCAGTCGCGCCCGAGATCTGGAACGTGTTGCCCCCGACGGCGATGACCTCAACGCCCGATCGTCCGGCCGCCTGGCCCGAGGCTACCGCCGAGCCGCCCGCAGACGAGGACACCGGCGACGCTGCCCGGGTGAGCAGGCCGATGAGACCCGATGCTGAGGCGAGCTGCTGCGCTCGGCGGGGATCATCCAGCGGGATCACTACCTCGTCTGCCCGGCCCTCACCGATGAGGGCGAGCGTTGGCTGCGTGACGATGCCACCGCTCGCTAATCCCGGAAAGATGAACCCGGCGAGGGCAGTCGCGATGTCGATGTTGGCGATGATGTCAGCGACCTTCGCCGGGATGCCCACGGCGTTGTATTCCCGGATCTTCCGCAGAGCTTCAGCAATCGGATCAGTCGCGCCGAGCTCGTCGATGAGGAGATCCTTCTCCTCGGGGGTGAGCTCCATCCATGTCAACAGATCCGTCGTCGCGATCTCGATCGCCTCGGTCCCCAGGTTTTCTATGGTCACCGTCTTCGCGAACTCTGGTGGAAGGTTGGCAAAGTCGAGGACCTCGCCGTTCAGGCCGATCAGCCCATCCACTGCTGGCCGCGATGAGCCATCCATCGAGGTCACGATCTCGAGCCCGACGCCGGCCAAGGTGGGGAACTCGTTGAAGGCTTTGAGCTGCCCCGTGATGTCAGTTACCTCAGCGAGCTGGCCATCTGGCATGTTCACGAGGAAGGTGGTCTCGAGCTCCCCGCCCTCGAGGAATGGCAGCAGAGCATCGATCTCGGTGAGCTCGGCACCAGCGCCAATCAAGCGGACTCGGATGTTCGCCACGTTCTCCGGCGAGAGCAGGGCTGCGAGGTCATCGGGCAGAGCGACCCCCTCCTCAACCATCTCGACACCGACCTTGAGGATGAGCCCCTCGGGGCCGAACAGCTCCAACTCCTCGACCGTCGTGCCACCGAACACCCGAGCGAACTCGGCATCGAACTCCTCGCGAAGTGCCTTCGGGAGAGTGGGGCGCACGGCAAGGACGCGGTCGAGCTGCTCCTGGAGGATGGCTCGCTTCCCCTCGGGGTCGAGAGTCTCATCGGACACGACCGCACTGACGATGTCGGAGAAGGCCTGGGGCAGATCGCGGATCTCGCCGGTCAGCCCGACGTCGCCGATCTTGAGGTCACCAGCCCTGATCTTCGAGAGCAGACCGTCCTTGCCGGCGAACTGCTCGATGTCGCTGGTCAGCCCCTCGATCGCCTCGACCGTGTCGACGGCCCCGCCATCCAACCGACCGAGCGCTTCGTTGAACTCGTCGACCCCACGGCCGGCCTCCTTGAAGGCTTCGGCGTTCTCGGAGGCGGCGACGAACAGCGGGTTCATCGCGCTGTCGATGATCCTCGGCCCGGTCGATCCGACGTTGGCGAGCGTTGAGTCGTACTCCCTTGCGCGCCGCTCAGCCTTATCCCATTCAACAGCATTCCTCTGGAGCGACGCCTGGAGCTTGGGCCCATCCCGCTCAGCGAGTCCGGTCATGGTGAACCCGAGGGAGTCCATCACTTCTTCGCTATCACCGAAGGCATTGAGCGCGACCTCCCCACCTTCGATGTAGGTCCGCTTCAATGTCTCGAGCGCACCGAGTGCTTGGTCGAAGGTGATCTCCCGATCGGTCAGCTCGCCCGCTTCGACGATCTTCTCGGCCAACTCGGGAAGATCTTCCGTAAATAGGCGAGTCACGTTGTCGATCCCGACGGCGTCGAAGTCGAAGCCCTCCAGCTCGAACTTCACATCGCCGGCCAGGACCTGCGCCTCGCGCAGCGCGCGCAGCCGGACGTCGGTCTCCTCGGCACCCTCAGCCGTTGCCTCCAGCGCAGCGATGTAGACGTCGAACCCGTTCGCCGCGCCACGAGAAGCGATGGCACCGGACTCAAGCAGGTCAGTGATCCGACCCAGCTCGTCGATCCGGCCCGACTCCTCGAACTCCTTGAGGATCTTGGAGCGCAGCGACTCGCCAGCAGCGTTCCCTTCCTTCGCCGCGGTGTTGTCATCGAGCGCGGCGGTCTCCTCGCGTAGCGCTGCGGCATCGGCAAGCACGGCCTGGGTGAAGGACTCGACCCGAGCCTCAGCCTCCGCCTCGGCCTTCTTGCGATTGTTCATGATGGCGGTGACACCAACGAAGGCAGTACCAAGCCCGATGAGGGCTGGGCCTCCGAGCTTGGTCAGGCCGCTCGCGAGCTTGCCTGCATTGGCCGCGAGGGCCGGCGAGGTGGCGGCAGCCGCGCCCGTCGAGAAGCTCGTGAGCGCCGTCGAGACCTTGGCGATGCCAGCCGAGATGCCGACCCCGAGGATCCCCTTGGAGAGCACAGCGAAGGCTGCCGCTGCCGCGAGCACCGGCCCGGGGATCGCGTCGATCGCCTTGGCCAACAGCTCGATCGGTACGACGAGCGCCTCGACCAGTGGGGTGATGAGCTGCAAGGTGGTGCCGAGTGCCGGGCCCAGCGCCTCGGTGAGCTCCAGGAGCGCGGGCAGCAGGTCCTCGATCGCGATGTCCAGGAGGTTCGCCCAGATCGGTGCGACTGCCTCGCCGGCCGAGAGCTTGATCTCCTCGACGGCGGCTCGTGCCAGGTCCGTCTTGAAGGCGATCCCGTCGGCCATCGTCTCGAAGGCCACCTGTGTTGCGCCCGCCGCGTTGCCCATCTCCGCCAGGGCGTTGCGGAACTTCTCAGCACCAGTCGCCGAGGTCAGGGTCAGCGCGGCGTTGCCGGCCTCGACCGAGCCGAACAGGTCGTTGATGGCCAGGCCCGAGTCGTCAGCCGCCTGCTGCATGAACGCGAGAGCATCAGCGACGTTCCCTCCACTAGCCGCGAAGTCACGGAACGAGGTGCCCGATGCTTCCTCGAAGGTGGCCGCCGCGTCGGACCCAGCCTTGGAGAGCTCGAGGAGGAGCTGGCGAAGCTGGGTGGCAGCGACACGCGTCGGCACACCAGCGGCGGTCATGGCGGCCAGGCCGGCGGTGACGTTCTCGAACTCGAGGTTCAGCGCTGCCGCGACAGGTGTTACCTGGAACAAGCGATTGGAGAGCTGCTCGAAGTCGGTCTTGCCGAGACGGACGGCGGTGAACATCAGGTCCGATGCCTTGGCAGCGTTGATCGTCTCCTCGCCGTAGGCGTTGACGACCGAGGTGATCCCGTCCACGGCCGTCTCGAGTGACGTGACGCCGCCGATCTGAGCGGCGACGGCGGTCTCCATGAACTCGAACACGTTGTCGCTGGGCACACCGGCCGAGATGGCCTGGTAGAGCGCAGGCACGGTGTCCTCGGTGAGCAGACCGAACTCCGTGCCGAGCGACACGATCTGATCGCTCACCTCGCCCATCGCGTCAGCCGTGATCCCCGGCATCAGGGTGAAGACCTCGCGCATCCCACGGTCGAAGTCAGCGAAGGCATTGATCGAGGTCACCACGAAGGCGAGCACCGCCGCCTCGGCCGCGAGGAAGGGGTTCCTCAGCCCCGCCTCGATCGCCGAGCCGAGCCGCCCGAGCGGACCGCCCAGGTTGGAGAGGCTGCCGCCGAAGTCGTCAGCCGCCTTGCTCGAGTCCTCGAGCGGCTTCTTGACGCTGTCGCCGATCTTCTGGCCGGCCTTGGCCGCGGCGCTCTCAGCGGCCTTGAGCGATCCCGAGAGCTGGCCCGACAGGCTGGATGCGAAGCGGTCCGTCTTGGGCAGGACCTCGACGAACGCGCGACCAATCGGTGCGGCCACGAACTACCTCACCTCAGCGTTCGGGATGGTGCGCATGTTGGTCAAGTCTTGCAGGCCATCCCCCCACCAGGAGGGGACCGGCGCGCCCTTGAGCTCGTCAGGCAACCAGTCGTCGTCTGCGGTGCGCGCCGGGGTGTCGGGCCTGTCGGCTAGCGGACCCCCGCTCCGGTAGGCGTAGCCGCCAACCTGGGCGGTCTGGGTCGATGGTACGAGCTCGGGCGGGGGCGTCCCCGTAGCGATGATGTGGAGCACGGCATTGCGGTCGATGTTCGGAGTCTCGAGAACCACTGCCGCGACGAACGAGCAGAACTGCGCTGCGGGTAGGTGGAGCAACCCGCCGGGTTCATGGCCAGCCGTGAGCCATCGCCCCTCAACCGTTGGCCAGTGATCGGCCGCCCAGCCTACGAGGACTCGGGCGGCGGCGTAGGGCGCGCCGTGGACTCCTGGATGATCTTCGTGCAGAGCTCGTCGACGATGCCCGGACCGGCGTCCTTCAGCTTCTCGATGGTCGCGACGAAGGCTCGCTTCTGCTTCGAGTCCACGGTCGTGAGGATGAGCTCAAGCGCGCCGGCGTACTGCTCGCGCTGGGTCCTCGCCCCCATGAACTTCGCCAGCAACCAGCCGTTGACGGGGAGCTGGAACTCCCACTCCTTGCCGCCGAGCTTGACCGGGAGCACGTCCCAGCCCTCGTCGCCCGAGGCCTCCGCAATCGCGGCGTCCAGGTCGAATACCTCTCGTGCCATCTCTCTCTCCCTGTTCAGCCGGCCGCAGCGACGAGAGCGTCCTCGAGGAACGGGTCAGCGCTGGTGCCGGGGTGGTTGACCTTCGATGTGAAGACGACGCTACCGCCGGCCTTGAACCGGAGGACCTGTGCCCGCTTGGGCTGGATCGTGTGCGGCCTCGTTCCATTGTGGACGGCCAGGGCGTACTCGACATTGGTCCCGATGGCAGCGCCAGGCTTACCGTTCACGTTGATCGGGGTCGTGGTGATCGAGCCAGCGAGCCGCCCCGTATCGACTGGGGCCAGGCGCTTCGCCAGAGCCTCGACCTTGCGGCCTCTCCGCATCATGTCCCGAGCGACCGGACCCTGCGGCGAGTTGAGGAGCGACTGGATTGCCCCGAGGTTGAGTTGGACTGTAGCGGCCACCTCGACGAGGTTAGCAGCAGGGACCGATGTGAAAGGAGAGGGTCATGCTCCATCCGGCGCATCCGCCCCTTGGCCCCTCGGGAACCATCGGCCCGAACCACACGTCGGAACAGTCGAGGTCCGGGCCGGGCAGTGAACCCGGGAAGATCGAGCCATCACCAGCCGCAGCCACGAGACAGCACCACATGACCCGCGCATCGATCAGCAGATCCTGAGCAGCCTGCGATGTCTCGGCGCTCGGCGGGAACGGGTTGAACGGATTGTCCCGAACCACGGGGTAGCAGGGCCGCATCAGCGAGACCGTCATGTCGGCGGCCATCGTGACGTCATGGCAGCGGACCGACGCGGTGTCGACGTCGAGATCGTTCGGGAACGAGCGAGTCGGGCGGAGCTGCGGGAACCACGTCGCGAGGAAGTCGCAGCAGTCATCCGGCGGCGAGCCGTGCACGGGGAAGCAGTCCTTCGGCCGGCCGAGCACCGAGTCGGTCTCGAGGCAGTCGCACACGAGCTCAGCCACATGGACGGCCAGATCGGCCAGCACGCCGGGGTTGACGAGGGGGAAGCCGAACGGGGGCATCAGGGCCGGATGATCGGGTCGGCTCGGGTCTGGCCGCGCCTTGTGTCGTCGGCTCGGTGGACTCGGCCACGGCGCTTGAGCTTCGTCGGGTTCACCGTCGACAGCCAGAGGTCGGCCTCGTAGATCCCGGTGAGTCCCTCGGCCAGGAACTCGAGCGGGTCAGCGAACACCATCGACACGCCCTGCCGGTCGATCTCACGAAGTCGCTGCGGCAGGATGCAGCCCTCGGCGCCACAGCGGGCGAGCGCGAGCTGGCAGGCGAGGATGCGCGCCGCGAGACGACCGCCGGCCGGGACGTCGCGGCCGTAGTCGTAGGTGATCTGCCAGGTGCCGTCATCGCCACCGACGCCCGAGTCCCCGCTGAAGTTGTTGGTACAGGGCCATGACCCGCCATCCACTCGGACCAGTCGGCGGTACGCGCGCACCTCATAGGCATCGGCAGCGAGCACCACCCCATCGATCACGACCTCGATCCCGACGCCGGGGTCACCAGCGATGGGTGCCGGTAGCTCAACGCTCGGCTCGCAGCACTCGCCACAGCACGAGCCAGACGTCGAGCAGTTGGCGAAGCCGCCACCGGCGATCGGCACCGGGATGCTCGGGTAGCCAGCGCCGGCGTGAAGCCAGTTCTCGGTGAGGTGCCACGACCGGCAGCCATCGGAGCACTGCCCACACCCGCCACACCCGCAGTTGCGCCCCTTGCACGGACGAACGAGGCGCGAGCAGATGCCGGGGAACCGCGCGCCCGACAGGCCGAACAGGAGCTCGGACGCGACCTCGATGACCTCAGTCAGATCGTAGGCGGGGTCAAGCCCCTCGCAGCAGTCGCGAACCTCGGCGGGCGTGGTCCAGTCGCCGCAGGGGCCTGTGGGCGGGGAGGGCACGAGCCCGATGCTACCCCCGCCGCACGGCCCGAGAGCGGGACGGGTCAGCCAACCAGCAGGTCAGCGAGCTTGGCGGCGATGTCCTCGCCCATGGCAACGATCTCGTCGAGCGTTGCGCCCTCAGGGATCTTCCGAGCAAGGCCCCGAGTCGGGACCGTGGTGTCCATGGAGGGAACCGCCGGCGAGCGGCGAGTGGCCGGCCGTGCCGGGATGGTGTGAGGCCGCATCGCCGCAACGTGCAGCGAGGGCGCCACGTTGATGTAGCGGGAGATCGCGACGAACACGCGGGGTGCTGCGCCAGTCGTGGCCTCGAGGGTGGTGAACGGGTTGGTGCTCATGTCGTCGTGCTCCTTGTTTGCGCCGGTGTTCATGTATGAATCATACACGGGACCAGGGAGCAGCGTCAATTATCCCTAGACAGGCGGCCAAGGGCAGGAACCGCATGGCCTTCGGGCCCGGCGCGACGAGGCCCCGCCACATGGCGCCGGTGACAGACGGTGTGGCGGGGCCTTCGTCGAGGCTCGGGAAGGGAGAGACCCAGGCCTAGACCTGGACCTGGAGCCAGGTCAGGGAGTGGCCGGCGAGTAGGCGCAGTCGAGGTAGGCGGGGAGCTCCTCGACGCACTGCCATGCCAGGGCACCGCCGCCCTGGATCGCCGTCTGATCGGCGAGCGTCCAGGTGTCGGCGACCGCACCGGCCGGAAGGATCGGCGGGGGCGGGTCCGACCATGTGCCGGTGCCGACGTCGTACGCGGGGAAGGTCGCGCCCGGAAGCGATGGGACCCAGTTGGCGTTCGGCTCGGCGTAGCCCTTCAGCGTGATCTCGAGGATCTGGTTGTTGAACTCGAGCGCCCCGCTGATCTGCCAGTTGTCCGTCTTGGGCAGGAGCCACTGGACGTACGGGGGCTCGTCGCCGATGATCGCCGGGTTGTCGCACGTCCCGTTCTTGGCGTTCTTCGACCACAGCTCCAGCATCCGACCTTCCACGCAGGGATCGGTCTGAGCCGGCATGACGCCGCCCTTGATGTCGCCCGGGTTCGCGCCATCCAGCGGGATGACACCGAGCAGGATCTCGAGCTGGGGGAAGGGGACACCGCAGAGCGTGAGCTCGAGGTCGAACCCCTTGAGCCGATCGCAGTCCTTGTCTCGGATGCAGATGTCGCCGCAGGCGTTCTTCATCACGAGATCGTCGCCGGCCTCGAGGTCAGGCGTGATCGAGAGAAGCGAGAACGCCTTCACGACCGTGCGCGACATCGCGTCGAGCGGGTCGGTGCTGATCCCGCAGTTGTCGAGTCGGGTAGTCCGTAGGGCGCAAGCCTTCACGGACGATGGGCAGCAGATCATCAGGTTGCCTCCTGGACAGAACGGGCCACGGGGTCAGTCTAGGACCAGCCGCCGTGGCGTGATGGGCATGGTCAGGCGCTGAGTGCCTCAAGCACCTTCTTGCGGGGACGGCTGCGGGACTGCTCGGCGGCGAGGGCCTCGGCTCGGCGGCCGTCATCATCGCCGGCCCATGCCAGAACCTCGTCGGCAGCGCCACCTGGGACGGTGCTGGTACTGGGTGCCGCGGCCTTCGCCTTGCCGGCTCCACCTCGGCGTTGCTTACGCCTGCTCGTGTAGCTCATGTGTCTCCTCCTGGGGGACTGGGACCCAGGCGCCAGCGCCAGGGACGGTTGCTTGCAGAAGCTCCTGGCCGCCGGCCGTGACGATGAAGTCCTCGCCTGCCGCGGCATTCACGATCACGAGGCCCGACGAGTTGCCGTCGGCTTCGTAGGTTGCGCATCCCTCGGGCGTCTCGACCTTGAACTCGACCCTGCTCCCGCCGCGGTTCCGGAGCTCCACGGCCACAAGGCCATCGGTGAAGGTCGCGCTCGCCTCGAGCACGGGCGGGCGAGCGGGCGGCTGGCGCCGACTGCGGCGGCGCAACGTCGAGCTCATGTAGGCGTCCATGTCACTGGCCTCCCTTGCGACGGAGCATCCGCCCCCACTTCCAGACCCTACTGTCGGGACCCACGAAGTGATCGACCAGCCAGGCAGCGCAGCCGATCATGAACACCGCCAGGCCCGCCGGCCAGAAGCCTCCGAGGTACTGGACCTGCTCGGTGAGGGTGTCGCCGCCGGTGTCGTTGACCAGCGCCGGGATCTCGATGGCGAAGAAGGACCCGACCGCGAGCGTGACCCAGACGAGCCAGACCTTCGGCCACCGGCCGCGAGGCCGGTCGTCCTCGACGTCATGCGGATCGGTCATGGCAGCAGCGGGAGTCC
>Ga0307378_10011181_pt1 | contig 11591 bp, 13 predicted proteins | sample UN1MG_FD_202238 | JGI IMG/M metagenome (GOLD analysis project Ga0307378, IMG submission 202238) | Soil microbial communities from Risofladan, Vaasa, Finland - UN-1 | ecosystem: Environmental > Terrestrial > Soil > Coastal area > Acid sulfate soil | place: Finland: Risofladan, Vaasa | collected...
CTGCTAACTGCGAAGAGCCGGATACCCGGACCGGTGGTCGTGGAGACGATAACCTTCTTCAGATAATGCCCCTTGGACGACGACGGCTTGGCCCGCAGCACCTCATCGAGGGCCGCACCGTAGTTCTCGGCCAACTTCTTCTCATCGAAGGACGCCTTGCCGATGATGAATTGCAGGTTGGACTGCTTGTCGATGCGGAAGTTGATCTTGCCGCCCTTGATGTCGGTCACGGCCTTGGCCACGTCCGGGGTGACAGTGCCGGTCTTGGGGTTGGGCATCAAGCCACGCGGGCCCAGCACGCGGGCGATCCGGCCCACCTTGGCCATCTGATCCGGGGGGCGATCGCGGCGTCGAAGTCCAGGTGGCGTCCTGCTTCTTCAAGGACGTCTCCGCCCGCCACCGCAAGCATGGGCAGTTGGTAGCCTTCCCAACCGTGTCTCGGCGGCTGCCGGGCGCGGCGACGCAGGAGAGCCAAGACGTGAGTAAACGTGCGTTTGTTACCGGGATCACCGGCCAAGACGGCTCCTATCTGGCGGAGTTACTGCTGGGCAAGGGGTACGAAGTGCACGGCCTGATCCGGCGGGCGTCGACGTTCAACACCGCTCGGCTCGAACATCTCTACGTTGACCCCCATTCCGCTGACGCCAGATTGTTCCTGCACTACGGCGACCTCAGCGACGGCACCAGATTGGTGACACTGCTCGCCGAGGTGGCACCGCATGAGGTGTACAACCTCGCCGCACAGTCCCATGTGAGGGTGTCCTTCGATGAACCCGAGCACACAGCAGACATAACCGGTACCGGCACGGTGCGCATGCTCGAGGCTGTCCGTCTGGCAGGTATCGAAACGCGGTTCTGTCAGGCGTCATCCTCTGAGTTGTACGGATCAACACCACCACCACAGAGCGAAACCACACCCTTTCATCCGCGCTCGCCCTACGCAGCGGCCAAGGCGTACGGCTACTGGATCACCAGGAACTATCGTGAGGCCTATGGCCCTTTCGCGGTGAACGGCATCATGTTCAACCACGAGTCGCCCCGCCGCGGAGAGACGTTCGTGTCCCGCAAGATCACCCGTGCGGTGGCGGCAATCAGGGCGGGCCGCGAGGAATTCGTCTACATGGGAAACCTGGACGCCATCCGCGACTGGGGATACGCGCCGGAATACGTCGAGGGTATGTGGCGCATGCTGCAGGCCGATGAGCCGGATGACTATGTCCTGGCGACCGGAACGGGGATTACCGTTCGCGAGTTTCTCGAGATCAGCTTCGGGCACGCCGACCTCGATTGGGAGAACCACGTCAAGTTCGACGATCGCTACCTGCGGCCCACGGAAGTCGCCACGCTGATAGGCGATCCGACAAAGGCCCGCGAGAAGCTCGGCTGGCAGGCGACGGTCGATGGGAGAGCGTTGGCCCGCCTCATGGTCAACGCCGACATCGAGGCGCTCGAACACGCGTCCACGCCGTGGATCGACGAGGTGCGGTTGGACTCCTGGCCGACGCCGACCACCCACGGGACAGCCCCGCTGTGACGGACGAAGTGCTGTTTTCACCCGGGGAACTGGATCGGCGAGCCGGGTTCTACGTCGCAGGCCATCGGGGCCTCGCCGGCTCGGCGATTGTCCGAAAGCTTGAGGACGCAGGTTTTGAAAACATCATCACCAGAACATCGGCGGAGATCGATCTGCGTGACCGTGAACCTGTTTTCGACTTCATCACCGCAGCCCGACCGCGATACGTCGTGCTGGCCGCCGGGAAGGTCGGGGGCATCATGGCCAACAGCACCTACCCGGTCGACTTCCTGAGCGACAACCTGCGAATCCAGGTCAACGTGCTCGACGCTGCCCGGGCCGCGGGAGTCGAGCGGTTGTTGTTCCTCGGCTCGTCATGCATCTACCCGAAGTTCGCCGGACAACCGATCCGCGAGGACTCCCTATTGACCGGCCCTTTGGAGCCGACAAACGACGCCTACGCGATCGCCAAGATCGCTGGAATTCTGCACGTACAGGCCGTTCGCCGGCAGTACGGACTGCCATGGATCTCAGCCATGCCGACAAACATGTACGGATCCAACGATAATTTCTCTCCGACGGGTTCGCATGTGCTTCCGGCCCTAATCCGCCGCTACGACGAAGCCACACGGGCCGACGCAGATTCGGTGACCAACTGGGGTACCGGTTCCCCGCGAAGGGAATTCCTGCACTCCGACGATCTCGCCGACGCCTGCTTGTATCTCCTCGAACACTACGACGGGCCTGAGCAGGTCAATGTCGGCATAGGTACCGACGTCACCATTCGCGAGATCGCCGAGACCATTTCGCGGGCCGTCGGCTTCACCGGGCAGACCCTCTGGGATACCCGCAAGCCCGATGGGACCCCCCAGAAGCTCTTGGACGTTTCCAAACTCACCCGTCTGGGCTGGACTGCCAAAATCGGCCTCCAGCAAGGAATCGAGCAGACGGTTGAATGGTATCGACACAACGTTGGAACAATCAGGCGATAGCCAATTGCTCTTCGCCGTACTGAACCCGGACTTCCCTAGCCCTCTTCGGTGAAGTTTCGCGTCACCGACGGATCGACCGGGATACCCGGGCCGGTAGTCGTGGAGACGGTGACCTTCTTCAGATACCGCCCCTTGGACGACGACGGCTTGGCCCGCAGCACCTCATCGAGGGCCGCACCGTAGTTCTCGACCAGTTTCTTCTCGTCGAAGGAGGCCTTGCCGATGATGAAGTGGAGGTTGGACTGCTTGTCGATGCGGAAGTTGATCTTGCCGCCCTTGATGTCGGTGACGGCCTTGGCCACGTCCGGGGTGACAGTGCCGGTCTTGGGGTTGGGCATCAAGCCACGCGGGCCCAGCACGCGGGCGATCCGACCCACCTTGGCCATCTGATCGGGTGTGGCGATCGCGGCGTCGAAGTCCAGGAAGCCGCCCTGGATCTTCTCGATCAGATCATCACTGCCGACGATGTCGGCACCGGCGGCGATGGCCTGCTCGGCCTTCTCGCCCACCGCGAACACCGCGACGCGGGCGGTCTTGCCGGTGCCGTGCGGCAGGCTGACGGTGCCGCGCACCATCTGGTCGGCCTTGCGGGGGTCCACGCCCAGGCGGATCGCCACCTCGACGGTGGCGTCCTGCTTCTTTGAGGACGTCTCCTTGGCCAGTTTGGCGGCCGCCAGGGGGGTGTACAACTTGTCGCGGTCGACTTTCTCGGCGGCCTCGCGGTATGCCTTGCTGTTCCTGCTCATTTCATTTCCACTCTGTTGTGTTGGAGTTGTGGTGCTCGATCAACGCTGTTGGTGCAAGCGCTCATCGACGGGCCGAAGCGGGCCCTCCCACGAATTACCTTGGGGTAAAGACTTATTCGACTGTGATGCCCATCGACCGGGCGGTGCCGGCGATGATCTTGGCGGCCTGGTCGATGTCGTTGGCGTTGAGGTCTTCCTTCTTGGTCTCGGCGATCTCGCGCACCTGGGCCCAGGTCACCTTGGCGACCTTGGTCTTGTGCGGTTCGGCCGAACCCTTGGCCACGCCGGCTGCCTTGAGCAGCATGCGCGCCGCCGGCGGGGTCTTGAGCGTGAAGGTGAAACTGCGGTCCTCGTAGACGCTGATCTCCACCGGGATCACGTTGCCGCGCTGGTTTTCCGTGGCGGCGTTGTAGGCCTTGCAGAACTCCATGATGTTGACGCCGTGCTGGCCGAGTGCGGGACCCACCGGCGGGGCGGGGTTGGCCTGCCCGGCCTGGATCTGCAACTTGATCAGGCCGGTGACCTTCTTCTTCTTCGGGGCCATGCTGGGTGTTTCCTTTCGTTCGGACGCGGGCGTCCGTTAGATCTTGGCGACCTGGGTGAAGGTCAGTTCCACGGGGGTTTCGCGGCCGAAGATGCTCACCAGCACCTTGAGTTTCTGCTGTTCGGCGTTGACCTCGCTGATCGAGGCCGGCAGCGTCGCGAACGGTCCGTCCATGACGGTGACCGACTCGCCGACCTCGAAGTCGACGAGGATCTCCGGGCGTTCCAGGGAGGCCTCGGAGGATCCGGCGGCGGCGGTGGCCCGGCCGGTCTTCTTGGCGGCGGCCGGGGGCAGCAGGAACTTCACCACATCGTCCAGCGACAGCGACGTTGGCCGCGAGGTGGCACCCACGAAACCGGTGACCCCGGGGGTGTTGCGCACCGTCGACCAGGAGTCGTCGGTGAGTTCCATGCGCACCAGGATGTAGCCCGGCAGGATCTTGCGGTTGACCAACTTGCGTTGGCCGTTCTTGATCTCGGTGACCTCTTCGGTGGGCACCTCGACCTGGAAGATGTAGTCGCCCACGTCGAGATTCTGCACACGGGTCTCGAGGTTGGCCTTCACCTTGTTCTCGTAACCGGCGTAGGAGTGGATGACGTACCAGTTGCCGGGTTGGACGCGCAGTTCGTTGCGCAACACGGTCGCGGGATCGAGTTCCTCCTCGACCACGGCCTCGGGGGCCTCGGCCGCGGGGGCGTCGGTCGCGGGAGCCTCAGCCTCGGGGGCCTCAGCCACGGGGGCTTCGGTCTCGGGCGCGTCGATCACGTCGACGCCCACGTCACCGGTGGGTGCGTCGCCTTCGGGGGTTGTCACGGTAGTTCAGTCCTCTCTCCAACAAACGTCTGCGGCTACCCGAACACCAGCAGCATCACCCTGGCGAAACCCAGGTCGACCCCGCTGATCAGAGCCACCATGAAGACCAGGAACACCAGCACCACGGCGGTGTAGTTGACCATCTGCTTGCGATTGGGCCAGATGACCTTGCGCAGTTCGGCGACGACCTGCTTGAGGTAGTTCCACACGAACAGCACCGGGTTGCGGGTCGATCCGGCCTCGGCCTTCTTGGCCTTCTTCGCCGTGGCGCTGTCGTCGCCCTCCTCGTCGAGGATCTCCAGCACGGTGGTCTCGTCGTCCTCGACCTCGGCCAGGGCGACGCCGCCGGCGCGTTGGCGCGAGCGCTTGCCGGTCGGACGCAACGGCTGGGTCAGGGCGACGGTGTCATCCGGCCCATCGCCTGCGGCGGTGTCGAGATCTTTGCTCACCGCATGCTCCTTCGTGTCAGTGGTACCGGGTACGGATCAGTCTATTCAATTGAGCAGGGGCGACAGGACTTGAACCTGCAACCTGCGGTTTTGGAGACCGCTGCTCTGCCAGTTGAGCTACGCCCCTCTGATGTTCGCGGCCCCGCCCACATGGTTCGCGCGCTCCCCGACCGGTCGATCCAGACCGACGGACAGCGCGCTCACGTGGGAAAACACCGAGTGCTGAGTGTACATCGACGCGGCAGGCAGGTGGTAATCGCTACTCGCCGGCCGCCTTGCGGACCACCTGGCCGGTTTCGGGGTCCCAGCGCACCGAGACCGAGTTGTCGCCCTCGTGGCCCATCAGGGTGGTGTAGGCCTCCAGCACTATGTCGCCGTGCTGGTTGGTGCAGACGTTGCGGGTGACGACGATGTCGGCGCCGAAACGTTCGTTGACGCTCTCGACATGCATGGCCCCGTGCAACACGTCACCGGCCTTAATCGGCTTGTGGTAGACGAACTTCTGGTCCACCTGAATGATCTGCATGGTGTCGATGCCGACATCGACATGGGTGAAGAAGTGCTTCTGGATGATCAGCCCGAAGATCGACACGAACGTCAGCGGCGCGATGACCTCGCCGTAACCCAGTCCGGCGGCCGCCTCCTCGTCGTGGCTGGCCGGGTGCAGGTCCTGCACGGAGTTCGCGTACTGGCGAATCTGCTCGCGACCGACGACGAAGCTGTCCGGGTACTCCCAGACCATGCCCTCGATACCGGGTTTGATCGGCACTGCTACGCCAGTTTCGCCGTGGCGACGGCGCGACCGAAGATTTTCTTGCCGCCGGTGGTGGCGGTCAGCGCGAGCGTGACGGACTTGGTCTCCGGGTCGGTGGACTTGACCCGACCGGTGAACAGGATCTCGGCGCCGATGCCGTCGTTGGGCACCGGCACGATGGCGGTGAAGCGCACGTTGTACTCGGTCACCGCGCCCGGGTCGCCCACCCAGGAGGTGACGTAGCCGCCGCCGAGGCCCATGGTGAGCATGCCGTGGGCGATCGCGGTGTCCAGGCCGACCTGCTTGGCGATCTCGTCGTCCCAGTGGATCGGATTCAAATCGCCGGACACCCCGGCGTAGTTCACCAGGTCGCCGCGGGTCAGCTTGATGACCTTCTCCGGCATCTCGTCGCCGACCTTGACCGAACTGAACTCACGCAGTGTCATAGCTGAAGCCACTCTCTCCGTTTTCTGCACTCCGCCCGGCCAGCGTCGTGTAGTTCTCCTGAACGACGTCGCCGTCTTCGTTGGTGATCACAACCTTGTTGACCACGATGTCGGTGCCGTGGGCCTGTCGGACCTCATGCACGTACACATCGCAGAAGAGCTTGTCGCCGGCCACGATCGGCTGCAGGAATTTCAGCACCTGGTCGACGTGGACGATCTGGTGGTCTGCCAATTTGATGCCGTGGTGGGTGAAGGACGCCACCTGCGCGACGTAGCCGAACACCGAGATGAACGTCAGCGGCGCCGCGAGTCCGCCGTAGCCGAGTGCGGCGGCGGCCTCGTCATTGAAGAACTCTGGGTCGGTGTTCTTCACCGCGTTGGCGTACTCGCGCGTCTTCTCCCGTTCGACCACGTAGTAGTCGGGGTGACGGTAGTGCGCGCCGAGGATCCTGTCGGATAACGACACCGGCGAATCGCTCAGCGGGACTCTTTGTGCGACTGGTGCGAACCGCAGTTCGGGCAGAACTTCTTGAGTTCCAGCCGATCCGGGTCGTTGCGGCGATTCTTCTTGGTGATGTAGTTGCGGTGCTTGCACACCTCGCACGCCAAAGTGATCTTCGGCCGTACGTCTGTACTGGAGGCCACGTCGTTGCTCTCTTTCCGACTTCGTTGTTACTGCGTCGTTCAACCGTGCTGTTCTGCTTTGTAGCGGTGGGGGGACTCGATCCCCCGACCTCACGATTATGAGTCGTGCGCTCTAACCAGCTGAGCTACACCGCCGCGACGGAGTCGCCGGTGAGCCCGGCGTCCACCGAGCCCCCTAACGGAATCGAACCGTTGACCTTTTCCTTACCATGGAAACGCTCTACCGACTGAGCTAAGGGGGCCTACCCGCAGCGTCAGTTCAACCACGTCGCGGGCCGTAGAAGAGGGTACCGCCTGCGACTTGACCCAACCAAACCGCGCGGGCGTTGTTATCCGGCCGTGTCCGCCGCGGCTGCGCGAACCGCTCTGGCCGACTGCCCGCGGGTGGCCCTGGCCGGGTTGCGAACCTCGCCGGGGGTGTCCGCGGCGGCGGTCGGGGTGTTTGCGGCGGACGTCGGGGCGTTCGCGGCGGACGTCGGGGTGTCCGCGGCGGGGACCTCGGGCGCATCAGCGGCCCCCCGGGCGGTGGCGACAGTAGTTCCGACGGCGGTGCCGGCGTCAGCGGTGGCGGCGCGGTCCGCGGCGGCGGATCTGGCCGTGCGGCGAAGGTCGCGAACTGAGGGCTTCTCGACGGCGGCGGCGGCGCGCGCCCCGGCGGGCCGAGGCGCGGACTCACCCACCGATGCCGAGGGCATCGATGCCGAGGGCAGAGGGGGCAGCGGCGGCAGCGGGGCCAGGCCCGCCCACTGCAATTCGGCGGAGACCCAGTTGTAGCCGATGTCGTAGAGCGTGGTGGCGTAGGTGGTCAGAGTCGCGACGATGGCGAACGGGTCCTGAACCACGCCGGCCAGGGCGTTGACCGTCGCCTCGACGACGGGCTGGATGCCCTGGAAATAGTTGATGTTGATCTGTGCCGCGATCACCCCGCCGATGATCGGCACGAGGTTGATGATGTAGGAGACCCCGCCGACCACGTACTGCACCGTCGGGGTGATGGCGTAATAGATGTCCTGGCCGATACCGGCCAATGCGACGTCGGCGGTGCGGACGTTAATGATCGACGCGGCCGCGAGTGCCGAGTGGCCCGGCGCGACGACCAGCACCGGAGACAGCGCCACGGTACCGGCGGCCGCCACGGCGACCGCGGGGACCAGCAGCGAACGGACCGACACGCTCATGGCGCCTCCTTGCTCAGGGACTCCGGTTGCTTACGGACTCCGGCAAGGATGACACCCCGCGGCGTGCGCTTCCAAACGCGGGCGGTCAGTTCGTCGCGTCGCTCGCGGCGTCACTCGCTGAGTCCGCGGCGGCCTGCGCCGAGGCGCGAGCCTGGGTGACTGCCCGGCCCACCGCACCGCGGGTCGCCCTGGCGGCGCTGCGGACCTCGCTGACGGCGCCCTGAACGGCGGCGCTGACCTCAGTGCCGGTCTGCTGGGCGGCCTCGGAGACCTCAGCGGCCGCGCTGCCGGCTGCCGCCGTGGCTCCCGCGGCGGCGGCCCTGGCCGCCCGGACCAATTCGCTGCGGGCGGCGCGGGCCGCTTTGGCGGGGGCGGCCACGTCGGCGGCGGCCTCAGCGGTGGCTCCGGGGGTGGAAAAACAATTATTAGAACAATTAAAATTAGAGTCGGCAGGGACCTCAGTGGTGACGCCGGCGGCAACGTCGGCCGCCACCTCAGCGGCATCCGAACCCGCCGGCAACTCCACCTCCACCACGACAGCCGCGGCGCGCGAAGCCTTCGGGGTGCTGGCGGCGGACGGGGTTGACGCGACCGAGGCCAGCGGCGGCAGCGGCGGCAACGGCGGAAATCCGAGCCAGGCCAGCTCGGCAGACACGAAATTGAAACCGGTGTAGAACAACGACGTGCCGTAGGCGTTGAGCACCCCGATGAGGTTGAACGGATCTTGCACGATCCCGGCCAGCGCATTCACCGTCGCCTCAACGACCGGTTGGATGCCCTCGAAGTACAGGATGCCGATCTGCGAAGACAGCGGTGGAATCCAGGACACCGCGTACTGGGTCACCTCGACGGCGTACGCCACCCAGGGCTGGATGGCGTAGTAGATGTCCTGGCCGATGCCGGCCAACTGGATGTCCGCGATGTGCACGGCCGGGATTTGCACTGCCGGCGCCGCAAGCGTGGCGGTGGGCGGGGCGATCAGCGCCGGACTCAGGGCGACCGCACCCGCGGTGGCCAGGGCAACTGCGGGAACCAGCAAAGAATGGGCCGAAACGTTCACCATGTCTCCTCAGACTCATCGACGCTACTGGGGTGAGTTTAACCCATCCCGCACCGTCGCTAGCGGGTGACGCTGGCAACATCCTTCCTGGCACCATCCTTCCTGGCACCATCCTTCGTGGGGCCATCCTGCGCGGCACCATCCTGCGCGGCAGCGCCAGACCGGCCGGTGGCCCGGTCAGCCGACCCGCGGCCGGACCGGCCGGGGACGCGCACCTCGGCGACGGCACCAACTTCGGCGACGGCGGGGGACTCGGTGGCGGCCGGGGACGCCGGCACGGAAGCCTCCTGGACGTTCACCCGGGCGCCCTGGCGGGCTTCGGCGGCGATACGACGCGCCTGACCCCGGTCTAACCTGGCGGGTTCGTCGACTCTGGCGGGTTCATCAACCTTGGTGACCACCTCGACGGCCTCGACCACCTCGACGGTCTCAGCCGCCTCCACTGCCTCGGGGGTGTCGATGGTCCCGGCGACCTCAGCCAGCTCAGCGACCTCAGCGATCCCGGCGACCTCGGCGATCCCGGCGACCTCGGCCAGCTCAGCGACCTCGGCGGCCGGCGGTGACACCGCCACGGCGATTGTCCGGGCGTCGATCGCGGTGCGGGCCGGCGCCGACCCGGTGGATGACGCGGCGACCACGGCCAGTGCCGGCGGCTTCGGGATGGGACCGAGTATCGGTGGCAGACCGAAGAAGGCGATCTGGTCGGTCACCCAGGTGTAGCCGACGTACACCTGGTTGCTGATGTAGGAGCTGATGGTTGCCAAGATCCCCAGCGGGTCGGCGACGATATCTGACAGGGCGTAGACGGTGTTGGCGATCAGTGGCTGGATCAAGTCGAAGTAATTGATCTCGATCTGCGCTCGGATCCCGCCCCCGAGGAACGGAATGAGGCCGACGGCGAACTGGGCCCACTGCACGAGGCCCTGCACCGTGGCGCTCACCGAGTCGTAGATGTCTCGGCCGATGCCGGCCAAGGCGATGTCCTGGACGTAGACGGCCGGAATCTGCATGGTCGGCGAAACGCTTGCCACCGGTGGCGCGGTGAACCCCGGGCCCAGCGCCACCGCGCCGACGGTCACCAGGGCTATTCCCGGACATAACACCGACCGCATCGAGACACTCACCATCGACTCCTCAACCTGTTTTCCGACCACGCATCCACGTGCCCGTCAGGGATTAACTCGCTGCGTCGTCGGAGACCGTTACCGCGGTGCGCGCCGAGGAGGTGGCCCGTTCGGCCGCGCCACGGGTGGCCCGCGCGGGTGCGCGAACCTTTCCGGAGTCACTCGGGGCGGCGGAATCGACCTCGGCGGTGGCTGCGGTGGCCGCCGACCGTGCTCCGGCCCGGGCGATCCGGGTGGGCGACGGTGCGTCGGCGTCGGCGGCCGCCGGGGCAGGGGCCTCGACGACGAGAGCCTCAAGGGCGGGCGCCTCAACGATGAGAGTCTCGACAGCGGGCACCTCGGCGACGAGAGCCTCAACAACGGGCACCTCGACAGCGGGCACCTCGGCGACGGCAGGTACCTCGACGACGGCGGGTACTTCAGCGACGGCGGGTACTTCTGGCTGCGGCGAGCAGCAGATCACCACGGGCACCTGTTCCACCACGGCGGGAGGTTCCACCGCGACCGGTTCCAGAATCGGGGCATCCGCGCCGCGCGATCCATCGGCACCGGGGGTCGCGGTCCGGGCGGCGACGGCCGCCGCCGCCGGCTTGCCGGCCGCGGCCAGCGTGGGCACTCCGAGTCCGAACGCGGGCAGCAGGGTGCTGACGATGGTGGTCAGGGTTCCGAGGAAATCCGTCGGGGCCCCCACCAAGCTGTCGATGATCGTCACCACCGCGGTGAGGACCGGTTCGAACGCCGCGTAGAGGCTCCCGATCCCGGCCGCGATCGCAGGATTCCAGAAGAAGAAGTCCTGGAGCACCTGCACGCCGAACTCCGCCCAGCCGTTGAGGGCGTTGTAAAGATCGAGTGCGAAGCCGGCCAGTTGGATGTCGGCGATCTCGACGACGGGAAGCACGGCGGTCGGCAGTTGCACCGCCGGCAAGGCCCGGGTCAGTACCGGCCCGGCAGCCACCGTCGGCCCCAGAACCACGACGCCCGCGGTCGCAATGGCCATACCCGGAATCAGCAGTGGTCGAATCGAAACGCTCATCATTTCCTCCCGAAAACGTTCAGTGTTGGGGCAATGATGGCATCGCAATCCCGCATTGGCAAAGACGATAACCATAGGATCACGCCTTCATTGCAGGTTGGACGCAGCACTTGTTTTAGGCAGCAAAGTCGTTGTCGGAAAACAGGATTCCGTTTGGGCGCACCGAGGCCCTAGGGTTGCAGCCATGGCATCGACCGACCGCCTCTACTTCCGCCAGCTGCTCTCCGGCCGTGACTTCGCCGCCGCCGATCCGATCGCCCAGCAGATGCGCAACTTCGCCTACCTGATCGGTGA
>Ga0307378_10011182_pt1 | contig 11590 bp, 4 predicted proteins | sample UN1MG_FD_202238 | JGI IMG/M metagenome (GOLD analysis project Ga0307378, IMG submission 202238) | Soil microbial communities from Risofladan, Vaasa, Finland - UN-1 | ecosystem: Environmental > Terrestrial > Soil > Coastal area > Acid sulfate soil | place: Finland: Risofladan, Vaasa | collected...
TCCGAAAAAGGTCTCAACGGCCTTGAATTCCCTATGGAAGTACAACTTCACCTCCGACGTCGGATCCTTCCGGGCGGTGAACAAGCCGGGCCGCTGGTATGCCATGCCCGGTGAGGGCGGACTCATTGCCTGCACCTGGCCGCGTGGGGGCTCTGAAGTACTCAAGCAAGGCAATCCCCGCTTCGCCGCCTACAACAACGAATGCCAAAACGGATACGAATACGCCTGCACCTCCCTGATGATGTGGCACGGCATGCCCTGGCGTGCCCTGGCCCATACGTGCATCATGGACGAACAACGCTATCACGGCTCCAAGCGTAATCCCTGGTGCGAAGTCGAATGGGGCGTTCATTATTCCCGCTCCATGGCCAGTTATGGCCTGTTTACCGGCATGTGTGGTTTTGAATATCACGGTCCCAAGCGTACGATTGCCTTTTCACCCCGCCTACAGCCCGAGAATTTCAAGGCAGCCTTTACCTCTGCCGAAGGCTGGGGAACGTTTACACAAAAACGTCAGGGCAACACCCAAACCGAGCGTCTGCACTTACGCTGGGGCAAGCTGGCCCTGCAAACCTTGACCTTTGACATTCCCTCCGGCAAGACCGCCCAGGATACCCAGGTCACGGTAAATGGTGTCCCAGTAAAAAGCACCTACCGTATGACAGACAACCGTGTTATGATTGAACTGAACGAAGCCGCAGCAATCCATGCGGATCAAGACATAAATATCCGAATACAGTACTAACAAAGAAATGAACATGTTTTATTTGAAAAAATCCAGGAATTATATTTTTGTACAGATATTTCTCTTGAGCATATTTGTTTCAATGAATGCTCAGGGAAAAGAAGTCGAGGTTGTTCTAAGTGAAGATACAGTCTCAATTTCTAACGGCCTGCTTGGCTTTGATTTCAATCTCAAGAATGGTACGTATGCAGGTAAAGACTTTAAGGGCCAAAGAAAAGTATTTACTGGTGCCAGATTCAGCATAGATGCCGGTCAATGGAAGCTGCCTAAATATAGTTATATGTGGTCTGAGAAGTTTGTTTCCGATTATCTTGGAAAAGGAAAAACCCTTAATATTAAACACGTGCCGAGTGAGGGGTATCATCTGATCCGCAACTTGAAAATAACGCTATATGAAAATCAGCCATTTGCTGTATTTGGATTCAGCGTGACCAACCAATTTAACCATCCTGTACGTGTTCGCCAGGCTTTGATCATTGATAAGGCAAAGTTTTTCAATGGGATGAAAATCGAAAAGCCTCAGGTTCTCCGTGGCGGTGCTGGCGCAGAAGAGCAATTTGTCGAAGATACATTTAATATAACAGTGTTATGCTTACCTGTGCCGTCAACAACCAAAGACGTACAATTGTTGTTGGCGGGTTGAAGTACAAAGAGTTTTTCAGACGTGCGATATTTTCGTCTAAAGACCGGACAATGACAGTACATTGCGAAGATCCACAAGGCAAGTATATTGCGACGAAACAAACTTATCATTCAGAGGACATGGTACTTCTGGATTTTGTTACTGTGAATCCGTTTATGTCCCTGGAAAACTATGGCGTAGCGATGCGCCAGGCCAATAATGCTAAGCCCAATATGTATGACTTTCCGACTTTATGTGGCTGGCTCGTCTCACACGGGGGCTTTGGTGAGGGGCGGCCGCTTAATAACTCCCCTGGCCTGGTTGAGCAGACGAAGCTCGCAAAAGAAGCCGGAATCATGAAATACACGCCGATCGCAGTTCGCTTAGAACCCGACTACTATTGCTTCAAAAACTTTGGCGATACGCAACAGGGCAAACAGGTTATTGTTGATCTTGCACATGAGCGTGTAGTCAACAAGAGGTAAGAAATAGAAGTCACGATGACTTGGTAAGGTTGAATAATTATGACAAAACGAATGCATCTTCTTAAAGGTATAAAATTATGAAACAAATGGCAAAGATGCGAAACCTCTCTTCCTTTGTTGTGTTGTGCTTCATGGCCAGCACGTTCTTTTTCGGCACTTCAGATGTATCGTTGATGGCCGATCAGTCGGCTGAAGAACACTACGTGTCGGCAGATAAAAATCTCGATCAGCAGTGGTTGAACGCCCTCTGGGCTCGGGGCCAGCGAAAGATTTATCGTGGCGATGAGTTATACACGATAGGCATGCCATGCGGCGGAGTCTGTACTGGGCAACTCTACGTGAGAGGTGACGGCACTCTGGCACGTTGGTGGATTTTTAATGAAGGTCAGTCAACGGACTTCAGACTTAAAGACCCCCAGACTGGCTATCGCACCTACCGCCCCCTCAGTAGATTGCAGCAGGGATTCGCGATCTGCGCCCAGCAGGAGGGAGGTCCATCGTTTGTATTGCCCCTAAGTCAGGAGGGTTTCGACAATATTGGCTTCATCGGTGAATATCCCATCGCCACGATCCTGTATGAACAACCCAAGCAAAGCGAATTCCCGGTTGCGGTGCAGGCGGAAGTGTTTTCTCCTTTTGTTCCGATCAACACCAAAGACTCTGCCATCCCGGCGACTGTTTTACGGTACACGGTAGCAAATCCCACCGAAAAAAGCATCAAAATCACCATGGGGGGATGGTTACAAAATGCCGCCATGCTAAACGCCACCAGTCGAATCAGGGCCAATCGGCGCAACCGTGTGATACACGACCCGGGATTCACCGCTACTTACATGGACCTGGTAAATCCCAGCCAGGACAGTGGTACACAGATAAAGAGAATAAAGATCATTGAGAATTTTGAAACATCGATTGTACGCGCCAATGGCACCTCCGTGCAAAAAGGGAGCTTCGATAAGTGGCGGATCCAGGGAGATGGTTTTGGCAGAAGTGCCTCGGAAGTTGCCAGGCTCTGGAAAAAGAACGGCCGGATTAAGAATTTGGAAAACTACGAAGGCCTGCTTCTGGCTTTTTCAGGTGCCGGTAAAAATGAAACCAATAATAACAAGATGACATCAAAGCCATTTACGATTGAGGAAGACTATTTAGCGTTTCTCATCGGTGGAGGAAAGAATCCCAAGCAAGCCCCTGAAGGCGCAACCTGCGTAAACCTTTTGATCGATGAAGAAATCGTGCGCACCTCAACCGCGGACGGAACGTACAAAATGGCGCTTGACTTCTGGGATGTCGAAGCGTTTAAGGGCAAACAGGCTCGCTTTGAAATCGTTGACACCCATGCCAAGGATGACATCATGGTGGATTACATACATTTTTGTAACTTCAAGCCGCAAAAAGGCGGTGCGTTCCCTGAATGGGATCCTGAATTTGGTAATATGTCCATCGCTGTATTGGATGCAAAAGCAGATGCATCGGCAGACTGGAACTCACAACAGGGCTTTTTTGATGCGTTAAAAAAGCAAAATCCGTCAAGCAAATCAGAAGCTCAATTCCCTATTACTGCAAAGCCCTGCGGAACAATCGCAACCCGCTTCGAACTCGCACCGGGCGAGAAAAAGTCTGTCAATTTCCTTATCACTTGGTATTTCCCCAATCTCTATAACGGCAACAAAGGCTGTCCCGGCGACGTCGGCCGCATGTACTCAAACTGGTACACAGATGCTCTGGACGTCGCCAGGTATGTATCTGCCAACTTTGACCAGCTCTATCAGGACACGACCTTATTCCGTGACAGCCTCTATCTGGACACGACCCTGCCCTACTGGCTTGTTCAGCGCGCTGCCATGTCGTCTTCCACTTTGGCATCCTGTACCGTGCAATGGTGGAAGAGCGGGCGGTTTTATTCTTTTGAGGGCGTCGGGTTCTGCATTGGCACTTGTGGTCATGTCTGGAATTATGCACAAGGCCCCGCGCGGCTCTTCCCGGAGTTGGAACGATTCGTGCGCACCATGCAGGATTACCACGAAAACGTTTCCTTTAAAAACACCGGCCGGATCAATTTTAGAGGCTTTAATGATAACAGCGAATCATTTGAGAATTGGGGGTATATCCCTGACGCACAGGCTGGCTATGTCCTCAAGGCCTATCGTGAACACCTGATGTCGGCCGACTACCACTACCTGGATAGGCTTTGGCCAAAGATTAAAAAGGCCACAGAATACTTGATCGAACGGGACGGACGCTATGGCCCGATCAATGGTATCCTGGAGGGGATGCAGCATTTGACAGACAGCCTGGGCTGGGGCCCCAATACCTTCTCAGGGTCTCTCTACCTGGCCGCACTGAGAGCGGCCGAGGAGATGGCCCTTCTCCAAGGCGACAAAACCTTTGCCGTTATCTGTCACCAGCTCTATGAAAGCGGCCGGACCTGGAGCATCGAGAACCTCTGGAACGGCGAGTATTTCATTCACAAGTATGTATCAGCCCCTGAGGGGGGCTTGCCCAAAAACCATAAGGGCAGATCCTACGGTAACGGCTGCCTTGCAGACCAGGTGTTCGGCCAGAACTGGGCGCATCAACTGGGGCTGGGCTATATCTATCCCGAAGCGTATATCAAACAAGCCCTGAAAAGTGTGTTCAAATATAACTGGACTCCCGATGTTGCCACTGTGTACAAAAAAATGACGCAGCGTTTTATCCTGTTGGCCAATGAAGGCGAACCCGGCATGGTCGGTGTCACCTATCCCAAAGGTGATCCGCCTGATAACCGTATCGATCAAAATGACGATCCCTGGACAGGCTATGAATATCAGGCCGCCTCGCATATGCTGTGGGAAGGACTCCTGCAAGAAGGCCTGTCCATCGCCTATGGCGTACACCAGCGTTACAACGGCACGAATCATAATCCATGGTGTGAAATTGAAGGCGGTGACCACTATTCCCGAGCCATGTCATCATGGGGCCTGCTTCTCGGTGCCAGCGGATATCGTTGTGACGGCCCCGCCGGTAAAATTGGTTTTGCTCCCAGGATGAATCCCGATGATTTTAGATCTTTCTTCAGTGCCGCTGAAGGATGGGGCTCGATTATGCAAAAACGAGAAAAATCGAAACAGACGAATTTAATTGATGTCAGATGTGGCAAGTTACGTTTAAAGACACTGATCTTTGAGTTACCTCAAGGTAAGACATTCAAAAATGCACAAGTGAAGGTTGCATGTGTTGAAATTAACAGTAAACTGACCCAAAAGGGTAAACAGGTCATTATCGATTTGGCGAATGAGAGTATAATCAAATATGGGCAAAATATTGAAGTCACGATGACTTGGTAAGCGAAGATAATGCGCCCGGGGTGAATCAATATCGTAGTCATTTCAATGAGTTGCTAAATGGCTAACAGATCAAAACAATGGCTATCATAATCCAAAAGCAAAAGTTAGCACCGGTTCGGTCAAAGTCGAATCTACAACGAATGGCCTTTTATTGCTTAAAATTGATTGCAAAACAAACAAGTCTGTCAAATGGAGCCTTTCCTTTTAAGTATTTTTTATGATAATCAAAATTGTATTATACTTTTATCAAGGGTAAAACATGTCTAAAAAATATCTGCCGAGACTGCTGTTAAGCTTGAGTTTGTTTTTGTGTGTTTATCAGACTATGGCTTCCGGATTGCAGAACAATAAGTCTATTCTCAGTGACACGCCCGCAGGTTCCTGGGAAGATGCTATGCTTACAGGTAATGGGCTGATTGGGGTGATGCAATATGGCGACCCGCTCGCTGAAAAGTTTATATTTAACTGCCATAAGTTCCTCCTGCCTAACGGAGCGCCGTTTGTGATTCCCGATATGAGCGACATGGTCGAACCTATGCGTGATTTAATGATTAACGGTAAGATTGGTGACGGGTGGGTATTGTACCATAGAGAACTTCTAAAACGCCAAGGGATTGATATCTCGAATAACAAAAGTCCCTATGCCGGCATGCTCTGGTCGCAATCGTACCATCCCGGCTATGTGATGAATTTGGATATGACTGCTGATGGTAAGATAAGCAATTATAATCGCGTGATTGATTATCAGACAGGTGAAATTACTGTCAGGTGGACTGACAATAGAGGTGATTGGGTGCGCAAGAGTTTTGCATCCAGAAAAGACAATGTGATCGTAACGAAGTTGATCTCTCCTCCAAGTTGCACGATATCGTGTTCGTTAAGTACTGCACCCGCAATCAAATCATCGAAGAGTGTACACTATCAGACAATTGTTAATCAGGATTTCATTAATGTCAGGGCCAAGTACCCGGAGGTGAACAGTAAGCAAGGGGGCTATGAAGGTGTGACGAAAGTTATCACCAGGCAGGGAAAGAAAATCGTTGACGGAGAGACGTTGCGAATTGAGGGCGCCCGGGAAGTATTGTTGCTTACCAAGCTGGACCGGTATAAAGATGACTTCAATCTTTGGGATGCCAAGCTGCTCCAGATCGATTTACAGGCAACCATCCGGTCCTATGAAAAGCTTTTGTGCAGGCATGTTACAATCCATAAAGAGCTGTTCAATCGGGTGGATTTCACCTTGTTTGGCGACAAGGAGGGATTATCACTTAGTACGGAAAAACTGCTTGAACGAGAGGCGAGTGATAAAACCTCTGTTGATAAGGCACTGCTGGAGAAATTATTTTATACGAGCAGATATCTATTTGTATCATCCTGCGGTGCGCAATATGGACCTCGCTTAACCGGGATGTTCATTGGGGCTTGGGGGGCGGCCTGGGCCGGTGATTATACGTGCGATGCCAATGTGAATCTTGCCATCTTAGGCGGTGGTATTGCGAATTTGCCGGAGTGCATGGAAGGCTATTTCCAAGTCATAGAACGATCACTTCCGCAGTGGAGAGAAGCGGCGAGGCAGTTTTACGGATGCCGGGGTATTCTTGGGCCGGTTCGGATCGACGGTGAGGTGGGCATCCCACTGCATGTGGCCAGCTATCATGCTCATTGTACGGCAACCGGACTAGGGCCGTGGCTTCTCTATCCCATGTACGAACATTATAAGATTACCGGCGACAAGGAATTCCTTCGCAATCGCCTGTATCCGCTGCTGAAACAGCAGGCCTGGTTTTATGAGGACTTCCTGACACGTACCGATGAAAATGGAAACTATATTTTTGTGCCGTCCAATTCGCCAGAAAACGCCTGGAAGGGAGTCCAGCCCCGGACCTCGGCATCCGTGAATGCAACGATGGATATTGCTGCTTGCAAGCATGCATTCAGGATGCTGTTTGATGCGGAGAAGGAGCTTGGTATTGCTGAAGGCCAGGAAAGCCGGAAATGGAAAGAAATACTGGCCAAAATACCTCCGTACCTCATAAATAAGGATGGCGCCTTGCAGGAGTGGTCTTGGCCGGGACACGGCGAAAATTACGGCCATCGGCATAGCAGTCACATGTACGTCGTCTGGCCTGCCTATGAGATAAATCCTGAAAGCCGGGAATCGGCTCATCTTATGCCTGCCGTACGTACGGCGTTGGATATGCGCCGGGCGAAAGTAATCCATGCCCATGATGCACTTATGAAATCCATCAGCAGGATCCGAGTGAAACAAGCAGACGAATTATATGATAATCTTAAATTCTTCATGGAAAATAAGTATTTTTATACCAGTCTGGCATCCTCCCATGATCTTGATCACCATATCTATAACTACGACCTGATATTAACGCTGCAAGGGTTGTTAATCGAAATGGCCGTGTTTACAAATGATGATGTTGTTGAATTGTTACCTGCATTGCCCGAAGCATTTTTCAGCGGCCAGTTGAAGGGTGTCAAAGGCAGAAACCAGACAACGATTGAAAGCTTAAGATGGAATATGGATTCCCATCAGATCTCATGCCGTATAACAAGCGATATTGACCAGACGATCACTTTGGTCCACAGAAAAGGCATAAAGAGGATTACATGTGATTCGGAGGTAACGATATCAAGTGTAGGCGATTTTGCCAGAGAGATTAAACTATCTGCTGGCAAACCAACAGAAATAGCCATAACTTTTTAAATCATGGTTTGATATGTTCCGATGCCCTAAGATGAAAGTACAGGTATTACTCATGAAAACAAGATATCACTTACAACTCATCATGCTTTTCGTATTTGCTCTGTGTCTTCAGGCCGAAGCGATGATATTTAAATCCGACGAAGTGGCTGCCCAGTGGGACACGTGGTGCTACTATCACGAAGGAACCTATTACACGTACTACTTAGTAACTGAGTACGGTTATGGCGAGGGAGTTGGCGTGGCCACTTCAACGGATGGGGTACACTGGGAAGATCATGGATGGGTTATACGGCAATCTGACGAGAACACTTACTATCTAGGTTCCGGTTCAGTTTGGAAATCACCAGACTTTGATAAAACAGGAAAATTTATCTGTAATTATTCTGAGCACAGAAATGATGAGTCGGGAAAAAGAACGCAAAACATTTTATTTGCCTGGTCAACTGATTTGATTCACTGGAATAAATTTGGTGATGAAAAGATGTTTAAAGTTGACACACGCTATTATAAAAAATACGGCCGATGGGATTGTATTTTCGCCTATCCGCGTGACGAGGGTGGCTATTGGGGAACATGGTCGGCCAACGGAAAAACAGTTAACGGAACTGTCGGTATAGGCTATTCAGAGGATGGAGTGACCTGGAAAGCGTTGCCGGCCCCGACGGTCGAGTCTGGCGCCAAAGAAGCAGGTGCTTTTTATCCCATAGACGGGAAGATTTATGCGATGTTTATCTCAAAAGGCGGCATGTGGGCACACTCCGCGGACAGTGTCACTGGCCCTTATATGAGATCGCCCAAGAATGCCCATCTCGTTGTCCGTGGACATACGGCCTTCGCACGCTTTCTGCCCACTTCGCATGGATTGCTGGCTCACCATTACCAGATGTCCGGCACTACGCTCAAACGAACTGAGCGGTCGGTGGGAAGAGATCGAGAAATTACTTATGTTTCACCATTCAAACGTGCTGTAATTGATCACGAAGGCATTTTGCGTTGGAAGTACTGGGAAGGCAACGAGGTTCTAAAGGGAGATAAGCTCAAACTTACGGCTGCATCAGATGGAGATATTCAAGTAATTACTGATGAATTAGATTTGAACAAAGGAATTATACTTGAAGGTTCTGTAAAGCTGCCTGAGAGCAAGCAATCGCCTGTAACTCTGATCTTTAATACGCTTAACAAACATTACGCACTTCGTATACTCCACAACGGTGCGGTTGAAATGGGCTCGGTTGATTCCACGGGCAAAAATTGGAAAAAGGTTCACGGCGTCAATAGAGAATGGGAGTTCGGCAAAACCGTTACTTTGCGTATTTTCTTGCGTGCCGGTATGATGGAAGTATACCTGGACGACCACTTTATGGAATGCTGGACCATGGGCTGTTATGGAGCGAAAACCGTAACAATCGGCGTTCTAAACGGCGAAATGCCTGTGGAAAACATCGCATTATGGCAGATGTCGCTGGCGCCGGCAAAGGCGCCGGCAATTGTCGAACCGTTAAAGGCGACGGTGACGGCTTCGTCGATTTACAATTCCGGATACGCGGCCAAGTATGCCGCGGATGGTGATACAAGCTCTCGCTGGTGCAGTTCAAAGCCTTATGGTAAATCTGAGTGGCTGCAACTCGATCTGAGAAATGAGCAAACCATTAGTAAGGTCATTATCGACTGGGAAAAAGCGTTTGCCAAAACCTACGAGCTTCAAGTCTCTAATAATGCTGAGGATTGGACAGTCATTTACCAAACATCTGAGGGCAAGGGAGGAAGAGACGTTATTGACAAGCTCAATGCAAGCGGTCGCTATGTTCGTATCGCACTGGATAAACGCGGTACAGAGCACGGATACTCAATCTATGAAGTGAAAGTGTTTGAAAGCACAAATACAGACTGTCTGGGTACTGAGCCGTTATTTGAGAACAGTGACTTTGAAATGGGTGCTTTGGAAAACTGGACCGCCAAGGGCAATGCATTTACCCAACAACCGACCAAGGGCGACAATATCAAGGCTCGGGGACGCGGCGCCAGCGGACAACAAGGAGAATACTGGATTGGAACATATGAGCAATATGACGGAAAAAAGGGAAAACCCGGTCAGACGCGAGGCGATCAGGCAACGGGAACTTTGACATCCAAGGAATTCAAAATTACCCAATCCTTTATCAACTTCCGCGTGGGCGGCGGTGATATACCGGAGGAATTGGGCGTTAAGCTTGAGTGTGCAGGTGAGGAGTTACTTTTGGCTTCCGGAAACAATCGCGAAGAGATGCGACAGGTCTCTGTAGATGTCAGCGCTTTTCTAAATAAAAAGGCCCGCCTGGTCATCTACGATTCATTTACCGGCGGCTGGGGGCATATCAATGTGGATGACTTTACGGCGTCCAACCAGGCTTTGGGTGAACAGATTGTCCCTATTCACGATTTCTGGGCAAAGAGCGAGGTGACCTTAACACTGACACAGCCAATCCTCAATGTTAAGATTCCGTCGCAGAAGAAACGATTGACGCTATCCTTGCAGCTCAATCAAATGGTTTTAGGAAAATACTCAGTTGATCTGAAGCATATCCCCTGCGACTATGCCTATATCAATCTGGACTCCTTGATGAGCGACAAGGCGAAGTTGACGGTCCGCGGACTCAAACGAGACATAGCCGGAATTACACTCGACGATCACCCTAAAGGCACCGCGCCCGTTCGCCTGCAGAGCCAGGTGGCGGTCAAGGCCTTCCATCCCAACGGAATCAAGATGGTCTACACCCCTTCGGAAGGCAAGATATGGGATCCGAGTCTTTTGTGGCACGATGGGTATTACTATTTCTACGCAATGCACAAATACTACGGTAATGAAACACCGAACCCGAATATCGGCAACTACAATTCGGCGGAATGGTATGGCATGTGGGGAGCGAAATCCAAAGATGGTGTGCATTGGGAGGATTTGGGGCCGGTTATCAAAGATTGCTCTTTTAAGGTTTGGAAAATGTTTGTCATGCATACGGGGGAGCACTTCATTGCCGCCCATGGCAGCTTCAGTGGCAAACCCGGACACGGCAATGATACCCAGCGGCACTGGAAATCCATTGATGGAATCAAGTGGGAGTACCTGGGAAAAGAAACGGATACCCATCCCGATCCCCGTTGGTATCGTAAAGAAGGACGTTGGGACTGCATGTATATGATCCCCAAAGAGGACGAAAAAGGATGGCTTGGCTACACAGTTGCCACAGTGCTTAACAAGGGACACGGTCTTGGCAAACTGGAGTCCGACGACGGCATCCACTGGAAGGTATTACCACCGATTGCCTTTGACTGGGAAGGGGTGGCTTCCGGCTTTGCTGAATTTGTAGGGATTGAAAAGATCGGCGACCGCTATTACTCGATTTGCGGAAAAGGATTGCGAGAATATGGTTTACCCCTTTACAGCGTCTATACCTTTGTAAGTGATTCGCCGGCCGGTCCGTTCAAACCGGATAAAAAGGCGTTTCGGTATTGCGGCGGTTCAGGCGTCGAAGTCCCACCTCAATGGTTGGCAGCGATGGGACGCGGTCAAAATAATGAAATACTCATCACGAATTACGTCGGATCCAATGGCTGGGGGCCGGATGTGACTTTGCTGCCGATCAAGAAGGCAGTGGTGGACGATGGCCATTTGCGACCGGGCTATTGGAAAAATAACGATGCTGCCAAAGGAACTGA
>Ga0307378_10011184_pt1 | contig 11588 bp, 9 predicted proteins | sample UN1MG_FD_202238 | JGI IMG/M metagenome (GOLD analysis project Ga0307378, IMG submission 202238) | Soil microbial communities from Risofladan, Vaasa, Finland - UN-1 | ecosystem: Environmental > Terrestrial > Soil > Coastal area > Acid sulfate soil | place: Finland: Risofladan, Vaasa | collected...
TATCAACAATTTTAACAGTTTCTGCATTTTGGCATATACAATTAATATGAATAACTTCATTCTTAATTAACGCTTCTAATTCAAATCGAAGCATCGGTCGCGTTTCAATCTTGACACGACCTACAGTGGTTATTCTAGTGTTTCCTTCAATATCAACAACGTAAACTTGGTCTCCTCCTTTCAATTCACTTAAATACTTGGTGCGATATACTCCTAGCTTTTCAGAGGGAACCAGAATATAAGCTGAAACATCTCCCGCATTAACACGAAATGGTCTTGAAGATACAAATTTTGTGTCAAATACTTCAGCATGAACTAATACAAATCCTTTAGCTGTACTTCCTATTAGCATACCCTCACCTACTTCAAGAAGAGATGTTGTATCTACACATACTCGCTCGCTTTCAGATATATTTTGAATACCTATAACTTTAGCTTTCGTTAAGTTGATCTTAACATTTATTTTAGTAAATTTTTTCAATTCTTCTAATTCATCTGCGTCTTTAGGGGCGTATAAAATTCCATCAACTCCCATTTCCAAGACATTAAGCATTAATTCAGCTTCTTTAACCGAATAAACTTCTGCGATTAAATCTGTATTGGTAGAATGCATTGCAGCAATAAGATTTTCATAAGGTATAACTTTCCAATCTTTTGCTGCGACAATAATAAAATCAAACAAATTAGTTTCAGATAGTCCTATAATTATATTCTCATCTTCTTTTGTTATTAACTCTTTATAAATACCGATTTTTACAGGATTTGATTCACTTTTAGGTATGAATCTTTTTGCCTCATCAATATCTGAAAAAATTAAATTTTTTACTGCTAATGTGAGATCTTTAGAATAAGTTATTAACCTTTCAAATTGAGATATTTCTTGAAACATGTCTTTTGAAACCATAATATCCAAGAAATTATGATTTAAAGCTTCTTGAATTAACTCGTTAAAATTAGGCGTTTTCTGTTCAAAATTAAGGATAATCTTCTTCATTTTTCATCAATAATTAAAATAAAATTTGGTCTATGAAAGATTAAAGATTTGAAATTATTTTATCTATCTAAATTCTATTAAAATATTTAAGTCAAAAATATCTTAATTATTATTAAAGAGAATTAATTAAAATAAACTTCCAACATGGAGATGAAACTCAGTGGGAATTAAAAAAAAACTCTTTCCCCGAAAAGGGCAAGAGAAGGAAGAACTTGTAACTAAAGCTAAAGCCCATATACGTAAGATAGCTCTGGTGAATAAAACTTATAGCAAAAGATCAGAAATCGCAAGAAAGAATGCAAAAATTGCTTTGAAACGAGGAGAAAGGGAAAGAGCGAAGAATTACTTGATCCAATTTAAGCAATATCAACAGAAGGTTGACCGTGCTAACAATATTAGAGCTAAAATAGAACGTCAAATAGAAGCTATTGATGAGGGACGCATGATCTCAATGACCGGTGATCTAATGGGAGGAATTCGAGATGAACTTCAAGATATCGCAAGCAAAGCATCCCCTACCAAAATTGCTGAAATTGCTGAAGATTCTGAGGCTTATGTTTCTGAAATAGAAGAATCTGCTGAAATATTAGCTGGTGACCCTGAGATTGACTTAGCTATTGATGTGACAGATGAATTGAATCAGCTTGAAACCGAAATGTTATTAGATCAAGGTGGTCAGATACCTGAAGTACCTTCAGATGATTTACAATACATTTCAGAGTTTGATACTGATGAAGAAGAGCCTGAAATAAGAACTAAGGCAAAGTTAGAAGATGAAATAGATAAACTACGAAAAGAGTTAGAATCATAAATTCTATTATCAATTTTTCATTCTTTATAGCATTAAATTTCCTTATTTTATGTAAAATATCGTTTACCATCAAATTCTCGATATTCTTCTTTAATATTTTCAATTTCCTCCAATTCTTGACCTATATCTTCAATATTCTTATCGTTTGAGTAAATCTGTTTCTGAAGGTTTTTGAAGGTTCTAAAATAATCAACTTCAGAAATTATCCCTTGATCGAATTTTGTATTTAGTGCTTTCAAAGTTTCATCCAAACTATATTTTTCCTTCTCGAAATCACGCAGTTTTCTGAGTTTTTCTCTTTCTTTTTTTGAATACTTTCTATTAGTATTTAAATCATTATGAATGAAATTTTCTTGATCAAAATATTCTGACAAATGATTTTTGGAATAATCATTATACATGGAACGCTTTCCTTCATTTACATTCGAATAGGAACCATGATCTCTTTGGGGAATATCATAAGAATCATTTATCTCTGGAGAATGGAATAGACCATTTTTTTGAACTTGCTCGAGTTTTCTCATTAGAATTTTTTTGTTATTTGGATCCATTCTCTGATTATTATATTTGGTAGAAAATCGATTCCTTTCATAGTTCTGAATTCGGTTAGGATCTATTAGGTTTTGCGGAATAAAGCGGTTATCGTAATAAGGTTGTTTATATTGAGTGTAAATCCTTGGATTTCCATAAATAAACAAATTTTCGGGATCTTGATTAGGATATATATTATTATTAATTTGTTGGGGGAGATTTTGATATTCTCGTGGAGGATTTGCTTGCGAGACTTGATAGTTTTGTGGAGGCATGTTTGGAAAATAATTTACTGGATTATTATCATAAACTCGATATTGTTGTTGAATGCTTGGAATATCTGGAGGAATATAATTTGGCTGTCCCGCCATACTTATTGGGAATAAATTATCGGAATTTTGATTTATACTATTATATTGGCACTTTAAACTGAAAAATGAGTTAATAGTTTCTTCGATAAATGCAGTTATATCATTTAATTCAATATAGATATTATTAAGTCTCTCTGCAGTCTCTTGATCATACTTTATAGTATCATCAAAATTCCTTGCTAAAATGATATAATCCAAAACACGGGTAATGTTATTTGGAGGAAGAGTGAACTCATATCTCCCATAAGGAAATTCAATATATAATTTCTTGAACATTTTACCTTGGGATTTGATTTTAATTAAATCCTTTACAGGAGCCTTAAAAATAACTTCTTTCTTTCTTTTTAGTTTTCCATATTCATGTACAAATGATAAGTCAAGATTTGTAATAAAAAGGATTCCTCTACTTTTTTTTAATTTATCTTGAGTGTTTAAACCATTGGCTAATTTTGCATAAATGGCATAAATGGGTTTTTCATTTTCAGCTAAATTTAAGTATTTTTTATAAGTTTCAAAGTAAAAGCTGATTTTTTCAATAAATTTCAAGTAATCTTGGATACTTTCTAAACTTGTAGAAATTGTTTTTATGTTATTAGTAATATATTCTTGAATTGTTATTCCTTGTTAGATTCTCAAGGATCCCCTCTATAATAATTACATTGGCATTTGGTTGGGAGTAAATATCAAAAAAATATTCCTTGTTTAATGATAAATGATTAAAAAGAATGCTAATTTTCTCATGTAAATTTTCTTTTGCATAACTTAATAATTTAAATAGAGCTAGAAGGTCAGATTCCAAGTGAGGAAAGTGATAGCATTTAATTGGAGGTGCCCGTGCATTTTTTGCTTTTTGACGCAAATGGTACAAGTTATTAATAAGTTCGTTTAGAGGTTCAATGAAGTATCGCACATTTTTTATTAAATCTAAAAAACTTTTTTCTAATTCCTCTTTTTTCTCATAAATATTTATAATTGATGTGGAATGACATTTTGGGCAAGCTTTTAATAATTGACTCCCTTGATTTATATGTTCACTCTCACAATCTTTGCAAGATCCATATTTACCTGATTCTTTTATTTCTATATTCTTAGAATTACAATCTTGACATATAAAATAATCAATTTTTTCTTCATGTAAGCAATCAGAACAACAACTGGCTCCACAATCCTCACAATAATAAGCCAGCTTAATATGTCTATGGCAGAATCGACAGATTTGCACGTTTTGTTCCGACATTTTTACATCTAAATCCCAATATAATTATGAAAAAAGACAAAATTAAATAGTACTTTCAATAATTTTGAAGGGTTTTTTTAATTTCAATAGGTATGTTATTTGTGTAATATCTCTAAAATACCAAAATTAGGCTTATTTAAATAAATAAGAAATTGATTGAAAGATTTTTAGCAAGATTAACAGATTAAAAACGAAATTATTTAATGATCTTAATGTTTGTACCTAAAGCTTGTCCGGGTAATCCTGCTCTTTTGAAATGTGCTCTAACTGCCCCACTATTACCATGAGCTCTTGTAATTACACCTTTCATTTCTTTTCCTGTTGAGCTAACCCATAAAACAGTTCTTCCTACTAATTTATTTGCATCTTTTCTAGTTTTAATAGTTGAGAATACTAATATGCAATGTTTGGTGTGAACTGTATGTCTTCCTCGTTTATAATTAGAAATCGCACCTTGCATCCCCAGTAAATCTAATTTACTCAATGTCATAACATACCACTCTAAATAGTTGTATCTTTTTCTTTAATTTAAAAAAATATTTAAAAAGATAAAAAATTTACGATAAATAATTCTGTATCCTCTTTTTTATAAAAAGTAAAATTTTTGTAGATTTCAAATTTATATTAAATTTATGAGAGTTGCGTTTGGAAAGAATAGTATTACTCCATTAAATTTCCTAGACATGTCATTAGCAGGTTACACTCGTAAAAAACCTTGCTTAGGAAAATTAGATGAAATTCATGTTCATGGTATCTTGATTGAAGAAAATCAAGATTATCTGTTAATGCTCTCATTTGATACACTTAAGTTACCGCTAGCTATCGTAGAATACATGAAAAACAAAATTATTTCAATTTTCCCATCTATTAAACCAGAGAATATCATTATACATGCTACTCACACTCATTCTTCTTTTGATCTAACTGGAGAATTTCATTGGCCTGGTGGGACTTTTAATGTTTTAAGAGGGATAATGTTTGGATCAAACAGAAATGATTTATACATTGTTTGGCTTGTTAATAGAGTTATTCAATTGTTTGAGACATTATTAAAACAGTTAGAGCCAAGTAGGATTGCGTGGAAGAAAAAACAATTTAATCCTGATATAGTCATCAATCGAAGGCATCCAACCAGACAATCAAAACCAGAACTTGGAGTCATTGTTTTCAAGAATATGAGTAAAGATGAAATATTTGGAATAATTACAAATTACTCTTGTCATCCAACAACACTATCATTTAAGAATTATAAATTATCTGCGGACTTTCCAGGAAAATATGTTGTATGAATTGTACAATTGACTGATAAAAAGACTCATGCTATATACTTCAATGGTCCATCTGGGGATCTTAATCCGATTACAACTAGTGGAATTGATTATAAAGCTTTAGAAGAAGAGAAATCGTTAATATACGATCAGTTAGGCACTTATGAAGATACTAAAAAAATTGGTTATATCATTGCTGACGAGGCATTAAAATTGGCGAGATCTATTGATGATGAGGAATTCTCCGATTCTATCAGAATTAATGCTGAAATAAATGAATTTTGGATTCCCATGAAAGATGCAAAATATTTTAATAAAATTTGGTTTTCTAATAAGCTATATTATTGTATTAAAAAACTATTTCTCCTTAAGATTGCCAGATTACACCTTTTAAATGCTAATTTTCCATTTTTTAGTTTGAATAAAAAAGGGAGGAAAGTTAAATGTAAAACAATCGTTCAACGTTTTCAAATATCAGCTGATGGAAGAAACGCTTCAAATAAATTAGATCTAATAACTGTACCAGGAGAATTATTTGAAGATTTAGGAAATAAGATCCTTGAAGAATCTTTGCTTGGAAGAAAGAATACTTTCATTTTTCAAAACTCTCAAGATTGGATTGCTTACTTGTTTACCATAAAAGAATATATAAATTTTGGAGGATATGAGCCATTTCCAACGTTCAGCCCATTTTCTGGTGAAATAGTGTTAAATGAAGTTTTAAAATTTTTTCAAGAATAAATCAATTCTTCTGCCATTTCCCAAGCATAGCTATTACTTTTTTCAATTGCAGAATTAACATACTGGTCATTTAAAAAAGCTTTTTTAACCTGATCAATAACTTTTTTCTCAATAAACTCTAGCTTGGATAAATATTGATTTTTCAAATCCGGATTACCGAGAGTTCTAATGAAACGAGAATGTCGTGTCCAATACCAATCCGAATTTTGTTTTTTATAAGGTCCTGATTTTAATACTTTTTGATTCTCAAGGGGGAAGATGTATGGTTTATAAGAGCTTAAACAAGGAAGGGTACTCCCAGTAAGCCAATGAATCGAATTATTTCCTTCTTTTCTCAATTCAGAAATTTGAGATCCGGTTGATTCAAATCCACCATGCATGCAAATCCCCACATCATGTTCTCTTAGAAATTCCATCATTAATGAAGGTGTAATTTTGCCAATATTTTTTTTTAGTAATAATATGGACTTCCCTCCACGTGAAAGGGGAGAGATAATATTAGAGGCATGATTTCCTGAAAAAGTAACAGCAAAATCAAAATCATCATCATCTTTACAATATCCCTTTTCAATTGCATGATTAATAATTCCTTTTCGTCTAAAATCTCCCGTTCCGCGTATTGATATCCCATTAGAAATTGATCTTACATCTATAACCTTTTCAACAATCCACCAATCATCAGCAGTTTCTAAGACATATGCATCTTTAGAATCGGCAATAATGAAAGAATTATGATAAGTCCACGTAGAATCTTGGTAAGAACATCCACCTCCTTGATGATATTTTTCTAATAATTCTGTGATTATTTTAGTTGAATTATAAGCAGAATTACCTCGTTCTAATCCTAATCTAAGGAGATCCATCCCGAGTAACCCCTCGTTTCTTAATGGCTCATGTGTGTACACTGCTTCATTTCCAATAACTACTCCATGTTCATTTGCTCCCATTTCAGCACCCCACATCCAAAAAGGTTGACTAAGAAGAATTGCAGCTGTTTCTTTTACTTGAGGTATTGATATATGGGTGCATTTAACCGTATCTCCCTCATTATATTGACATTTAGGAGTATACGTGATTAATTGTATTTCATTTTGAGGTCGATCGCTATTCTTGGCAAAGATTACATTTCCATTATTGGTACTATTTCCCAAAGCTAGTAATGTGTCACACATCTTGTTATTCTCTTGCTTTTACAATAATAAGAAATCATTCAAATAGCATTATGAATTTTACTATTCATCTTTTTACAGATTGAGAGGTAATAATATGGGAATTTTAATAAAAAATGGGTTAATAATTGATGGGAGCGGAGTATCTGGAATAGAAGCGGATATCCTTATTCAAGGTGATAAAATTTCACAAATTTCACCCAATATTAAAGAAAATGCTCATCATATTATAGATGCAAGAGGAAAAATAGTTTCTCCCGGTTTTATAGATATACATAATCATGCGGATTTAACGATTTTAGAGGCAAATAAAGCAGAAGCTTTTGTTGAACAAGGAATCACAACTCTTCTTGCGTGTGTTTGTGGAATTGGTGTAGCACCAGCAAATGAAAAAGTCAAACAATATTATTTTGACTTTGTTAATAAAGCATTTTGTTCATCCCCAGATCTTTATGAAAATATGTCAAAATTTCACGAGGCTTTAGAGAAAAAAGGAGTTTCAATTAATTTAGCATTCATGATTCCTCAAGGTAATGTCCGAGCTTGTATAATGGGAACAGATACTAGACCCGCAAACGAATCTGAATTAAATGAGATGAGAAAAATTGTAAGAGAGAATATGAAAGCTGGAGCATTTGGTTTGTCAACAGGTCTTGTATATCCTCCAGGATCTTCAACTTCTACAGAAGAATTAATAGAAATTTCTAAAATAGTAAGTGAATACAATGGATTCTATGATTCACATATGAGAAATGAAGGAGCAGGAGTAATTGAAATTGGTATGAATGAATTGATACGAATAGCACGAGAGGCAAATGTAAGAGCACATATATCTCATTGGAGTGTGATAAGTAGATATAAATATGAAGAATTGACAAACAAAGCGATTAATTTAGTAAATAGTGTAAGAGAAGAAGGTTTAAACATTACAGCAGATTTAACTGTTTATGACGATGGTTTCACGAGCCTTTCTTTTGTACTCTTACCAACATGGGTGTATGATGATTTCGAGGGAAATTTGAGTAACCCAGAAATACGGAAAAGAATTAAAAAGGAAATTTTTGATAAACTCTACTCCATGTTTTTATCAGATGCACCTTTTTCCATGAAAATTATTCCCAAATTTCTTTTGAGAAAGAAAATTATTCCCCTTTTGAGCAAGGGTGTGATAGTTATTTACGCCCTAAAAAATCATGAAATTGAAGGAAAAACGCTTTATGAAATATTGAGTACTCTCTATCCTGAAAAAGAACTTGAAGATGCTCTTTTAGACTATTTCCTCGATGAAGAAGGTGGGATAATGATAAGGATTCAGCAAAAGAATGAGGACTTAAGTATGATTCCTCTTTTCAAGCAAGAATATGTCTCTCCTAGTTCTGATGCTATATTAATTTTAGGGAGAAATACTCACCCTCGAGCATTTGGAGCTTTTCCCCGTGTTATAGCAAGATGGGTTCGTGAACAAAAATTATTTTCCTTAGAAGAAATGATAAGAAAAATGACCTCCTTACCAGCATCTATTTTAGGTCTTAGTGATAGGGGAATTATCCAAGAAGGGAAAAAAGCGGATATTGTAATTTTTGATCTGGAAATGATTAATGAAAGAGGAACCTTAAAAAATGGATGCCAACCTCCTATTGGTATAGATCACGTTATTATAAATGGTCAAATTACAGTATTGAAAGGGAAACATACCGGTACTTTAAACGGACAAATTTTAAAACATATACGACAAAATGTGGATTAGCTAATACAACCTAATTTTTAAATAATTTTTTTAATAATCGGGTTCTACAGGTATTTCCACAACTGAAAATTCAATAAATTTTTTGTTAACATTAGAAAGTCAAGTATTTAGCAGAAGTGATGTTTGGTAGCTTCGCAATTTGGAAAAGAAAATCCTCTTTAACGGGACTATCCACGTTTATGAGGCATACAGCAGTTCCCCCGGGTTCATTTCGACCTAATTGAATGCCAGCGATGTTTATTCCTATATTCCCTAAAAATGTGCCTATGCTTCCAATTACTTTTGGAACATCTTGATTTTGAAGCATTAATAATCCTCCTACTAGATCGGCTTCAATTGGAAAGCGATTGATCTGAACTATCTTCAGAGTAGATCCAAATATTATACCTGAAACTGAAGATTCCCCCCTTTCTGAGAAACACGCAACTCTGATCATACTAGTGTAATTTTCTGCTTTTAAGCCTTTTGTTTCAGTTACAATTATTCCACGTTCTTCGGCTACTATTCGTGCGTTAACCAGATTGACATCTTCGGTTTGATGTTGTAATACACCTTTTAATACAGAGATCGTGAGTGGTGGTGTTGCAAGTTTTGAAGCTTCTCCTAAATATTCTACGCGTATTTCTTTAAGAGGAGAATCAAGAATTTGCCCCTGAAATGAGCCTAACTTCTCACAAAGTTTAAGGTAAGGACGTAAAATAGGAATTAACTCCGTAGATATTGAGGGAAAGTTGACTGAATTTCGAATCATGCCTTCTTTTAGAAAATCACAAATCTGCTCGGCGATCAAAATCGCTACTTTTTTTTGAGCTTCTATTGTAGAAGCTCCTATATGAGGTGTAAGAATCACGTTTGGATATTTAAGCAGAGAATTATTAGGTAAAGGTGGTTCTATAGGAAAGACATCTAAGGCCAATCCTTTAATATGTCCAGATTTTAAGCTATTCAAAACATCAATCTCATTGATGAGGGCACCCCGTGCGCAATTAATTAAGTAAACTCCTTTTTTCATCTTTGTAATTGACTCAGCATTTATAATTCCTCTTGTTTCTGGTGTGAGAGGCGTGTGATAAGTGATGAAATCGGAGCGAGCGTATAACTCATCAAGGGTTACATGTTCAACACCGAGTTTTGAGATAACTTCGGGTGGGACATAGGGGTCATAACTTATCACCACCATCTTTAAACCTAACGCTCTTTCTGCGACTACCTTACCAATATTTCCCATTCCTAAAATCCCAAGCGTTTTTCCGGTCAGCTCTGTTCCTAAAAATTTACTTTTCTCCCATTTACCTTCCTTCATCGAAGCTGAAGCTTGGGGGAGCTTTCTTGCAAGAGCCATAATCAATGCAATTGCATGTTCACCCGTCGTGATTGTATTTCCCCCTGGAGTATTCATTACCACAATACCTTTTCTAGTTGCGGCTTTCTTGTCAATATTGTCCGTTCCAGAACCTGCGCGACCTATAATCTTTAAACGTGTACTTTGTTGTAGAACTTCCTTTGTAATGGTTGTATTACCCCTTAAAACAATTCCATCATAATTATTGACGATTGCAGTCAACTTTTTAGTATCAATCGTTCCCATCACGTCAACTTGGATTCTTTCTCGTGTAAACACGTCGACTCCAGCTTTTTCTAAATTATCAAGAATTAGCACTTTCATTATTTTTTCCATCTTCCCTTTTAATTGTTCTTAGAACTCGAAGAATCAAGCAATTTAATCCAACAAAAAATATTTCATATATTTGATTGATATTGAAAGTGATAACTAATTAATTTTTTGATATGAAAAAGACGTGATGAAAGTACATCAAGAAGGTACTCTTTGAAATCTACCAATTATAATTCTTATTCATGCATGGTTCTCAAACGTTAATCTTTAAGAAAATCACATGATTCATACTAACTGATTTTTCCTCCTATTTGCTGACCATATCAGCCCCAAACACTTTAGTTAAGTTTATTTCCTTCAACGTGATCATCTTATTATGAACATCTCCCATTTTATATAACAATTTTATTTATTATTTTTGAATTAATTAAATATAAGAACACTTTAATAATGAACATGCTAAATATTTGGATTTTAACATTTGAATTTGCGGGTGTTGCAAAATTTGGTGGATTGGGAGAAGTACCAGCAAATCAAGCAAAACATCTTTCCGATACTCATAATATTACTGTTTTGATGCCCTCTCATGGACAAGTTGACAGATTAAAAGGCAAGTATGAGTGGATTAAATTACCAATATCTTGCGAAGGAGAAATTGATGGTTTACAACTAGGATTAGATACACCAAAAATGTATTTTCAAATATCTTTTTATCAATTTATAATTGGGAACTTAAGAGTTATTTTATTAAGTGGTGAAAATCCGTTAAGCAATATTTTTCTGGATGATCCAACAATATACAATCCTGATACAATAAAAGGAAAGATATGTTTATACTCCCATGGAATGAGATGTATTTCAAATCATATTTTTAGAGATCAATTGATTAAGTATATTCCAGATGTTATTCATTTACATGATTATCATGTGGTATTGCCTTTCATTGCTTTAAAACAAGTATTTACAAAAAATAAGGTGGATATCTCTTCAATATTAACAATCCATTTATTAACTTGGCCTAGGTTTGGATTGGATTATTATAGTACATGTGGTATTGATTCTTCTCCAATTAAAATACGAATGAAAAAAGGAATTAAGTTTTTG
>Ga0307378_10011185_pt1 | contig 11588 bp, 8 predicted proteins | sample UN1MG_FD_202238 | JGI IMG/M metagenome (GOLD analysis project Ga0307378, IMG submission 202238) | Soil microbial communities from Risofladan, Vaasa, Finland - UN-1 | ecosystem: Environmental > Terrestrial > Soil > Coastal area > Acid sulfate soil | place: Finland: Risofladan, Vaasa | collected...
AAGAGGTTGGCGATGGTTGTCTTGCCGGCCCCGCTCTCACCGACCAGCGCCACGATGCGGCCCACTGGTATCTCGAAGCTGACGTTCCGCAAGACGAGCTCGTGGTCGTAGGCAAATGAGACGTTAACAAAGGCGATGCCCTTTGATATGACGGGCAGCTGGATTGCATCCGGCGCCTCGACAACCTTGGGCTTGGTATCCATTATCTCGAAGACACGCTCAGCCGCCCCAAAAGCCCTCTGGATGTTCACGTTTATCCTGCTTAGTTTCTTAGCTGGCTCGTATATAGCGAACAGCGCGACAAGCATCGCTGTCAGCTCCCCAGCAGTTATAGTGCCGCCGGCGACCTGGTAGCCACCGATTACGAGGACGATCGCAGCACCTATCACGCCGATAAACTGCACCAAAGGGCTAGAAAGCGCTGAGACACGGGCGGCGCGCATCAGGACGCCAAAGTACTTCATCGCTTGTTTGTAGAACCGGTTGACCTCGAACCTCTCCATGCCGAACGCCTTCACCACGCGGGCGCCCGAGATTGCCTCGTGCATCAGCTGCGTTACGTCGGCTATTTTGTTCTGTGCTTGCTTGCTCGTGCGCCTCATCTTTCTGCCCAAGTGCAGGATCGGGATTGCGAGAATGGGGAACAGAGCAAAGGCGAGCAGCGAGAACTTCCAGCTAGTATAGAAGGCAAAGATCAGAAGCCCCACAATCTTGAAGAAGCTCTGCACGAGGTCGGCGAGGTCTCTTGTAACAAGGTCTCGCAGTTTCGAGATGTCATTGATGATCCGAGATATGAGTGCGCCGGTCGATTCCCTCTGGAAAAAACCGAGGGACAGGGCGTGAATGTGTTCGTAAAGCTCGCAGCGGATGTCTCGCACGACGTTGTGGCCGACAAACTTGATGAGGTATGTGGACATATAGCCCATGACGCAGATAATCAGGCCGAGTGTGACGAGCGAAAGCGCAATCAGTGGGATTAGGCTTGCCTGTTTGGCGACGAGCACGTCGTCAATGAATGGTTTGAGTCGCGAGATGAGCCCGACATTCGCCCCGGCGAGAATGCTCGAGGCCACGATGGCAACCACGAGCCTGAACGTATAGGGCTTTGCATAGGCCAGAATACGCCCATACATCCCTCCGAAGTTGCGGAGTGCGAGTTTGCCGCTGGTGGCCAAGTTGGTGTCGTTCTGACTGGACAATCTGTCCCTTACCTGAAGTTCATGGCGAAACTTACTGCACTGCCTTCCCAAGACCGCGTTATAGGATAAAACATACCATAACCGGAGGAGGTTGCCAGCAGGGCCAATTGACTCAACGGGTAGCCTTGCCATACGATCTGCTTCAGACGTGAGGCATTCAAAGGATACTCTCACGAGGCGCTTTACAGCATACTCACAGTAGGGATGCAGATGACAGAGAACGTTCGTGTCAGATTCGCTCCATCGCCGACAGGTTATCTCCACGTTGGCGGGGCGAGGACAGCGCTATTCAACTGGCTGTTCTCCAAAAAACGAGGCGGCAAGTTTGTGCTCAGGATCGAGGACACCGACCTCGCCCGTTCCGAAAAGAAGATGGTTGACGAGATTCTGGAGTCGCTGAGGTGGCTGGGGCTTGATTGGGACGAGGGCCCGTTCTATCAGTCGGAGCGATTCGGCCTTTACGACGGCGCTGTCGAGAAGCTTCTGGCCGACGGGAAGGCCTACTATTGCTTCTGCGACGTTGAGAAGCTTAGGTCCATGAGAGAGGAAGCGCGCAAGAGGGGCAGGGCTTTTCGATACGACCGCAGATGTCTGAACCTCCCGGAGCACGAGAAACAAGGGCTGCTTGCCCAGGGCGTTCCGAAGGCGGTTCGCTTCTTTGTCCCTGAGGGCACAACTACGATAACAGATGCTGTGCACGGAGCTGCCACGTTCGAGCACAAGGAGATCGGCGACTTAGTCATCAAGAAGGCGGACGGCTCGCCGACCTATCAGCTCGCGGTCGTCGTTGACGACCATGACATGAGGATAACCCACGTTATCCGCGGCGATGACCATTTTAGCAACGTTCCCAAACAGGTGATGCTGTTCGAGGCCCTGGGATACGAACCACCGCAATTTGCGCACGTCCCGCTGATACTCGCGTCCGACAGGACAAAACTTAGCAAGCGAAACGCCGCGGTGGCGGTCTCGGATTACCGGGACTCGGGCTTCATGCCCGATGCGGTCAGGAACTTCCTCGCGCTTCTTGGCTGGTCGCCCGGGGACAACAGAGAGGTCATGACGCTTGACGAGCTGATCGATGCGTTCAGCCTTGATGGCATCAGCAGGTCAAATGCGGTGTTCGACGTCAAGAAGTTGGAGTGGATGAACTGTGAATACATCAAGAGTCTGGGGCCGAGCGAGCTATCCAGTCGCGTCAAGCCGCTGCTGCTTCGCTCCGGTCTGATAGACGACGATTTCGCGGCCAAGAACGCCGACTGGATCGAGAGGATACTTGTCCTCTTACAGGAGCGCGTGCGGAAGCTCACGGACTACCCAGACGCTGCGCGATATTTCTTCACGCCCGACTTCGAGTATGACGAAAAAGGTGTGCGCAAGCATTTCAAGAGCCCTCAGATTATCGACGTGCTGACGCGCCTTAAGCAGCGATTTGAGGCCGCCGAGGACTTGTCGCTGGAGACGATCGAAACAACTATTCGGGGCCTCGCTGACGAGCGCGGGAAAGGTCATCCACCCGACGAGGCTTGCCTGCACGGGTTGCACCGTCGGCCCCAGTCTCTTTCATCTCCTTGAGGTCCTCGGGAAGGAAAGGGTGCTCGAAAGGCTCGACAATGCGATAGAGTTTCTCAAGAGCGATGTCAACGATGGAAAACCTGAGGCGTCCGAGGAGTAAGCCACCGGACTAGCTCATCGATTAGTTTAAGATAGTGTGAGGCCTGGAAGAAGGAGACGATGAGGATACCAACTCAGGTGCAGCAGCATGGAGAGCTGATACCGCGGCAGACCATAGATGCTATCATCCAGGCTATAGCCGAGACGTTTTCGCCACAACAGATTGTCCTTTTTGGGTCGTATGCATCTGGCCAACCCGCGCCGGACAGTGATCTAGACCTTTTGATCGTTATGAACAGCGATCTCCCTCGGCACAAAAGGGGCGTCCCTATAATGCTTCTGTTTCGTCCAATTCCGTGCTCAATAGAGGTCCTGGTTTACACCCCTGAAGAGGTCGCCAAATGGAAGGGCACGACAAATCACATCATTACGGAAGCGTATCGATCAGGTAAGGTAGTGTATGAGCGGACCAAACCATGAATTAGCAGGAGTTTTCGTGTTTTCGGGGAGAGGAGTGTTGGGTTGCAGGCCGCAAGGCGGTGATTTGGGTGTGCGAGAAGTGGAATCGGTGAGCTGGACGCCGCCAGCCCCAACGGGGCTGAATGTGAGTAGCCCCACGTGCAACGTGGGGTTGCGGGCGCATCCAATTCCGTCTTGGCGACCCCAACGGGGTCGAACAAATGGACAGATCAACGACATCGTTCGACCCCGTTGGGGTCGCCTTTCAGGAGGTTTGGGGCCACCTGTCCGTAGGCTGGGCCTTCGGCCGGCGCCTACAGATCAACGACATCGTTCGCCCGGTTGGGGCCACCTGTCCGTAGGCTGGGCCTTCGGCCGGCGCCTACGGCTACTCACGTTCATCCCCTTCCGGGGATGCGGGAACAACGCCGTCAGTTGAGCAGGACCGGGCACGATTACGAAAACTCCTCACTGATTCCGGTTGACAGCACGCCAAGCAGCTGATAGGCATATCATCTACAAAGGATACAATGAAAATGCTGATTAATGTTTTTTCTGGCGTGCCAGTGTTAAAGGTTTTTGGCAGCTCGAGCTGCCCCAAGTGCGCGGAGGCGAAATCTCGGCTCAAGCAGCACAGAATCCCCTTCAAGTTCTACAACGTCTCCAACGCCAAGGGACTGGCAGAGGCAGCTTACTACGGTCTCGTGGATGAGGGGTGGCCGGTGCTTTTGTTGGTGGGGCAAGATGGCGAGGTGATCAAGAGATTTCGTGCGGTTATGCAGGGCATCTCGGAGATCGAGAGGAAGTCGCTTTTCTCAACCAATAAGCAGCTGGAGATTCCGCTCCCTGATGAGAAGGTGGCCTCCTGACATAGTGCAAGCGGTTACTACTCTGCGTAGCGCGCTGCGAAGCACGAGGTGCCCAGTAGCTGCCATATAGAGCGGCGTCCCTTTCCGCCCGGGGACCGGGAGTTATTCTATGGTGATTACGTCGCTCTGGCGCTCGCGGAATGTCAGCGAGAGGGTCACGTCCTGCCGATCCAGCTCGTTCAGGACTCTGGCCGCGGAGTTGAATGCGAGCTCTTGTGTGTTGTTCTCCTCACTGAGGTGTGCCAGAAACACAGTTGCGAGACAGTCGTGCATGGTCTTCGACAGAAGGTCTGCCGACTGGTCGTTCGACAAATGGCCTCTCTTGCTGGCGATCCGCTGCTTTAGTTCCGGAGGATAGGCTCCATCCAGGAGCATTCTCCTGTCGTGATTGGACTCGAGAACGAGCGCATTGCACCCGCCAAGACAATGCCTGACGACGTTTGTCGCATAGCCAAGATCGGTCGCGATGCCAGCCTTCACGCCGTTGGACCTGACGACATATCCGACTGGACTTGCAGCATCGTGCGGAACGGGGAATGCGGTGAACTCAAGGTCCTTGACCATAAACGGCTTGCCAGCATCAATTGGGACAATCTTGTCCTTCTCCACGTTTTTGAGTCGTGAGGCTGTGAAGTAGAGGGTCTTGATGTTGGCGTAAATGGGACAGCGCAGCTTTCTGGCCGCAACGCCCACGCCAGCGATGTGGTCGGTGTGCTCGTGTGTTACAACGATCGCGTCTATTGAGGCCGGATCGACTCCGATCGAGCCGAGCGATTTTGCGACACGTATCCAGGAGATGCCCACATCAAGAAGGACACGGGCGTGCTTGGACTCAAACAGCGTGCAGTTTCCAGAACTGCCGCTGGCCAGGATACAGATTCTCATCTTGCCGGGGCTTATTCTCCCTCGATCTTGACGTGCCCGTAGCTTCTCTGGACAGCGGTTTTGGGCGAGGGATGTTCGTAAAGTGACGTTATGAAGACGGCTTTTACCGGCCTGAGCAAAATATCAAAGAACTGGAAAGCGTCCTTCTTGCCCGGTTCACTGACCTGTGCATAAAGCTCTAGCAGGGACTTGATCTGCTGCCAGAGAGCGTCGAAATCGAGGTACGCGGTCTGGTTTACCGTTTCTGGAAAGCCCTCGCTGATGGCCTTGTATTTGGGCTGGTCCGTAAGCAGAGGGTGCTCGTGGCTAATGCAATCTATCATGGTCTCGACCTGCTTTCGGCCAAAGCCTACGCAGAAGTACTTGTCAACTACCGCTGCGGCGATGCTCATCTCTGCGGGATTCTCGCCAACAGGGATGGCGAGCCGGACGACGTGGATTGGGTTGTCCTTGTAGGCGACATCCTTGTGCTCAACCTTGAGGGCCTTGTCCTTGTCAAAACTCAGGAGATAGTCTCCGATCTTGGGAAATGCGTTGAACAGCTTTTCGGGATTGCTGGAGCTGCACACAAAGCCAAACTCCGGCAGAGGTATGTCCTGCTCGAAGCTCACGCCCTTATAGTAGAAGGCGATGTCGTGGCCAACAGCCGGCAGAAGGTCCTCTGTTATTGATATGCCGATCTTCTTCTCGAGCTCTGCGATGAATCCCGTTACCATTACGGCGGCCATCGGATTCCGAGCCATCACCGAATCGATCACGAGCTCGTAGGTTTGCTTTGCATTCAAACAGTTCATAGCCGTCATCATCGTTGAGCCCCCCGGGACAGCCGAAAGAATAGGGAGGCCGTTTGGCTGGAACCCGTAAAAACCGGTGACCGTGGCATCGCTTTTCTCAACATCCAAGGCCGTGTAAGATTCAAACTGGACGCCATCCTTCACGTAGAACCGCGTCAAGGAGTCCCCCGCCATCTTCGGCATAGCCCCCACCTTAGACTGAGTCGGGGCGCCTTTGCTCTCAACGATCGCTTGGAATACGCTGCTCCAATCGACGCCGAGGTTCATGAAGCACTCGCCGAAGTGGCCGGGCCTCAACTCGCTCGCGACCTCAGTGTAGTTGGCGGAGGTTGCGAGGCAGTCCTTCTTGTTCCCAGAGACCAGGTCAATTATAGATTGCAGGGCCGCAAGGTCATTTGCTCCGGTCAGCAGACCGTAAGTCTGACATAGATAGAAGACCTCGGTCTCTTTGACCACGGGCGCGACCCCCATCTTTATCGACCCGTCTTTATCCTTATACAAGGACAACGGACCCTCGATCGACCCGTGTTTATCCTCTGATAAAAACAACGGTCTCTTGTGCCTAGTCTCTCCGACCACCTTAGTTATCGTTTCGGCATTATACTTGGTCTCGCTGAGCGTCAATCCGTTGTTCTGGGCAGTCTCCTTGATTAACTTGACTATCTTTTTAAGTTTTTCGGGATTTCCTACCTTTGCCAGAAACGCAGTGCCCCCCCTGTCCGGCGCCTCGCCAGGCATGTATGCTATCACGATCTCGTCGCCGATAAGGTCCCATAAGAGCCCTAGGTCCGGAGGCTCAGCCTCAACTGCCGTCTCGAGGCTGCGGTCCTTGAAGTTCTGCTCAAGCTGCTTCTCCGCGACCGAGACAGTCGTCTGCCAAAAGGGACTTGACGAGAGCTGTTTGAAGTAGTTGCTGCCTTGGACCGCTGTCTTCAGCGCTGCGATGTCGATGAGGTGCACGCACAGCGCGGCAGAGCTCGGGACATAAGAGAGCAGCTCCGGGGCAGGAGCCGCCGTTGCTGCCTTCTGGAGCCCGGTCTCGGTTGTGGCTGTCTTGCGGTGGGTGGCCCAAGGGCCGAACATATCGGTGACGTAATAAGATATCGCGAACCCCGCGATGAGAAGGATTACTACGATGATCAGCGCTCTTTTCACTTTTTGTTGCCCTCCTGATGTTGGATGCTGTGGCGATGACTGCTCCCTTGTGGTTCTGAGAGCGCTTTCTGCACGACAGTCAAATGGCGCCTGTCGTTGCAGAATTCGAGTGCAGCCTCACTTATATCCCTCGGCGTCAGTTTGCACCTCCTCAGCAAGTCGCCCGAGGGACCTGAGACCGAGAATCGGTCCGGAACGCCTAATCGTCGCACCGGGACGGGATAACTCTCGCTGAGCACTTCGCATACCGCGCTTCCGAGCCCGCCGATTATAGAGTGTTCCTCGACGGTCAGGATGCGCCCGGTCTCTCGTGCCGCTGCAATCGTTGCTTTAGTGTCGATGGGTTTCAGCGTTGACATGTTGATGACGCGGGCGTCAATACCGTCCTGGGCCAGCATTTGAGCCGCCTGAAGTGAGAAATCAACCATCAGGCCGCAAGCGATTATCGCCAAGTCGCCCCCGTCCCTGAGGACGGAGGCCTTGCCTATCCTAAACTCAGTATCGCGGCAGGTTATATCGGGGAATTTCTCTCGAGAGCCCCTAACATAAAGTGGGCCTTTCATGGACAGGCTCTGAATAATGACGCTTCGCATCTCGCACGCATCCGCCGGGAAAACGACCGTCATGTTCGGGAGAACTCGCATCAACGCGGCGTCCTCGACACAATGATGCGTGGGACCATCCTCCCCCACGGTGATCCCACCGTGGCTGGCCACGAGCTTCACGGGCAGCTGCGAAAGGCAGAGCCCAAGCCGTATCTGCTCCCAAGCTCGACCCGTCTCGAAAATGGCAAAAGTGCTCACAAACGGGACCTTGCCCGCCAGTGCAAGGCCCGCGGCCGTCCCAATCATGTCCTGCTCGGATACACCCATGTTGAAGAAGCGATCAGGGAATCTCGCCCCGAACCACGCCGTCCTCGTGGATTGCGACAGGTCAGCGTCGAGAACGACGATATCTTTGTTCGTCTCCCCGAGCTCGACCAGCGTCTCGCCGTAAATGTCGCGAAGGCCAGTCAAATGCTTCCCGGCGCACAGGTCCCCAAGCCCCATCAGCTATCCTCCTCGATGAGGACCTCGCCACCGAGCTCGTCCATTGCCCGCCGAAGCTCGTCCATCTTCGGGGCCACGCCGTGATACTGACACTTCCCTTCCATGAATGAGACGCCCTTGCCCTTAATGGTCCTCGCCACGACAACGTTCGGCTTGCCGTCGCTCGACTGCTCCATCTTGCTCACGGCAGCGTCGAGCTGTGAGAAATCATGCCCGTTAACTTCCTGCACATTCCACCCAAACGCCTCCCACTTGGCGGCTATCGGCTCAACGCCCATGATATTTTCGACACGGCCGTCGATCTGAAGCTGGTTGGCGTCGATTATCACCACCACATTGCCAAGCCTGTAATGCGAGGCGCTCATAGCAGCCTCCCAAATCTGACCCTCCTGAATCTCGCCATCGCCCAAGATCACATACACCTTAGACGTAATCCCCGAAAGGCGCAGGCCCAGCGCTATTCCGTTCGCCATCGACAGCCCTTGACCTAGCGAGCCGGTCGAAGCCTCAACTCCGGGCGTCCGCCGCGCGTCCGGATGGCCCTGCAATGAGCCGTTCACACGCCGCAACTTGAACAGCTCAGATCGGGGAAAATAGCCGCACATCGAGAGCAGCGCGTAGAGTGTGGGAGCGGCGTGCCCCTTCGAGAGGACGAGCCGGTCACGCTCTGGCCAATCGGGGTCTTCAGGCTTGTGTCGCATCTTGTAGAAGTAAAGATATGTCAAAATATCCACCACGGAAAGAGACCCACCTGTATGGCCCGAACACGCTTTAGTCAGCATGTTGAGAACTAGGATGCGAACTTGGTTGGCTGTCTCAGAGAGACGCTTCTTCTCGCCTACATCCATATCACTGCCCCGGTTCAGAACAATCTGTTATATGTTTGGCAAGGAAACAATAACTAGCCTCAAGAAAACGCATACCCACTCTTCTTGCTACCGAGTTAATAAGTGCAGGACCGCTCTCGCCTAATGAGGCAAAGCCGGTCCTCACAGACCTTTTGCGCCATTTGCGCGCACGTATTCGATCTGCTCGTCGCTTAGTCCCGAGACATTTTTAAAGTTCGCTCCGGCGACCTCCGCCTGCTTTAGGTTGACGCCATCAAGCTTCGCATTTGCCAGGTTAGCATCTGTCAACCTCGCCCTGTAGAAACTGCTAACCTCTCCCGAACACCCCTTGAGCGTCGCGCCTCTGAGAGTAGCGTTCTCAAAACTAGCGCCTCGGAAATCCGCACCGGAGAGGTCCGCTCGCTTCAGGTTGGCCTGATATAGATTGCAGCGCTCAAGCTTAGCGTTCAGAAGCTTCGCGTTCTTCAGGTCTGCCCACTCCAGATTCGCGTTCGTCAGATCGGCGGACGAAAGGTCCGCATTCCCAAGGTCGCTATCCTTGAAGCGAGCCCTCGAAAGGTTTGCACCGGCCAACTTGGCTCCTAGAAGGTCAGCTTTGTACAAATCCGCTCCGGAGAGGTCCGCTCCGGAGAGGTCAGCCCTCTCAAGAACAGCGCCGTAAAGATTCGCTCCACTGAGGTTGCACCCCTTGAGATTGACGTTGGTAAGGTCAGCTTCTACCAGATTCCCTTTCGAGAGGTCGAGGCCTTCGAGGGTCTCCCCAGCGGCGACCCTCTTGAGTATCTCCTCCCGCCCAAGCTCGCTCATTATCATACTTTCCCAAACGATTGTGGCCTGCACACTCGCAGTCTATTGCCTAACAAGGCACTTCTTCATCGAGGAGATAGTAAGTATGCCTCCAGGGGTTGTCAAGAGCGGAGATGCCCTCCGAGAATTCGGATTGGGCTATGTAAACCATGCAGCCAGCACGTACGTTCCAAAGGGCTTATACGGCTTCAATGACCGAGAACCTCAAAAGACCTACTCACCAAACAGCTCCCGCCAGTCGTAGATGCTGTAGGCGTATCCCTGCTCGGTCAGGAAGCGCTGCCGGTTCATCGCCGCCTCCTGTTCCTTCGTGTCCTTCGAGACAATGCTGTAAAAAAACGCCTTCTGGCCGCGACTCTTCGGCCTCAGTATCCGCCCAAGCCGCTGCGCTTCCTCCTGCCTTGACCCGAACGTGCCAGAGACCTGTATAGCGACGCTGGCGTCGGGCAGATCGACGGCGAAATTCGCCACCTTCGACACGACGAGAATCTTGATCTTGCCCGCCCTGAAATCGTCATAGAGCATCTCCCGCTCAACGGTCGGCGTCCCGCCGTGGATGAACGGCGCCTGTAGCTCATCCGCTATCTCCTGAAGTTGACGGATATAAACGCCGATTATCAAGGTCGGCTCGCCCTCGTGCGCCGACACGAGCCGTCTGACAACCTCCAACTTGCGGTAGTTCTCCGCGGCCAGCCTATACTTCTGCTGGTGAACCGAGAGCGAGTAGCTGCGCCGCACATCTTTCGGCATCTCAACCCTCACCTCCGTGCAATGCGCCTCGGCAATGAAGCCTCGGTTCTCGAGGTCCTTCCAGGGCACGTCGAACTTCTTCGGGCCTATCAAGCTGAATACGTCGGCCTCCAGCCCATCCTCACGAACAAGCGTCGCCGTCAGACCGAGGCGCCGCCTCGCCTGAAGTGCCGCGGTTATCCTAAACACCGGTGCGGGCAATAGATGGACCTCGTCGTAGATTATCAGACCCCAGTCTTTCTCATCGAAGACCTTGAAATGCCGAAACTCTGCATCCTTGCTCGTGCGGTGCGTCAGCATCTGGTAGGTTGTGAGCGTTATTGGCTTGATCTTCTTTCGCTCGCCGCTGTACTCACCGAAGTCCGCGCTTGACACGTTCGTCTTGTCGAGCATCTCCATCATCCACTGCCGAATCGCTACGATATTCGTGCAGATTATCAGCGTCTCGCACTTCAAAAGCGCCATCGCTGCAAGCCCGACGACTGTCTTGCCCGCGCCGCACGGCAGAACTATGACGCCGCTTCCGCCCTCGGATGAGCCACCCGCGTAGAAGGCATCCGTGGCGGCGAGCTGGTAGTCCCGAAGTTTCAACTCGGCGCCGTCTGACATGAACTCTCGCAGGGCAAACTCGAAGAACGTCCCATCAACGTAGCCGGCCACGTCCTTTACTGGGTAGCCGATGCGAGTCATAGCCTGCTTGATGTCTCCCCTGTGGATTGAGGGGATGAGGAGCTCAAGCTCGCCGACTCGCCGATCAACATATCTGGCCACACGCTCCGTGTTCATTATCTCGGCGATAAGCGAAGCATCGTCCGAGACGAGTATCAAGTCCTCGCCACGCTTCCGTAGCACTAGCCGCCCGTATCGCCCCATGTAGTCGATTATGTCTCGCTTGACGTTCTGAGGCGTCTCGTATTTGCCGTAGCGCTCCAAGAACGCGATGATGTTCTCCGGCGTCAGGCCCGAAGCGGACGCGTTCCAGAGCGAGAGCGGTGAGATGCGGTAAGTGTGGATGTGCTCCGGGCTTTTCACCAGCTCGGCAAACAGTGCGAGATAATCCCGGGCCACATCGAAGCTCTGGTTCCGAACCTCAGCCAGAACCGACCTGTCGCTCTGAACGATCAGCGGCCTGTCATCGATTTCAACCATTACTGAAGCC
>Ga0307378_10011186_pt1 | contig 11587 bp, 10 predicted proteins | sample UN1MG_FD_202238 | JGI IMG/M metagenome (GOLD analysis project Ga0307378, IMG submission 202238) | Soil microbial communities from Risofladan, Vaasa, Finland - UN-1 | ecosystem: Environmental > Terrestrial > Soil > Coastal area > Acid sulfate soil | place: Finland: Risofladan, Vaasa | collected...
CCCAGGGCACGTTGTATCCGGATGTTATCGAGAGTGTCCCTGTTAGGGGGCCTTCCGCTCTCATCAAAGGCCACCACAATGTCTGGGGTCTGCCGGAGCGGATGAAGCTGAAGCTCATCGAGCCGCTCCGCGAGCTCTTCAAGGATGAGGTCAGAGTTATCGGCAAGAATCTCGGCATTCCAGACCGCATCCTGATGAGGCAGCCCTTCCCGGGGCCTGGCCTGGCCGTTCGGGTAATTGGCCCCATCGCACCGCCTCAGCTTGGGGTTTTGCGAGAGGCCGACACGATTGTCAGGGATGAGATCGAAAGGGCTGGCCTAAGTAATGACCTTTGGCAGTGGTTCGCCGTGTTGCTGCCGGTCAAGAGCGTGGGCGTGATGGGGGATGAGCGCACCTATGAGAATGCGGTCGCCATCCGGGTCGTGAAGAGCCTCGACGCGATGACAGCCGATTGGGCGAAGCTGCCTTATGACGTGCTGGGCACGATCTCCAGCCGCATCATAAATGAGGTTGACGGGGTCAACCGTGTCGTCTATGACATAAGCACGAAGCCGCCGAGCACAATTGAGTGGGAATAGATCAAGAGGTCCCGAGCTGCTCGGGGCAGAGAGAAACGAAGAGGATATGAATATGGCAGAGCTATCAGGGCTGACTGGGCTTAATCCAAAGGTCATACAAATCCTGAATCCATATTGCCAAGATATTATCGCGCTTCACGGCGAGAACCTTAAATCCATCATTCTCTACGGTAGTGCGACTGGCTCAGACTTTGTGCCCAAACGCTCGAACGTAAACCTGATGATCATTCTGGGTGAGGTTACCCAGGCCGCGCTCAACAACAGCCTCAAGGTCGTTGCAAAGGGCCGCAAAAAAGGCATCGTTGCGCCGTTGTTCATTAGCGAAGAGCACATCCGAAGGTCGGCTGACGTGTTTCCGATAGAGTTTCTGGAGATACAGGAGAATCACGTCGCTCTTTATGGGGAAGACCCGTTTGGGAGCCTCGAGATCGACAGGAGCAACGTCCGATTGCAGTGCGAGCACGAGCTCAAGGGCAAGCTAATTCGCGTCCGGCAGGGCTACCTTGAACGAGGCCTTCTGAAGAGAAACATCGCCTCGCTGCTTACGGAGTCGCTGACATCATTCATCCCGGTCTTCAGGAACATGCTTCGCTTGCTGGGTCAGGAGCTGCCAAAAGGAAGGCGCGATGTGATCGAAAGGACCGCGCAGAGGTTTAATGTGTCTGCGGACCCGTTTGTCGAGATTCTCAGGCTGAAGGAGGGGATGAAGGTCCCTGACGCCAAGACAGTTGACGGCATATTCGCCGACTACCTGACTGAGCTTGACAAGCTGGCTATCGCGATCGACGAGCTCTGAGCCAGGGCATGATGCGTTTCAGCAAACTTTTGGCCGCGGCTAGTCTATGCCTCATTCTAGCCGCATCGGTGGCGCTCTCAGGCAGTGTGGAGTTCCCAGCTTACAAGGGCTACGTCAACGACTACGTAGGGCTCATCAAGCACTCCGACGAGGTGAAGCTCACAGCGCTTCTTTCCGAGCTTGAGAAGAAGACTACTGCGCAGGTCGCCGTTGTCATGGTGCATGCCACAGCGCCGCTTGACCTCGAGACGTATTCGGTCGAGCTCGCTCAGGAGTGGGGCGTTGGCCAGAAGGGCAAGGACAACGGCGTCTTAATCCTCATAGCCAAAGACGACAGGAAAATGCGTATTGAGGTCGGATATGGGCTCGAGGCGAAGTTCACCGACGGCATGGCCGGGCGGATGATGCGCCAGTATTTCCTGTCATATTTCAAGGATGGGCGGTTCGCTCAGGGGACCGTGCTGGGCACAACGGCCGTGGCCAAGCACGTTGCCTCGATCTACGGCGTCAAACTGGAGGGCTTGGCTGCTCTTCCCAAGGTCGATGCCTTGAGGCGTCAGCCCGCCCACGGGTTTGGATGCGGCGCGTTTGGTCTGCTGCCCCTTCTCATCTTGCTGATTTTCTTCCGTATGTTCTGGCGCCTGCTGTTCTTTGGCTCTTTATTCGGATTGGGGAGCAGAGGTGGATTCTGGTCTGGCGGAGGCAGCTCGGGCGGATTCTCTGGCGGGTTCGGCGGGTTTGGTGGAGGCTCGTTCGGTGGCGGCGGCGCATCAGGGTCTTGGTAGCATGAACAGGGTTTTGCCCGGGGATTTCACGGAACGTTATCCATTTGAAGTGGAATGCTTGCATATATCTTGGAAGAACTAAGGAGAGACAAATGGCGATGAGCAAAGGCCTCAAAGTTGTTCTGATCATTGTGGTCGTCCTTGCGGTGTTTCTTCTTATGGCAGGAGGCTGGTTCGTCCGCAACTACAACAAAGTGGTCTCGCTCGACGAGGCGGTCTCCGAGTCCTGGGGACAGGTCGAGACGCAGCTTCAGAGGCGCTACGACCTTGTGCCGAACTTGGTCGAGACTGTAAAGGGATATGCCAAGCACGAGAAGGAAGTGTTCACCGAGATAACCAAAGCGCGGGCCATGGTCGGGTCTGCCCAGACCATTCCCGACAAGATCGGCGCAAACAACAACCTCACTTCTGCGCTTGCGCGGCTTTTAGTCGTCGTCGAGAATTACCCCGACCTCAAGGCCAGCCAGAACTTTCTGAACCTTCAGGACGAGCTCGCCGGGACCGAGAACCGAATCTCTGTCGCCAGGTACCGCTACAATATCGCTGCGAAGGAACTGAACGAGTTCATAAAGGGCATCCCGGGCGTTATCTTTGCCAGAATACGCGGCACGAACCCGGCGACTTACTTCGAGGCGCCGAAAGAGGCAAAGGAAGCTCCCGCGGTGAAGTTCTAGCGTCTGGCCCCAAGTCCCCAGTTTGATCTCTCGTGCCGGTGCGAGTCATCGCGATTGAGCTATTACACGTTCGAGTGCGCCCTCGACCTCGCGAGCCCCTGCCTCGCCAGGGACGTCGCCCTGTAGCACGCGGCGAAGACGGGAACCAGCGCCGCCAGGTCTGAAATCGCACCTAGGGACGCTTTTTTAGAACCACTATCCGGTTTGTATTGGTGCCTCTTGTGTTATTAGTAACACCCCAGCAATTCGATGTTTTTGTGAAGCGCTGTGAATTGATCATTATGCACTCTGGGAACAGCCCAGCGCGGATGGCCGCCCCAACTACCTCATTCTCTAATTGGAGGCGACCTTTACGCATCTCCCCGACTTCAAAGGCAATAATTCCATTCTCAATCAGGAGCCGCTTGAGTTCCACGAAAGTCCGTGTCATCTTCTCTAGCCAATCAGCCAAGTGGTGGCACTGCCAAACATTGTCGGTCGCGACCTGAATGTCACAGAACCACATTCGGAGCCAATTATCCTGGATGTAGTTGATATTATCAAGGAAAGGTGGAGAGGTTACGACTAGCTTAATGGACTGTGAAGGAATTGGAGTCATTTTATCTGCTGATAAGCAATAGAGGGAATAATCTCTCCGAAAAAAGTGCTTGGGCAACGGGTCCCGAAGAAGTCGTTTTGACTTTCTCATTATGAGCTCTTTTGTGTCCCGATATTCGGGGTGCTGTTCCTTCCGGTCATTGATGCGTCGCTGACTCTTCACAGAAGCTGCCTGATTCGGCGGAAGCGTGTAAACAGAGAAGAATCCTGGTGAATGTCCTGTAAGCCGGTTACATGCGACCATCTGAAGCCATGCGTCGGTTCTGTCGTATTTGTTCTCGTTAATTCGGTGCTTAAAGTACAGTCTCCAGGCGTATAGCTCATTCAATGTGTCGGGATGAAAGAAGACGAGGAGTTCCTCGTCCTTTGGACCGGCATAATGCAAATCCAGGTTGGCCAATCGCTTATAGATTTCCATCATAGTAGGCGGACATAATCTAGGTCTAATGAGAATGCTACCTAGTGGATTGATGTCATTCCCAATTGCTCGACAACCGTGCAACTGTGCCTCTATGAGAGTTGTGCCGCGGCCCATAAATGGATCGAAAACTACGTCGCCTGGCTCGCAAAAACGCCTAATAAAAAAGGCAGGCAGCTGTGGCTTGTAACAGCCCCGGTATGACACTTCGTGGATAGAGTGAGCTTGCCTCTGTTTGGATGTCCAGAACTCTCCCCGATAAACAGGGATTGCATGGTTGTCAAGATGTTGGACCACATCCGCTGTAAATGGTTCCGAATCGAAAAGGGGAAGAGCCTCACCGGAGAACCCGCTGCGCGGGGAAACCTTGCTCAGGATGGCTCGCTCGTCACGCATTCTAAATGATAACGCTGTGGTGTGGGCCCGTTGCGAGGATCTTGTGGTTCACGGAAGCCTCAAGTCTCACATTGACCGATGTTGTAGGTTCAAGAAAATCGAGACGTATCGCATCGATGCGTGCGCAGTCCCGAGTATTTGTATAGAGGACAGTCATAAGAAGGTGATAAATGGGCGTTCTGAATTGCTGGCGCAACTTGTGCGAGGACGAAGTTAATACTCTACGATTCGTGTCGCTCGGATTCCAATCACTGGTAGCTTTCAACTCCAGTGGTATTTCAAGCGTCGATGCGCTGTGGGCGAGCATCTTATCTGGGTAACCGGCACCGGGGCAGGGAGATATGCAATATGAAGAACCGTGGGGGATGAGGCGGTTCACGACAAAAGCCTCTACCTGATTCCCGATGGACTGGTTTGTGCTGTTGGGCCGGATTGGGCAAAACTCTCCTTTGATGCCGCTCTTCAGCACGGCATGCCTGATCTCGTCCTCGACCGCTTGGCGCAGTTCAAGTGGCCATGGATCGACCAGTCGCGCCGGCGGCGCTTGCTCCCACTTCAGTAATGCACAGTAGTAATCAGCGAGGTTTCCCATGATTCCTTATTCATCAAACTGCCCCTTTGGTGCTTCCCGCTGTATGCAACACCGAAGCCAGACCTCTATTGGCCTACAGTTCATTAACTGTAAGCGTGCTGCAAGAGAATCTCAATACCTCCTACCTCGTGGTCTTCGAGCCTCTGCGGTGAGAGTCATCGCAACAGATCTATTACACATTCGAGTGCGCCCTCGACCTCGCGAGCCCCTGCCTCGCCAGGGACTTCGCCCTGTAGCACGCGGCGAAGACGGGAACCAGCGCCGCCAGGTCGATCAAAGCGAACTTGAAGCCTCGCATCCTACTAGCAATTTGTGAAAGACGTCCGAAGAAAAAGCCGACGCGTCTCCAGAATGTCCTGTAATGGTTCTCGATCAGGACGCCGTTTCGCATCTTCGCAACCTGCGTGAACAGCTCGTAACGATATAGCATTCTCATCAGCGACCTGAACGTGTCCGTCCTGTAATGCTCGACGACCGCGGCCGGTTCGTAAACCAGCCTGTGGCCGACCTTTCGTATCCGAATGCTGATGTCGTGGTCCTCCCCGTTGGTCCGAAAATACGGGTCGAAGCCGGTCGCCTGCTCGAGCACAGACCGGCGGTAGGAGCAGCAAAGACCAAACAGCACCTGCGCGTCCTCGAGCACCCGGTCCCCGAGAGTCTGCGCCGCGCTGAACTTCCGCCAAAGGTCATAAATGCTCTCGATACGCGCCTCGACCGCCTGCCCCCCAACGCCGCCAACCTCGGGGGACACATAGTGCTTGAGCAGCTTTTCCAGCAAGTCGCTGCGCGCAACCGTGTCCGCATCTACGAAAAGAATGATGTCGGCATCCGTATGCTGCCACAGCAGGTTTCTCGCCGCGGATAGCCCCACGTTCTCGCCCGGGGAGATGACCTCCGCACCAGCGTATCCGGCAAGGAGGCCGCTGTTGTCCGTGGAGCCGTCATCCACAACGATTATCTCATCAGGCGTGCGCGTCTGCTCGCCGAGCGATGCGATACAGGCGCCAATAGTGGCGGCCGCATTGTAGCACGGGACCCCAACCGCAACCTTGACATGCTCAGTTTCTACGCTCACCTGATTACAGAGGCCTTCCTATAGGATTGGGTGTTGTAGGGGCGGCTCACGAGCCGCCCTAGTCTGATCAGATGTTAAGGGCGATTCGTGAATCGCCCCTACACGTCGGCGATGCCGATCGAGAGCTGCAGCTCGGCCATGAAACCAGAGCCAAACCTTCATAGCACGAGCGTCCCTCTCTTGAAACTACCGTAAATCTTGCCCAACGTCAGCGCAGAATAGGCAATTGTATCAAATACCGGCAGCAGCGCCTCGGATTTTGGCCGTCTAGCGACCGGTGCGATGATGCTCTTCAGTATGCTCTCTACCAGGAAAACGTGCTCCTTCCAGTCGAACCTGAACCTCCGGCGAAAACTAGCACCGTGCTTTGCAAAGAGCGAGGCGCGGCCGAAACCGTATTGAAAGGACTGCGAATAAAGACCCAGCAAGTCCGACCTGTGCTTGTGGACAATCACCGCTTCAGGGCTGTATCTCAGCCCGAATCCCGCCTGCTGGGCACGCCAGCAGAAGTCGGCGTCGCCCGCTATCTCGAAATAGGTGTCGAAGCCGCCGAGCTGCTCGAACACGTCTCTCCTCACGAGGCAGTTGGCGGTGACGAAGAACGGCAGCGAGAACTCGGAGCGCTCGGCCATCTTCTCCTGGTCCAGTATCTTGCGATAATCTATGTATCGCTCGACGAGGTTGGACGGAGGGTATGCCTCAACCTTCCCGCCCACGATGGCGAAGCCATTAGTTGGCGGTTGGCGGTTGACCGTTGACCGTTGGCGGTTGGCGGCTGGCGGTTGGGGATGAACGAGCCCATCGACGAGGCGCGAAAGCCAATCTGGTTTCGGTATGCAGTCGGCGTCGGTGAAGGCTATGATGTCGTGCTGGGCGAACTTTGCGCCAGTATTTCTCGCCTGATATGCGCCCTTCTTGGGCTCGAAGACGTAATCTATGCTGTTGAACTGCTGGAGAATGTCGGGTGTGTTATCGGTCGAGTTGTTGTCAACAACGATGGTCTGAACGAGCCGCCTGGGATAATCCAGTCCAAGCAGAGCCCCAACGCAGTCGGCTATCGTCCCCTCGGCGTTATAGACGGGCACGACAATGGATACGGGCGGCTTTCGGCTTGCCATGCGACTATCCTTTTTTCACCACAGAGACACAGAGTTACACAGAGTTACACAGAGAGGTCAAAGGACTAATCTCCTTATGCCGTCCTTCAGAACAGCAGTATTGAAGTTGATCAAAAGACCTGTTTTCAGACCGGTTAGTCTCAGATATGTCAGTAGCTGCGCCTCGTGAATCGACAACAGCTTCTCCACAGTCTTCAGTTCAAGGATAAGCCTGTTCTCTACGATTACATCGACCCTATAGCCGACGTCAAGCTTCACATCCTTTATAGACTACAGGCAGCGCGATCTGCCGCTGAACACTAAGGCCGGCCTGCTTGAGCTCCCAGCAGAGGCATTCTTCGTAGGCAGATTCCAGAAGTCCGGGACCGAGGTTCCGATGAACCTCAATCGCGAGCCCGATAACCTTCCCAGTCAATGGGTCCCTCTGCGACTCTGTGTCTCTGTGGTTCACTCCCTCACGCTCACAGCTCTCCTGAATTGTCCCATCTTCCTGCCTCTGTGCTCTCTGTGTCTCTGTGGTGAATCATCAACAATTTCCACGTTCCGTCAAGTGCTTCAAACGAAGTGAACAATCATTTGACATTTGCCAATGGCGCTGTTAACTTGTATTTGTATTTGATCTGATTTGGAGCGTTGAAGTTTGATCTGATTTGGAGCGTTGAAGAGCGATGAGTTATGCCACCACAGGATTTTGACCTCAGCAAGATGAGGGCCAAGGGACGCAGCGGTGAGAACTTTGGGATGAACTTTGGCAACTTGAAGCTGCCCAAGGTTCGTCTCCCCTGGATTGTTCTCGCCATCATTGTTATTTGGCTTCTGACTGGGTTTTACATGGTTCGACCGGGCGAGCAGGGCGTTGTAAGACGGTTCGGGGCCTACGTTTACAGCACAGAGGAGGGCCTTCGCTACCACCTTCCCTACCCGATAGAGACCCTTGATAAAGTCAGCCTCACCGAGATAAGGCGCCTCGAGGTCGGCTTCAGGACGGTCGAGGGCGTTGCGCGAAACGTGCATCAAGAGTCGCACATGCTCTCTGGCGACGAAAACATCGTCAACGTGACGATGATCGTCCAGTATCGCGTCAACGACGCCAGGGCCTATCTCTTCAACGTGAAGGATCAGGTGGGGACGATCCGGGACGCGACTGAATCGGCGCTTAGGCAGGTTATCGGCATCCACTCCATCGACGACGTTCTGACGGCTGGCAAGCAGCAGATTCAGGACGAGACTCGTGAGAAGCTCGACGAGCTGCTCCAGTCCTACACGCTCGGCGTTCACGTAACGGCCGTTCAGTTGCAGGACGTTCATCCGCCCCAGCAGGTCATCCACGCCTTCAAGGACGTTGCGAGCGCCAAAGAGGACAAAAGCAAGACGATCAACAACGCGCACGGCTATCGCAACGAAGTGCTTCCCCAAGCCGTGGGCGAGGCGGCCCAGATGGTTCAGAAGGCCGAAGGCGCCAAGGTCGATAGGATCAAGCGCGCAGAGGGCGACGTGCAGAAGTTCCTCAAGACGCTCGAGAAGTATAGGATGGCCAAGGATGTTACGAGACGGCGACTCTACATCGAGACGATGGAGGCGGTTCTACCGGCGGCCAAGAAGATAATCCTCACCGAGACGGGCCAGGTGAATCTGTTGAATCTTCTGTCGAGCGATTTTCAAACGCTTGCGCCGAGCAAGAAGGAGGCGGGCGGCAAATGACAAAGAACGCTACTCCGATACCGAAGGGACTGTATCTGCTTGGCGGGTTCATACTCCTGGCGATCGTCGTGAACATGATCTTCTTCACGGTCGATGAGACGGAGCAGGCGGTCATCCTTCAGTTCGGCAAGTTCGTGAGGACAATTCGCGAGCCGGGGCTTCACGCGAAGGTCCCCTATCCGATACAGACGGTGCGCATTCTCGACAAGCGGGTACTGGAGTACGACAGCGAGCCCCGCGAGATCGTAACTGGCGACAAGAAGACGCTTGTGATTGACAACTACGCCAGGTGGCGAATCTCCGATCCTCTGCTGTTCATGAAAAAGGTCGTGAACGAGGCGGGCGCCCAGACGAGGCTGGACGACATAGTCTATTCTGTGCTGCGCGTCGATCTTGGCAAGCACAACCTCGATGAGATCGTATTGAAGCGCGGCCCAATAATGGACACCGTTTCCGAGGAATGCACGGCAAAGATGACGGAATTCGGGATTGAAATCGTGAACGTACGTATCAAGCGAGCAGACCTTCCCGAGGAGAACGAGCGCGCTGTCTTTGAGCGAATGGAGGCCGAGCGGTCGCGAAAGGCGAAGCAATATCGCGCAGAGGGTCGGCAGACGGCGACAGAGATCAAGGCGGAGACCGACAAGGAACGGACGGTCATTCTGGCCGAGGCCTACAAGCAGGCCAAAACGACCGAGGGCGAGGGCGACGCCGAAGCAACAGAGATATATGCCGAGGCGTTCTCTCAAGACGTGGAGTTCTATCAGTTCTGGCGGACGCTTCAGGCCTACAATAAAACTGTTGATAACAGGACCACGCTGGTGATTGCTCCGGACTCGCCGTTCTTCAAGTATTTGCGCTCGGGGGCCCGCAAGTAATAAGCCATGCGGCTGTTCCTCGTCAACCCTCCCTCCTTCAGTAAGAACCTCGCGCCTCTGCCGCCGGCTGGCCTTGCATACATCGCAGCATTTGTCAGAGAAAACGGCTATGACGTCGATATGCTCGATGCGATGAATCTCGGACTCGACCACGCCCAGACGGTGGCTCGCGTTCGCAGTTCACAGCCGGACCTGGTTGGCATTTCGGTTGTGTCCGGGACCCACAACTCCAGCGTCATGCTCGGCAAGCTGCTCCACGAGGCGCTGCCCCAGGCCAAGATTGTCCTCGGCGGCCCGCACGTTCATTTCTTGTATCAGCAAATTATGCAAGAGCACGCCTGGATAAACTTCTGCGTCCGAGGCGAGGGTGAGCACACCACGCTGGAACTCCTCTCGGCGCTCGAACGAGGCACAGACCTGTCAGGCATACCCGGGCTGGTCCACCGCATAAACGGCAGGCTACTCGTGAATCAGGACCGCCCGTTTATCAAAGACCTCGACAATCTGCCGTTTCCGGCAAGGGACCTGCTCCCTATGTATGCCTACTACTGGCGCATCTTTGGCTTCACGCGCCCGGACGACAAGGTTGTTACGATAACGGCTACGCGGGGGTGCCCATTTCACTGTCATTTCTGCGCCTCGAGTTACCTTTGGAAAGTGCAGCGGCGAAGGTCGGTCGAGAACGTGCTCGACGAGATCGGCAAATGCAGCCGCGAATACGACGTGGGGATGCTCCTGTTCCCTGACGACCTGCTCCTTCTGAACGAAAAGTGGGCGATTAGGCTGTGCCAGGGGATGATCGAACGAGGCTACGATCGATTCAAGTGGGCGTGTATGGGCCGGCCGGGCAGAATGTCCGCCAACATGCTCGACTGGCTCGAGAAAGCCAGATGTGGCCTGATAATGTATGGGATTGAGTTCGGTAACCAGCGATTGCTCAACTTCTGCGACAAGAAGACCACGCTTCCTGACATCGAGTCCACCATCGCAGCGACACGAGCGCGGGGGATACTTACAATGGGATTTTTTATCCTTGGCTATCCGACCGAGACGGTTGAAACCATCGAGCAAACAATACAATTTGCGCAAGAACTCAAGCTGGACTATGCGGAGTTCAATCTGCCCAAGGCGCTTCCTGGCTCGCCGCTCCATGATTATTGTCTCGAAAGAGACCTGCTGATTGACACGAGCGACCAGAACTACAGCAGCGTGTCCACGCAGATGATAGCGCTCGAGAACGTTACGCCAGCCGAGCTCGCTAGGCTATACCGAAAGGCGTTGAAGAGAACCCGCTACTCGTTCGCAGGGCGCCTCAAGAAGTTCGCTAGGCGCATGTTACTTCGGCGCGCAACACACAAACTCTCCTGACTGCACGGCGGTTTTGGAGGCTGGTTCTGGGCCTGTCTCGTGCGCCGTTTTGGTCGAATCGCCCCCTGTCGAATCCAGTCCTTGACGCCATCCAGTTCCGGGCGATGTTTGGTTTAGTGGAAAGATTTTGAGATTGCACTTGACATTGCATATCCGTGGACTTAATGTTTCAGTTATTGAGTTTGGTCTTGAACCTTCTTAGGCAACAGATATCTGAGGCCGAGGAGGCAGGACATGATGTGTAATCTGGCTGAATAGGCTTAGGAAACTGTGATGAAGGATGTGTTTGATCAGGAGAGTTGTCCTGGTTAGGCCAAGGTGTTGGTGAGATTTCGATGTTGTCGGGGAGGTAGCGGAAGCAACCCCGAGCTGACTGCTGTTTCCAAACTGATTTTGGAAGCGAAGTAACAGGCCGAGTTTCCCCCCTTTTGCTTAATTGGTGAATCCCAATTCATATCCATGACTCAGAATACTGCTTTGCAGCTAATATGCACTATTACATAGCTTTGTGGCTTTGACGAGAGGAGGTGATTGATTTGAAAGGTGAGATTAAAAGGCTGATCAGAGACCGTGGTTTCGGATTTGTTCGAGCGGAAGATGGTAACGAGATA
>Ga0307378_10011188_pt1 | contig 11586 bp, 9 predicted proteins | sample UN1MG_FD_202238 | JGI IMG/M metagenome (GOLD analysis project Ga0307378, IMG submission 202238) | Soil microbial communities from Risofladan, Vaasa, Finland - UN-1 | ecosystem: Environmental > Terrestrial > Soil > Coastal area > Acid sulfate soil | place: Finland: Risofladan, Vaasa | collected...
GGCTTCACCCCAGGTCATGCCGTCCCGCACGGCGTCGTAGAACACCTGGAATTCGAGCATGGAGCCGGTCTTGGTCGAGCCGATGGAGATGAGTCCCTTCGAGTCAGGGTCCAGAGTGTAGACGCCGCCCATGTTGTTGTCTTCGGTGTAGCGGGCGTTCGAGCAAGCGAAGAGGTTGTGAACCGCCCACTGGTGGTTGGTGTAGTTGACGTAGGCGTTGGTCACGCTCCCGCCGGTGTGGAAGGAGTGGAACGACCACGAGGAGTGACAACACATGAGGATGTGCTCGTAGGTGACGTCGTTGAGCCGGTCCATGTAACCCTGGGCGGTGACGTCGGGCCAGACGTTGGTCTCGTTGTCCGGGTAAACGTAGCCCACGTAGGCGCTCCAGGCTTCGCCCCAGGGCGCCCAGTCGTAATCCACGTAGGTCATCGAGTTGTCGTCCAGCGGCCAGTCCCCGGTGCGGTAATCGTGGTCGCGCTCGAACCAGGCGTTCACCAGCGTGGCCTCGTCGCCGCAGAGGTTGAGGTTGTGGGCGGGCACGCGGCCGAAGTAGATGTCGGGCTCCATGTCGCCCGAGCCGTCGGTGTGGATGTCGTAGATACCGTTGAATCCGCCATCCTGGGAGCCTTTTTCGGACCAGTGGCCGTCAAGGTCCATCAGGAAGAGGTCGCAGGGGAAGCTCTCGTAGCCGATGTCGGTCCAGAAGACGCCCTCGAACCAGGCCGAGTCGAAGTCGCCGATGAGAACGGCGCCGTCCATTCCCAGGGCCCATCGGGCCTGCAACTCGGCTCGGAGGTCCTCCGGCGAGATGACGCCCGAGGTGGCCACGGTCACGGTATAGCCCTCCGCCTCCAGGTCGGCGACCCAGGTGTCGAGGCCCGCGGTGATTTTGGGGTACAGGTCCTCGTTGACCAGGACGTAGAGGTCGTCGCCGGGGCCGGTCGGGCTCTGGTGGACGGTGACGAAATCGGGCTCGCCATAGGGTGTGCGCCGGGCCATGTACTCATCGCGCGTTTCCAGCGGCGGCGCGCCCTCGGCGAGGCGGGTGATCGGGATGCCGTCCGGGTTCGCCAGGACCGGCACGATCAGCATGAGAAAAAGCGGCACGGCCCGTTTCATTTTCACCCTCCCGAATCCGTATGCGAGTCAAACACGTTCGTGTGTGTCCAAGGCCAATATAGCGCAATAAATCCCTCTTCGCAACCTCGACTCTACTGTAGGTATCCCAGAGAGCGCAGGTTGTCCAGGGCCGGGTCGAGCTCCTCCAGGGTCACCGCCTCCAGGCTGTAATCCCCGTAAGTTGCGACGCGGGGCCAGTCCGCGGGAGCCGTGTCCGCGCCGGGCAGGTCCAGGGCCAGCGGGAGACCGCAGAGATGGAAGAGGAGGGCCGCCGCCTCATAGAGGGTGAGAGAATCCGACTCGAACCCCGGCTCGGGGCTCGAAACCCACACCTCGCCCGTTTCGCCCGATTCCGGCCGGAGAACGACGAAGACGGTCGGCTCGACGGGCGCGTCTAACGATGAGGCCAGATTCGCCCAGTTTTCCAAGAGCCCGGCGAAGGCCCGGTCCACCGCCTCGAGGGGCGGCTCCTGCGCGCCCAGACGCCTCGCCCGCTCCCGGCCGTTGAAGAGCTGGAGCGTGAGCCGGGGCGCCCCGACCGGTGAATCCGCACCGAAATCCGAGGCGTAGATGGAATCGGGCGGCGGCGTTTCACCGCGGGCCGAAGCCTGCTGCGCCACGTCGGTGAAGATGAAGAGCCCCCCGCGCCCCACGGCGGGGTAGGTGGCCCACCAGTTGAAGACGGCCACGCGGTTGTTCGGACCGGTGGAGCGCGTAATCAGGTCCCACACCGGCGGCTCGCGCCAGTCCCGGCTGGTGACCGGCACCCGCTCGGCCGGCCCCAGGGCGGTCCAGACGGCCTCGAGGTAGCCCGCGAACCCCAGCTCCCCGCCGCGCAACTGGAGCGGCGACCGGATGCCGGCGAGTCGCAGGGAGGCCAGCTCGCGCACACCGTGACGGTCCGACGGCTGCCCCGTCGCCAGGGTGGCCCAGACCTCGGCCGGCGACGAGGCGGTCGGGAAATTCAGGGCGTAAACCCTCGACCGATCGCGTTGTTCGTATAAATGCGGTGTCCGGGACGGATCCAGCGCGACGGGGTCGAGGCAGTCCACGGCCACCGCCACGACGGGGGGCGTATCGGCGAGCCGGAGCTCCGGCGCCGTGCCCCCCGCGCCGAGGTTGACCAGAATGACCACGAAGGCCAGGGCGGCGATCGAACCGCCCAAGAGGAGAAGAGAACGCAGTCGGCGCCGGGCCTTCCAGCTTCCGCCCAGGTACAGCCCGGCGACCAGGGCGACGAGCCGGAGCGCCAAAAATCCGATGGCCGCTCCCGCCGCCAGGAACAGAACGCTCAGCCAATCCGCCGCCGGCGCGGGTGTGAAAACCCTCCCCAGAAGCCAAACCGCCGCCAGAGAGCCGCCGAAGGCCAGACCGCCGGCTATCGCCAGGACCCAGCGTTGACGCGCCGCCGCATTCTCGGGCAGGGGACGCCGCCCGACGAGTTGGATGGTCAGACCGACGAGGGCCATCAGCGCGGCCGAGAGGAGAAGGGCGGGGAAAAAAACGTAGAGGGCCAGGAGAAGACCCTCGCCGATATTTCCCAGGTAGGCCGAGTTCGCCTCGACGAGGGCCAGCGAGAGCCAGGCGCTCCACAGGCCGCCCACCACCAGCCAGGCCCGCGAGGCGGCCGTCCAGAGCTGGGCCGGTCCGGGCCGCGTGCCGCCGCCCGCCACGAAACGCGCCACCGGGTTGTGCAGGTAACCCCGTTCCCTCAGTTGCGCGCGAATCTCGTCCAGCCCGTCTTCCATGGACCGCCTTCCCGCGGCCGATGGTAGACACGCCCACCGTTCCTGTCAAGACACGGCCTTGCGGGACGGCGGGCGATGTTTTACCATTAACCTCTATTCAGGAAAACGAAGCGAAGCGATTAACGCCCGGCGAACCGAGCTATGCCCCCGGCGAAATGACGGACCCTTTGGGCGATCTGCGCACGACGATCTGGAAGAGACCCAGGCTCAGCCGATACCGGCTGGCCGTCCAACTGGCATCCCTGGTGGTGTTCGCCGGTCTCGCGACCCTCTTCATCCTCTTCGCCCACTCACTGCAAACGGGGGAACAGGAGGGGATTGAGCGCCCGGCGGGCATCGAGGCGCTGACCCCGCACCTGGGGTACATCGAGCTCGTCTACGCCGTCCGTAGCGGCCACTCCGCCGGGATACACCCCGCGGCCTTCGGATTTTTCCTCCTGTTCATCGTTCTGTCCATCCTCGTGAAAAAAGGCTTCTGCAGCCACCTCTGCCCCCTGGGGACGATGAGCGAGGGGCTCTGGTGGCTGGGGAAGAAGGTTACCCGGGGTCGCGAGCCGCGCCTGCCGGCTTTCATAGACCTGCCCCTCAGGCTGGCCAAATACCTCCTCCTCGGGTACTTCCTCATCAAGGTGGCCACCCTGACCCTGGAGACCCTCCAACAACTGGCCTTCTCCCCGGCGGTCAAGCTGTCGGACCTGCGCATCCTCCACTTCTTCGCCGAGTTCCCGGAGTGGATGTGGTTCGTCATCGGCGGCCTCATCCTTTTCTCCCTCTTCATCCCCCGCTTCATCTGCCGGTACGTCTGCCCCTACGGCGCGCTCCTGGGGCTCGTCTCCACCGCGTCTCCGGTGAAGATTCACCGCGACGAGTCCCGCTGCGTCGTCGGCTGCATGGATTGCGCCGGTGTCTGTCCGGCCTGGGTCAACCTGAGGAAACCGGGGGCCATCCTGCACGACGAATGCCACCTCTGCCTGCGATGCCTGGACGCCTGCCCCACCCCGGGCGCGCTCACGCTGAAGGCGTTCAAGAAACCGCTCCCCGGTTGGATCGTCCCCGTCGCCGTGGTGGGTATCGTCGTCCTGGGGGTCGGTCTGATGTACGTCGGCGGCGGATTCGAGAACCCGATATCGCGGGAGGAGTACCTGGCGCGGATCGGGCAGATGGACGAACCGCTTTACGCCTTCCGCCCCGGCGCTCCCACGGTTCCCGCCGCGGCCACCCCCTACGACGCGGAACTCTTCAAACCGCTCAGAACGTATATTGGTAAACCCCGCAAGGTGCTCGAGCTGCTCCCGATGCTCGATTTCGAGGTGGGTGTGGCGGCGAGCGGCCTGGCGGGCGGGCTCGAAACCCAACTGACGCAGGAAGAGCAAAGCGCTCGTAAAACCGAGCCGATCGTGGACACGACCCTCCGCGAGGACGAAGGAGCGGAAGAGGTCCCGACGCCGGAAGAGCACGAAGGCGGGGCCGGCGCCTCGACTCCGCCGCCCGAGGTCCCGGAGCCGGAATCGCCGGATCCGGGTGAATAGCCGGAAGTTAACACCGTCCGACCCACGGAAGTAAGGGAGCGTGAAGATGAAAACCCGCATTTTCTCGGCACTCCTTTTCGTTTTTACCCTGGCGCTCGTGTCGGGGTGCAGCGAGGGGACGGAGGACCCATACGCCAGATACTACTCCGACGAGGGCGGCACGACCACGGCGGAGGCGGACCGGAACCGGGCCGTCGAGGAGTACCAGGAGTCCGTCGAGAAGGCCTTGGAAGGTACCTACGGGGGCGTCGCCGCCGCCGAGCCCACCGGAGGTTACGCCGATGAAGGCATGGGCGGCGAACCCGTCATGCCGGATTCGGAGTTCGCAGGAGTCGAGCGCGGAACCACCGGAACGGTCGAAGAGGAATACGGTCCGGCCGGGGACGAGGTCGAAGCCGACATCACCACCGAGACCGAGACCATCGAAATGGAGCGGAAGCTCATCTTCGAAACCTCCATGACCGTGGTGGTGGACGACCTGGACGACGGTCGGGAGAAGGTGGAAGAAATCATCAAGGCCAACCACAAGGAGGGCACCACCCCGGTCTTCATCACCCAGCAGCAGGTGGACCGCGAGGTGGGCCGCGTGGGTCGCATCCACTACACCATCCGATGCCACGCCGACGTCCGTGAGCGGGTCGTCGCGGCCCTGCGCGAAGTGGGCGAGGTGTGGGCCGAGGATTCCACCGTGGAGGACGTCACCCGGCGCTACTACGATCTGGAGAAGCAGCAGGATCTTCTGGAGGCCGACTACGCCATCGCCAAGGCCGCCTTCGCGGAGGCGGAGGCCCGGGGCGCCCGCGCCGCGGAGCTCGAGAGACTGAAGGCCGACATGGAGCGCATCGCCGAGTCGCTCGGCGAGACCAAAGGCCAGCTCAAGGGCTTCGATGACCTGATAACCCTGCCCACCATCTACCTCACCCTGGAGGAGAAGGACCCGGCCTCCAGCTACTCGGGCTGGCGCGTGGTCGAGGATGGCTTCACCGTCGCCTACAAGGCCATCGTCAACATCCTGAAGTTCGTCATCATCATCGTCGGCGTGGGCCTCGTGGTTGCGCTCCTCTTCCTGCCGAGCTTCCTCCTCGTGCGCTGGATCGCCCGGTCGGTGCAGCGGGCCCGCGTCAAGGAGTAGCCGATGCACCACTTGACGACAGTGCTGACCGTCCTGTGCGCGGGACTGGGCCTCGCCCAGGAACCCGCGACCAAAGGGGAGCCTGAAATCTACCAGACCTTCTCCGGCCGCCTGGTGGTCATGGTGGACGACTTCGCAAAAACATCCGCGGAGGCCAAGGCGGCCCTCCCCTCCGATCGCGGTACGCTCCTGAACATCGAGGAAAGCCGCACCAAGGACGATCTGGACGAAATTTACCTGGAGTACGTCGTCCGGGCGGATTACGCCGACGAGCTTTTAGCAAAACTCACCGCCCTGGGCGAGGTGATAGTGGAGGAGACGGGTCTCACCGACGTCACGAAACGGGTCGGCGAGCTGCGCGAGGAGGTGGACCGCCGCACCGCCCGTGTCGCGGAACTGGAGGAGCGGGCCGACCGGACGGGGATGACGATGGACGACCGGATCGCCGTCCAGCGCGACCTGTCGAGGGAATCCAGCGAGCTCGAGCGCGCATCGGGCGCTCTGACCAAGCTCCTCAACGATGCCGAGATGTACCCCCTCGAGGTCACCCTGGTCGAGGGGTACGTGGACCGGATGACCGAGATCGAACAGGCGCTCTTCACCATCGTGCTGCCGGGGGTGGCCCTGTTGATCGCGGCCTTCTTCCTGGGCCGGCTGGTGGGCAAACGCGGGGGAGGCAAGGATGTATAAAACCGGAAAAACTTCGGGCCCGGCATTCCTGGGGCTGCTTCTTTTCCCCGCCCTCGCCCTGGCGACGGCGCCGGGGGAGACTATGGACTGGGCGGACGTCGTCCACGCCCGCTCCCCCGAGCCGGCCGGTGACGAGGTGACGCTCACCCTCCCGCTCCCCGGCGACCAGATCGGCTACGAGACGGTCACCCGCCCGCGGATGATCGAGGTCGAGGTCGGCCTCATCGTCCTGGTTGACGACTTCAACCGGGCGCTCACCGAAATTCAGAGCGCCTTCAAAGGTGAGGACGGCTTCATCGCCCAGCTCTCCTACATCCGCCCCTACGAGGAGCCGTCGGCGGGGCGGGTCATCTTCCAGGTCCGCACGGACATCCGCGACGACCTGGTGAAGAAACTCTCCGCCCTGGGGGAAATCATCCGGGAGGAGCGCACCAGCAACGACGTAAGCCAGGATTTCTACGCCCAGGAGCGGGAGCTGGAGGACCTGCGGGCCCGGATGACGGTGCTCAGGCGGGAGCTCGCCGGGGAAACCTCGACGGGCCGCATCCGGAGCCTCGAACGGGACCTGGCCGACCTTGAGCGCCGGGCGGCCGACCTCCTCATCACCGACCCCCAGCTCGACGGAAAAGTCGGCCTGACCTCAGTCTTTCTGACCCTCACCGAGGACGAGGGCATCATCCCCGAGCCGGGCACCGACCTCATCAACCGCGGCGTGTCCGACGGCTACATCGCCCTCATGAACGTGGTGCGCGTCATCATCATCGTGCTCATCGTCGGGGTGCCGGTGGGGCTGCTGGGTCTGGCGGTGTATCTCCCGGTCCGGCGGGCGGTGAAGAAGGCCCGCGCGAAAAAGACCATCTCCGGCGAAGTCGGGAAGGGGTAGGCGTTGAAGATAAAAAAGAGGGGCTACACGGTCCTGCTCATCTTGTCCATCATCTTCACCCTGGCCGCCGTGAAGACGGCCCTCCCGAGCGATACGGCCAGCCACGAGTGCCTGTTGGGCTACCGGGCATACTGCACCTTCACCCCCGTGAGCACGGTCATCTGCCTGGCCCTGGCCGCCGCGTGCTGCATCGTCCGCAGGCGGGGCTTTACCACCGAGGAGTGACGCGGTGTTCAGCAAGATGATGACGGTCGCGGTACTCACCCTTTCTTTCCTCGTCGGCTGCGAGGAGGAGCCGGCCGTCGAGGAGACGGGCGACGGCGACACCACGCGTTTCGACCCGGCGGTCGAGCGGGAGATCATGGCGGCGGCGGACGGCTTCTTCGCCGAGCTCACCATGCTCCACGAGCCGGAGGCCAAGGCCTACGTGGATTTCACACAAATCGGCGACCGCGAGTGGGAGGAGTACTGGGACAGATTGAAGAGCTATGGCCTGGAGGTCGCCTCGGTGACGCTGCTCCGGGTCGAGCCGCCCATAGGGGACGACCCGGACACCGCCCGCATCGGCGTGGACGCGGAGCTGCTGGTGGACGGCGAGGAAGTGAGCGTCGAGGCCTACCGGCTCCCCCTCGTCAGGACGCCCGACGGCTGGCGGTTGACCGAGCTGCCCTTCGCCGAGTAGTTTTCCCGGGGTATGGTAAAGGCGGGTCCGCACCCGCCTCTTTTTTATCGAATCGGATTCACCGCCGCTCGAGGCCCATCGCCCCTAAAGCCTCGGCGATGACCGCCCCGGCGACGCCCCGCGCCTTCTTCGCACCCCGGTCGAGCACGCCGTGGACGTAATCCGGGTCGCCTCTCAGCTTCCCGGCCTTCTCCCGGATCGGCCCCAGAACTTTTTCCATGTTCTGCGCCAGCCTCTTCTTGCACTCCAGGCAGCCGATGCCCGCCGATGTGCAGCCCTCCCGAATCCAGGCTAAATCCTCGGGCGGCGAGAAGTAGCGGTGGTAGCTCATGAAGACGTTGCAGTCCTCGGGCACGCCGGGGTCGCTCTTGCGCTTGCGGCGCTCGTCGGTCTTGGCCGGCGCCAGTTTTTGCCAAATGCTGCCCGGTTCCTCCAGGATGCCGATGGCGTTGCCCAGGCTCTTGGACATCTTGTTTTCGCCGTCCAGCCCCATGATGCGCTTGGCCGGGGTCAGGGAGACGCGGCACTCGGGGAACACCTCGCCGTAGCGGGCGTTGAACTTGCGGGCTATCTCCCGCGCCAGCTCGATGTGCTGGACCTGGTCCTCCCCCACCGGCACGATGCTGGCCTTGTACACGAGGATGTCCGCCGCCTGGAGCACCGGGTAGGTGAAGAGGCCCACGTTGACGTTCTCCAGGTGCTGTTGCGACTTCTGCTTGAACTGGGTCATGCGCGAGAGGTCGCCGAAGGGGGTCACCGTGGAGAAGATCCACGCCAGCTCGGTGTGCTGGGGCACCTCGCTCTGAACGAAGATGGTGCAGCGGTCGGGGTCCAGGCCGGCGGCGATGTTCGCCACCGCCGCGTCGAATACGCAACCCGGCATATCCTGCGGGTCGTAGGCGATGGTCGAGGCGTGGTGGTCCACGATGCAGAAGAAGCACTCGAATTCGTCCAGGAATTTCACCCAGTTCGAGATGGCGCCCAGGTAGTTGCCGATGTGCAGCTCGCCGGTGGGCTGAATGCCGGAGAAGACCCGCATCCGCCCGGCGTCGTTGGTGAAGGTCAGGTAGCCTTCGCTGTCCTTGTACATGCTCATGGCGCTATCCTAGCGGTATCCGCGGCGGGACGCAAGCCCCGCACGGCGATTTTTCCGAAAATGGTAAAAAGGGGGTGACTACTGCCGGGAGGTGCGCCAGCAGTACGCGACGGCGAGAAATTTCCTGGGCAGGTATCGGTAACGCATCGGGGGGATTATAGCATGACTAGAACGTTGACAGAATTATAAGCTCCACAAAAAGGTGGCTGAAGAAATGGAACATATGCAAGTTAACGATAATATCCGAGGTTGATATAACAATACAGTTGGCTGTAAAGACAACAAATACAGTATCGCTAGACTTCAATTTTAACAGAAATATGCCTATTAAAGTTAAGACAATAGCGATAGGGACATTGTTGAATAAATAAATTGCAATTTATTGGTAAGTTGTTCTTTATGTTTAAAATAATATAACAATAGACCACGGATATACTTGACGCACGGCCCGGAATGTGCTATAATCTGTTGTGTTGAGTTCGAGGTTTGATTGGCGGAATATCTATATGTTTGGATAAAGTGGCCTAATCCATATAGATCAGTCAGTCTTGGCCATATCATAAGGAGGCTTAATGGATACAATTGCTATTTTAGTAATCATGTTCCTAAGCGGTATGCTGGGGTGGTCTTTTATATTTCAAGCCGCCGCTGGAGCAGCAATCCTCGTGATTGCGAAGTATTTTTTAAAAAAGTACAAAAGTGGGGTGGGTTTATAAACCCACCCCAAACAAATTCAATATTCACCTATACTATTTTTTCTCAAGTCAGAAGATTGTCGTCCTCTACTTAAACAACAGCTTCCTGCCAACAGTCGTCGGGGTTGACCAGAAAATCTCCGGCGGCGGGGATGGGAATCCCCGCCCTACATACACAAACACCAGGTCGCTCTCACACCGCACCCACGATCGCCGGGGCGGCGAAGTAGACGATGAACCCCACCGTGACCACGTACATCAGCGGGTGAACCTCGGAAAACTTGCCCTGGAACATCTTCAGGAAGGTGTAGGCGATGAAGCCGGCGCCGATGCCGTTGGTGATGGAGTAAGTCAGGGGCATCAGCATGATAATCAAGAAGCTGGGCAGCGCCGTGTCCAGCTCCTCGAAATCTATCCGGCGGATGAGCTTGACCATCAGGAAGCCGACCAGGATGAGCGCCGGAGCGGTGGCCTGGGCGGGAATCACCGCCACCAGCGGATGGAAGAAGATGGACACGAGGAAGAGGACGCCGACGACGACCACCATCAGGCCGGTCCGCCCGCCGGAGGCGATGCCCGCGGCGCTCTCCACGTAGGAGGTGACGCTGGAAGCGCCCGCCGCTCCGCCCGCCGCCGCCGCCAGGCTGTCCACCAGAAGAATCCGCCGCAGGCGCGGTATCCTCCCGTTTTCGTCCATCATCCCCGACTGGTCGCCGATGGCCACCACCGTGCCCATGGTGTCGAAGAAGTCGGAGAGCATCACGCTGAAGATGGTGAGCGACGCGCCGAGCCAGCCGAAGCCTTTGAATACACCGGCGAAGTCCACCCGGCCGAAGGTGGAAAAATCGGGCAGGGCGAGGATTTCCTGGGGCAGGACCGCCGTCCCCTTGGCGAAGCCGAGCATGGACGAGCCGTCGGTGCCGAAGCCGGCGACGTAGTTGGCCGCCGTGGCGATGATGGTCGTGGCGGCGATGCCGACCAGAATCGCCCCCGGCACCCGGAATTTCATGAGCACCGCGGTGACGAAGAGCCCGAGGACGACGATCAAAACCGGGAAACGCCACAGCTCGCCGACGCCCACCAGGGTCGCCGGGTCGCTCACCACGATTCCCGCCTCCTCCAATCCGATGAAGGCGATGAAGAGCCCGATTCCGACGCCGATGGCGTGCTTCATTGGCAGTGGGATGGCCTCCATCACCTTCTCGCGGATCCGGGTCAGCACGAGGACGGCGATTATGAGGCCCTCGATGACGAATACCGCCATGGCGGCGGGGAAACTGCCCAGCGGCGCGGCCAACTCGTAGGCGGCGATGGCGTTCAGGCCCATCCCCGAGGCCAGGGCGATGGGGAAGTTGGCGTAGAGGCCCATGAATATGCACATCACGCCCGAGGCCAGGCAGGTGGCGGTCACCGTGGCCGAGACGGGCCAGGCGATATTAGCCAGGGACGGATCGCCGAAGAAGTTCAGGAACTGGGGATTGACCGCGATGATGTAGGCCATGGTGAGGAAGGTGGTCACCCCGGCGGCGAACTCCCGCTTCACCGTCGTTTGGTGCTCGGCGAGTTTGAACAGGCGGTCCATCGCGCCTCCCGCGGACGTTGAATTTTTCGATTATACCAACCGCCTCCACCGTCGGACAAGGCGGTAAAAATAGAAACAAGGGGTTTAAACCCCTTGTCTCCTTAGTAACGGCGACCCCTCGACGAATCGGGTTCCGGTTTAACGGTACCGGGCCTTGATGCAACCGAAAGATGTCGCCTCAACGCCCTCCTCGGAAAGCTCCATCACCAGCTTGGGCCGCAACGTCTCGTCCACCATGTACTCGCTGGCGTAGAAGGTGGCGCCGACGCTCCCGGTCCCGTCGTCGTAGAGCTTGAAACCGTGGTTGGCCAGCGTGTTGTCCAGCCAGCCCCGCACGATGTCCGTGACGTCCACGGCCCACCATTCCCCGACCGTGGTCGGGTAGGCGGCGGAGTCCAGGGTCTGGGGGTGGATGTCGGGCATGTTG
>Ga0307378_10011189_pt1 | contig 11586 bp, 17 predicted proteins | sample UN1MG_FD_202238 | JGI IMG/M metagenome (GOLD analysis project Ga0307378, IMG submission 202238) | Soil microbial communities from Risofladan, Vaasa, Finland - UN-1 | ecosystem: Environmental > Terrestrial > Soil > Coastal area > Acid sulfate soil | place: Finland: Risofladan, Vaasa | collected...
TACAAAGAAAAGAAGGGTTAGAGGGATTTTTGACTAAGCATAATAAAGATATTGAGCGTGCCAGGGAGTGTTTAAAAACATGTAAAGAAGAGAAAGAAAAAACTGAAAATTACGAAGATGCTCAAAAAGAATTAGATAATAAAACGAATTTAAAAGAACAATACTCAATTAATGAACTTCCAGATATAGATAAAGAAAAAAAGTTATTAGCTAAGTGTACGGAGGGAAGAAGAGAAGGAAAAGACAAGCTTGAAACTGTAAATGAAGAAATAAAGTCTTTGGAAACTCTAAAATCTTTGAAAAAACAACAAGAAGAATTCAAAGCTAAGGTTGAAAGAACGTTACAGGAAAAGAAAGAAAATATTGAAGAAACAAAGAAGACGTTAGAGGATTTATCTGAAGATGCCGAATATTTGAGTGCTTCAGTTAATGTATTGAAGAGATTAAAGAACTATAAAGTAGATGTTATTTTAGATCTATTGAATACAAATTTAGAAGATCAGTTGAAAGAGATTTCTAATTATAAAGCTACGTTTCAATCACAAAAGAAAGACAGTAAAGGAAAGAGATTTTTAGATTCTCTAGATATTATAGTATATAATGGTGCAATTGAATTACCCATTGAGATGTGTAGTGGTGGGCAACTTAATGCTGTTGGGGTAGCTGTTTTACTAGCAACATGGAAAACTGCATTTGAATTGGCCAGAAAAAGTTCTAATTGTCTATGGCTTGATGAGCCGTTTGAATATCAGGATAATAAAGTCTTGAATGATATTTTTGAACGCATAGTACAAGTGGCAAGTGAGACAGGGGCTACAAACATAAAGATAATAAGTCATAGAGATTTAGATGAAAGATTAATTGATCACGTTTGGGAAATAGCTAGAGTTGATGGTATTTCTAATTTGGAAATTTCATAATAGGGTGAAAAATGACCTTTGAACCAACAAAAAATGCTCTAATAGTATTAAAAAAACGTTATTTTCAAGATACTGAAGATTGGATTGCGTTTTGTATGAGGGTTGCTGGTGCTATTGGAATGACAGACAAACAAAAAAAAGAATTTTTTGATGTAATGGTGGAGGGTTTATTTTTACCAAATACACCTTGCCTGGTTAATGCTGGAAAAGAAAATAAAAACCTAAGTGCTTGTTTTGTCCTTCCTGTTGAAGATTCGATGGAAAGTATATTTAAAACATTAGCTGATTCAGCTATGATTTATAAAGAAGGTGGTGGTGTTGGTATATCATTTACTAATTTGCGTCCAGAAGGATCGATGGTAAAGACAACTAATGGAATATCAAGTGGCCCAATTTCATTTATGAAAATTTATGATGAAGCTATTTCTCAGATAAAAGCAGGTGGTGTAAGACGAGGAGCAGCTATCGGTCTTTTATCTATAGATCATCCAGACATTGTAAAGTTTATTAAGAGTAAGAGCACTAACAAAGAACTTACAAATTTTAATATTAGTATTCTTATGACAGATGAATTTATGAAACAACTTGATGCTAAAAATAAAAATAATTTTGCGTGGAGTTGTTACTTTGGAGAACAGGAATATAATATAAGAAAAAAAGATGATCAACCAGTTTTATGTTCAGAGTTAACAGCAGAAGATCGTCCGTTATATACAGCACAAGATATATATGATTTGATAGTTGACTGTAATTGGAAAGCTGGAGATCCTGGCATGCTTTTCATTGATGAGCTACAAAGAAGAAACGGTACAGAAATAAAAGCAGTCAACCCCTGTGGAGAGAGTCCATTAGAGTCATATGAAGCTTGTGTGTTAGGATCTATTGATGTTAGTAAATTCATAGATGATGATTTAACTTTTGATTATAATAAACTACAATCAGTAATTTGTATAGCAGTAGACTTTTTGAATAATATTGTTGATAAAGGAAAATTTCCATTAGCTGAAATAGATGAGAAAGTAAAAAATAATCGTAAACTTGGATTAGGTATAATGGGTTGGGCCGATGCCTTATTGAAAATGAAAATTAATTATGGAAGTGAAAAATCATTATTATTAGCAAAAGAATTGATGAGTTTTATAAAAGGTAAAGCGCGTGATCACTCTAGCTTACGTAATTATGCTAATAAAGAATTAACTGCTATTGCTCCAACTGGAAGTTTATCAATTATGGCTAATTGTTCTGGTGGAATTGAACCTAATTTTGCTTGGGAGATCATTACTAATAGAAAAGATTTTGATCTTAGAAAAATAATTCATCCATTAGCTAAACCGTACTTTGATGTAAATGAGCCATTACCAGATTATTTTGTATCAGCACATGATCTTAGTTATAAAGATCATGTTAATATGCAAGCAGCATTTCAAAATAATGGTGTAGATTTAGGTGTATCAAAAACAATAAATCTACCACACAACGCTTCTAGAGAGACTATTTATAATGCATTTAAATTAGCTTGGGAAAAGAAGTGTAAAGGTGTCACCATCTATAGGGATAAATGTAAGAGTGAACAGGTTTTGAATCTTGTTGAAAAAGAGGATCTTTCCATTAAACAGACTAAAGTAAATGATTGGAGTGGTGATGATAGAAGGAAAGAAAGTATTAGAGAAAGGCCACAAGTATTATTTGGTGCTACTATAAAATTAAATACTCCTGATGGTCCAGCTTATATTTCTGTAAATGAAGATTCTGAAGGAATAAGAGAGGTACTTGTAGCTGCTGCTTCATGTGGAAGTTCTGTAGCTGTTCATGCCGGGGTAGAGGGTAGATTGATTTCTAATTCTCTACAACATGGGGTTCCTGTAGAAAGTATATTAAAACATTTAAAAGATCAAAAATCAAACCCAATATGGGAAAAGGGAGAATTAATATTAAGTTTACCACATGCAATTTATAAAGCAATTTTAATGTATAAGAATTTATATGAGGGATATAGTGAATATCTTCCTGATGATATTATAGAAGCAGCTAATAAAAGTATTGAAAAAAATGAACGCTCTGGTGATTTTTGTCCTGAATGTGGAGAAAATTTATTTATGGAAAGTGGTTGTAATATTTGTAAGGGTTGTGGGTATAGTAAATGTTGAATTTTGGAGAATAATATGACAAAGAAAAAACATATCTATCTAGCAGGAGCAATAGAAGCAGCTCCAGACAAAGGAACACGTTGGAGAACAGTTCTTACTCCCCAACTAGAAGAACTTGGTTATGCGGTATTTAATCCTTATACTGAAACAGATGGTCTTATGTTAAAGGAGTTAGGTTGGAAAAAATTTGACTGGAATAAGCTAAGAAAACCTGAATGGAGAGATAAATATTTATATATTACACATAGGATTGTAGAAGAAGATTTAAAGGCTGTTGTAGCTAGTAAGTTATTAGTTGTATATTTTGATAGATATGTCCAACAAGGCGCAGGAACATACGGAGAAGTAACAATAGCAACTTACGTAGGTATTCCTGTATATATTGTTTTGGCTGGAGACTTGGAGTTTGAAAATCTCCCAGCTTGGGTTGTGGGATGTACTACTAAAATTTTTAATAGTTTTAAAGAACTACTGACTTTCTTAGGAGAAAAATAATGATTATAGGACTATTAGGACAGGCACAAGCAGGTAAGGATAGTGTGGGTGATTATCTTAGCAAAGAATACAATTTTTATAGAATGTCGTTTGCAAGAAGGCTTAAACAATTATGTCATGATTTATTTCACCTTACTGATGATCAGCTTGATACAATGAAAGGAAAGACTACTGTTGATTCTCGTTATAATATGACACCAAGAAGAATACTTCAAAAAGTAGGTGTTGGAATGCGAGAAATATATGATAATGTATGGGTTGATGCATTGCTTACTTTTGATCTTCTTGAAGATAATAAATTAGGTGTTGTTAATGATTTAGTAATCACAGATGTTAGATTTTTGAATGAGGTAAAGGCTATAAAAAAGTTATCTAATGGGGTAATTATAAGATTAATTAGGGAAGATTTTCAGGCATTAAAAGGAAAAGAAGCTGAACATTCAAGTGAAACTGAACAATTGACTATTCCAGATGAGTTAATTGATATTACTATTTCTGCAAAGACAGGAGAGCTTCAAAAGCTTTATGATGGTATTGATAAGTTTATAGGAGATCATAAATGGAAAACATAGATGATAAAAAGTTAGATAATATAATAGAAATAATTAAAAGAGAATTTGAATTTGCATCAAATAAATTTGGTCCTTTTCATAGCACACATGAGGGTTATGGGATAATTAAAGAAGAATTTGATGAGATGTGGGACAGGATAAAACAAAATAGTGATCTATGTTTTGAAGAATGTATACAAGTCGTTGCTATGTCACTTAGATTTTTATATGATCTTAGTAATGAAAATATATTAAAAAAAGCAGGTGATCGTATTAGAGGAAATCTTTGTTATATGAAATATGGTAAAGAATATTTGAAACGTCTTAGTAAAGAAGCTAAGGAGAAAGGATAAATAAAATGGAAATCGAAGTTAAAGCAGAAAACAGGTATGGTGTAAATGTAATGGAAAATACTTTTATGGACAAATTGAGAAAGGAACAATGCCTTTGTCTAAACTGTAAAAAAATGCCATGTGAACAGTCACAAGTCTTGTATTATGTATGCAAGAAAAGCAATTTAGCTATGGCAATTACTAGATGCCCTGATTGGGTTAATAAGGTATAAAAAGGAGATAACAGATGGAAAATGAAAACAATGAACAAGAGATTATGAAACGGTCACAGCCTTCAGTTGAGATTAAGAAGGATGCAAAAGGTCAAGTTAGTTTTACTGTAAAGGTATATCGTGATTCGCCAGTAGCTGCAGCAAAAGAGGCTAAGGAAGTGTTTGCAGATTTAGAAAAGAAGTTTAATGAATAAATTATAAGGAGATAACAAATGAATAATGAACTAACAACGAATGTAAGAGTAGATGAATTAATTAAGAAGATAGAAGAGAATAAAAAAAGACATATAGAATTGTATAATGAAGCAATGATTGGTTATAGAAAAAATATAATAGAAGCATTTAGTAAGAAGTTAAATGATGCTAAAGAAGGAAAAGATGTTTATCATCATATTGATTTATCTAGACCAGAAAGCCGAGAACAAGAATATGATTGTCTTTTGGGAATGCTTAGAATGACAATTGAACAGCATATGGTTTTAACAAGACAGCAATTCATGCAATATGTAAATGATCAATGGAGTTGGAAAGGAAGTTTTATTAATTCATGTAATCCTCATGGTGTTAAATTATCTGATATAGAAAGTTCTTATTTGGATTAAAAAAAGGAAAAATTAATGCTAAATAGTAATGAGCACATAATAGATAATTTTCCAGAACCACTTAGAAAAGCTCTGTACGCTGTTTATGGTACTGCTAGAAGTTCTGCTTCTGATGGATATAGTTATTATGAGGAGAAAGATTTATATTTAGCATTGCTTGATTTACAAGAGTGGTTTGAAAAACAAAAATGGGGAGAAAGTATACTTCCTAAAGTTTTAAAATTTTTGACTAAACGTGATCGTGATAAATGTGTAAAGAGTATAAAAGAATGGAAAAAAGATACACAGACTGAACTTACACGTTTTTAAAAATTAAAAATTTAGAGAAAGGAATAACTAATGTTAAATGGAGGAGGTGGGTATCGACCTAGTAAAGATCCTGTGAATAACACACCACCTGGACAGCGTGGGTATAAAGATACTGAGTTAGTAGCACTGTGTAAAGAATTAGTGCAAAGATATCCTGATTTTTATAAAGAGGTGGATAAATCTTTTACTTATTGGGTAGCTGAATGTCAAAACTATGCGGAATGGAAGAAAACTAATGATTGGGATGTTATAACAAAACCTTGGAAAGGAAAGTAAAATGGGAACAATATTTGTTAATCAAGAAGAAGCGAGCGTATTAGATGAAATAGAAGATTATGAAAAATTTTTAGAAGATAAGACAGGACAAAAGGTTATTGTTCTTCCTATTTTTTGTTCTGCTCATTTTATGCATCTTAGTGATGGTTCTCTACAAAAGATGTTTTATGTTATTCAACAAGAGCTGTGTTCAACAGTTACAAAGGAACAGCAAGATCATATAATAGAAAAAATTAAAGAAAAAACTGGATTTGATACATTTTTTCTATATCCTTGTACAACTTTAGAATATATTCCATAAGACAATGTTTAGTCATAAATGCCTACTAAGGAAAACACACGTACCATTAATTCCGTGTGATCAAAAACATTGTGAATGGTTCATTAACAGTGAAGACTGTAATAACTGTTTTTGGATTATGTTAAATATACTTGCAGAATTTCCCCATGGGTTCAGTATAGAGGAAATAGCAAGGTTTGAAGGGATCACAGAAGAAAATGTGTACACAATAATAGAGACTGCTATAAAAAAAGCAAGATTAAATATAGGAAATTTCTTTGAAAATTTGTAGAAAGATCAACCAGCAGTTAACTTTTTAAGGAAAATGTATGGTATATAAAGGCAACGACAATGTTGAACAACACATTATCGATGAGTTTAAAAAGCTCATAAGAGACAATGATCTTTTAAATGGTATTATCAAAAGTGGTACAGCAGATGTTTATTGTGCAGTTTGTGGCGAAAAGATAGAGCAATTATCGATTCAGAGGATGACAAGACCAGTTCTTTGGCATGATAGAGTGTGTTTTCAGTGGAAACCGAGAAAAATTGTATGGCTAGAAAGAAAATTTGGAAAAGACATTGTAGAAATTTTGCAGGATACAACTGCTAGATGTGGGAATATCAAAGCGCAATGCGATGTATTAGATGTGAGTATCCCTTATTTGTACAGTATAATAAAAAAGTATTGTGGGGATCTAATTCCATTTATGGCAAAATATGGTACGGGTAAAAGGCGTGAATTATATGCAAAAAAGATTGAAAAGCAAAATCAGGATTCAAGCGAAGGATAAAGAAGCAGCCTGGAGTGGATATAGCCAGCCATATATAAAAAACATAGTAAAAGGCATTTTAAAAGCTTTAAAATTAGCCTCGGTTCTAACATTTGATCCGGGGCTTTATTTTTGGACTAAAGGATTAGAAGGTCACTTGAATAAAAAGATGAGAGAAGCAGAACAAGAACAAGAGCAGATTAAAAAGTACACATTTAGCTAGAAAGAAACTTTTGAAAACTTAAAAGGAGTAAAAAGAATGAACAGAAATGAAATTAAAAGAGTGCAGGCAATGTCACACAGAGAAAGTCCAGCTAAGACAATGTTGAAAAATGAGTTTATAAGTAATTTAAAGGCTAAACTCGGAGAAAGAAAATATCGAGCAGATCTAAACTTTATGACAGCGGCTAAAAACACTACAAGTTCTTTTAAAGCTGAAATTGCTTATAACACAGAATTAGGACACCCTTCTGAGAATGATATATTGACATTAGTTGCTCAGAACTATCCTACACATGAAATCGATTGGGATCTAATTCAAGTAGATTCAGATGAAGGTATCGTTTCATTAATGTTGGAACCATCAGTTGAAGTAGTTCCTGTAACTAGCGTTAAGTCTATCCCTCCTGAGTTTGTTGCTATTGGAACAGGAATATATAAGAGGGCTGTTGATCAAACTGGTAATGTTCAAGAGATCTGGACCCTAAAGAAAAATGATGGTGGGTTGGCTTTGTATCGCTCTCCGAACGATCTAGAAATTACTGCAGAAGAAGAAGGATTTAAGGCTGGTGATGTTGTTGAATTAGAAGAGTTTGGTCCTGGTCGTATTAAAAGGTTCGATGAAAACGGCAACGCTTTTGTTCAAGTTGGTAACAGATTACACATAGTTGCTCAGATGGATCTTCAACAATATTCGGTAGATAAAGAGAAAACTAAGCTTGAAAAGTACTATTCCGAGCTGTATGGACCTGAATTTTCGAAGGGAATGGTTCAAGATTTTTCAACCAATAAAAAATAGCTTGACAAAACAGGAAAATTTAGTATACTCCTTTTAAAGAGTTACTAAACTGAAAGGACTATATTAATGACTAATAAAACAGCAGAATATAAAGGCTGGACAAATTATGAAACCTGGAATGTGTCTTTATGGATTGACAATGATCCTGGTTTACATGAAATGATTAATGAGGAAGCCAAGCGTATTTTAGAAGATCTTCAGGGTGAAATAGAAAATCGCTATGGAGAATATGCTGTAGGTAAAGATGATAAGAATCTTGCAACAGGTGTGTTGGGTGATTTTATACAAAATTTTGTAGAAGAGAATAACCCATTAGCAGAGCAAAATGGTTTTTATACTGATATTCTTACCATGTCTTTGCAAGAAGTTAACTACAGAGAGATTGCTGGTTACTATTTTGAGGAAATGGATTGAAGAGCTTAAATACCGCCATAAATCTTTTGTCATTAATAGGCCAGAATCGAAGTGAATTCAGAGAATTTATCCGTGAGGAGCTTCCAGAACCTAGACCAGCGAAGCGTTGGTTTTCAGCTCAGATGAGTAAACTAAAAAGAGATTATCCTAATATGTCGTCAATGGAAAGATCTAAAAAAGTGAAAGATCTGTGGTATAACTTACCAAGTCATGAACAAAAGAAATTACGGAAAGAACCCTTATCTGTGGAGAAAAGAAAAATGGGATTAAAAATAAGAGCACAGGATATTATTGATGAAGAAGAAATAGAAGAAGAAACAGAAGAAGTAGATGAAGAAGGTGCTTATACACAAAAAATAGAAGAGATAGAAACTAAGTATAAACCACAAATGGAACGAATTATTGGAGAAATAAAACAGCTTTTTGAAGAAGAAGGGTATAGTACTTCTGAGGTAGATGATTATTCAGATGAACATTTACGTTTAGATTTTGTTGTATATAAAAACGGTGAAACAGAAGAAGGACCAGAAGAAGATGACGTTGATATAAGTTTTCAAGTAGCACCGTCTCTTTATTTTGATGGTTCTTTAGAGGGTGTAAATTTTATGGTTGATATTGTATCTGTTGGTGGTAACATGATCGGTGGATTAATTCCATATAATTATAGTGATGATGTTTGGGCAGATATTAATGATGAAAGTGCTGTAGAAGAACGCTTCAATATATTTAATAATACAGATCCATATGAAATATTATCTTTAGTTGAAGGATTTTGGGAAGGAAAATAAAAGTTTTTACTTTGTAAATAAAAGGAGTTTACTGATGTCTAAAAAAGTACAGAAAAAGAAAAAGGGTAGAGTATTTCTATCAAGAGAAGCGGCACAGTTTAAAGGATTATTTTCCCCAAAATACGAGAAATGGCTTTTAACGGAAGTGGAATTACTTGCTCAAAACAATTTTGGAACGTGGAGTTCTGTTGAAGAAGCTGGTATGCACATAGATAAGGCTATTAAAGAATTAGCTAAAACTATTGCTACTGCTGTTGAACCAGAAGTAAAAAGAATTATTGATGAACATAAGGAAGATATAGTTTCTGACATGGCTGAAAACGTAGTAGCTGGTCCTAATCTTCCACAAATGGGACCAAGTACACCAGCTCCTGCACCAACTACTGAAGCTTTTCCTGCTGAAGAGCCTAAGACATTATCACCAACTCCAGCATCTAGATTGGGTAAGGTAACAAAACTGTTACGGAGTAAAGAAAAACTTTTTAGTAAAGCCCCGCAAGGTCGGGGCAAAATAGCACAAGATTATGATGATTTTGAAGAAGATCCTTCAGTAATGTATCTTCCTGATGAATTTGGAGAAGACATTTCTGTAGGAGATCGTGTACAAGTAAGTGAGGGTTCTGGTACTTGGAGCGGTATTGAAGCTATCGTAGTAGATCAAAGTAATGTAGAAACAGATGGTAGAGGAATTCCAACAAATGTTCCTGGTGCTTATCAACCAGTTAATTGGGATGAAGAAGTAGCATTGCAACTTGAAGATGGTTCTATAGATGTCATGTTTATAGATAGATTAAAAAAAGTAAGTAGAAAAATAGCACAAATAGGTAGTGATGATTTTGGAGAAGATAGAGGTTACAGTGTAGTTTTTGATATTAGTACACAGGAAGCTCATTTTCCTTCAGAAGAAGCAGGAGCATCAGAAGAAGCTTTTTGGGAAGCTAAAGAAGAAATAGAAAATCTTTTTAATATGCCTGTGTCTATGTCTTTTGAAGATGATTATGCAGCTTGTGAATTTACTAATTGGGTTGATGATATTCAAAAAGTAGCTGCTATAATTGTTGATAATGATAGTACAATTAATGATGGAACTATTTTAATATCAAACGGAATGACAGCACAAAATTTTAGAGCAACCAAAGGACATTTAGGAAGACCAGATAGTCTGGTAGATTATGATGATTGGGATGATGCTTTTGGTGTTAATGATTTAGCACCGATAGCAAAAAAAGCCAAAATGACTAAAAAACTAGCTGCAGCTTTTGATGAATCAGAACGAAAAGGCGATAACTTTGATGATGCTAGTGAAGGAGCAGAGAAATTTATTATTGATGTTATTATGCAAGGTGGAGAAACAATTCCTACAGCATATGGAGATAAAACAGCTAAAGGTATTTTAGATTTGTTAAAAGGATCAGGATCAGAAGAGGCTGCTGATGTAATTATGCAAGGGAGAGATAAAATACAAACAGCTCATGGAATTAAAAGTCGTGAAGGTTTTGCTGATTTATTAGAAAGTTTATTTACTCGTAGAGGGAAGAAAGCAGCCTTAGAACTACGTCCTTTAGGTGCAAATGTAACAGAAGTTGAAACAGATAATGTTGTTGTTCTTTTTAGTTATAGTACGCCAGTGGCGTATATGGACAAAGGTTCTGGACAGTTTTTTAGAACTACTGAGAGATTTTCAAATACCACAAGTAAGCACATTAATAAGTGGCTTGAAGGAAACCAAGCAGAAGAAGTAGATCAGTCTCAAATTGAGGGTTTAGTACAAACAGCTAACGCTGAAACATATAGTATTGAATCAATGGATAAGGAAGAAGCTGAACGAATTCTTGGAAAAGTAATAGGACAAAAAGTAGATCTTGAAGAATTCAAAGAAGATTTGGAAGAAGAGCAAAATTTAGAAGGTGAACTTAAAACACAAGATGATTTGAAACCACACGTACAAATGCACTATAAAGACGCACAAGAAAGTAATATTCCAGATTTAGATGCTAGAGAAATTATTCTAGATCATAATGGACCAGGAAAGTTCAAAAATAATTTAGATGAGTGGTTAAATAATTTTGGTATGGAAGGTGTTCTTGATGATGAGTTGGGTGATGTACAAGACTTTGGTTGGTACGGTCTAATAACATTTGATACCCCTGTAACAGTTAGTGAAGGTGCTAATGGTAAAAAATGGGAATTTAGTGCTGCTATTCTTAATGAAGATTCACAAGGGTTTTTTACATCAGACACATTTGATACAGTAGATCAAGCTTTGCAAATATGGGAAAGACTTCAAGATGATTATGGTAATTTTTTGCCAGAAGATGAAGAAGATGTTTTTAGAGGATCATGAAAGGTATTTAAATAATTAACTTTAAAATAAGTTTTAGGAGGAAAAAATAAATGAAAATGAATACATTAATAATTAAAGTTCCTGATGATAATTATGGTTGGATT
>Ga0307378_10011190_pt1 | contig 11586 bp, 14 predicted proteins | sample UN1MG_FD_202238 | JGI IMG/M metagenome (GOLD analysis project Ga0307378, IMG submission 202238) | Soil microbial communities from Risofladan, Vaasa, Finland - UN-1 | ecosystem: Environmental > Terrestrial > Soil > Coastal area > Acid sulfate soil | place: Finland: Risofladan, Vaasa | collected...
ACTAAATAGGTCTACATTATTATGAGGCTAGGGTAATGCCGTTTATAAGTAGAGCAGCAGAGTACGCCGTAAGAGCTATGCTGGATGTGGCGGCAACGGATAACAAAAAGGTGGCACGGACACGTGAGGTCGCTGAACACCAGGGAATACCTAAAGTATTTCTTCCCAAGATAGTGCAGCGGCTGGTTCAGGCCGGTCTATTGAGGGCTCACAGAGGGCCATCGGGTGGCATAGTGCTTTCTAAGCCAGCCAGGGAGATTAGCCTGCGACAGATTATTGAGGCTATAGATGGCCCTATTGCTCTGAACAATTGCTTGATAATGCCGGGCGAATGCCCCAGAGAGAGCATATGTCCCATCCACGAGGTCTGGGTTGAAGCCCAGGAGGATTTGCTGTCGTCACTGGAAGGCATGTCTTTAGCTCATCTGGTGAGGCGAGGGAAAGAACTGGTAAGCCAGCAGGTGGTCTATTAGACACTGCTTTGGAAGATATCAGAAGCAAGTGATAGCAATGAAAGGAGGAGACGGGGGCAGTGCGAATTTAAGGCAAGAAGATGAACGACAGGGGTACAGAAACATAGTGCTCAAGAAAAGAAAGATTGACGGAGGTGGCGAATGTTGAGCAAAATCATGCCGATATCAAGGGTAGTAATGATTATAGCCGTGGCGGCTCTGGTCATCGGCATAGTGTTCGTTTACCAGGGAGTAAGCAAGGCTAATGCAATCACGGGGCAAATGAGAGAAGAGGCAGTACCGGCCTCTAGCTTCATAGAGAATGCGCCAGAGGGGGATATAATAGATACCGCAGCGGAAGCGCAGAAGGCTGCGGATACTATTAAAGCGCACCGTCAAAATATCGCCCCGAGTTATCAAGCTTTGGGTCGCTATGATCCAGGAAATGCTACCCACTTGCGATACACACAGGCTCTGAATATGGAGAACTACCTCTATATGGGAGTCTTCGCTCTGGGCTTCACCCAGGCGGTTACGGTGATAGGTGTGTTCATGATTCTGATGGGTCTTGCCCTGGGTGCTGTATGGTTAGCACTGCGCAAGAAACAGAAACTCGCTTCAACCTCATAAGCATAGATATTGATGGGAAACGGCAGCCATATGCCACTTCGCAAAATCCAGGCGTGTGGCTGCTGCCAATGAATTTTTTCAGAACGTGATTTGAACAGGTAACCTGATAAAAGGGGTTACATAAAATGGCGAAGATAGCTAACTCCATAATCGAATTGATAGGGAATACCCCGCTGGTCAGATTAAACAAGGTAACAAAAGGGCTGGGGGCTGAGGTGGTGGCAAAGCTCGAGTCCTTCAATCCCTGCAGCAGTGTCAAGGACAGGATAGGTGTCTCTATGATTCAGGCTGCGGAAGAGGCGGGGCAGATTAACAAGGATTCAGTTATCATAGAGCCAACCAGCGGCAATACAGGGATAGCCCTGGCCTTCGTCTGCGCTGCTAAGGGGTATAGATTGATTCTCACCATGCCTGATACGATGTCAATGGAGCGCAGGCAGCTTCTTAGCGCCTTTGGCGCCGAGTTGGTGCTGACGCCGGGTGGAGAGGGAATGACCGGGGCGGTGAAAAAGGCGGAGGAATTGGTGGCGGAGACGCCAAACTCTTTTATGCCTCAGCAGTTCAAGAACCCCGCCAATCCCAAAATCCACAGGGAAATCACTGCGGAGGAGATATGGCGAGACACAGATGGTAAAGTCGATATCTTGGTTGCAGGTATAGGGACCGGAGGCACTATCACAGGTGTTGCCGAGGTTATCAAGAAGAGGAAACCGGGATTTAAAGCTATTGCAGTGGAGCCTGCTGACTCCCCTGTGCTTTCTGGCGGCAAGGCTGGTCCTCACAAGATTCAGGGCATCGGCGCTGGCTTTGTGCCTCAGGTGCTGAGAACGGATTTGGTTGATGAGATCATAAAGGTAACTAATGAAGATGCCGGGGAAACTGCAAGGAGGCTGGCTAAAGAGGAGGGGATTCTGGTAGGTATATCCTCAGGAGCGGCTGCTTGGGCCGCTTTAGAAGTAGCTAAAAGAAACGAAAACAGGGGCAAGCTCATCGTAGTAGTACTGCCCGATACTGGCGAGCGCTATTTAAGCACCTGGCTTTTCAAGGAGCAGTAACTAGCTTTATTCAAGGGGACTAGCTTGTTATTTAAAAAGATGAGAGAAGACATCAGGACTGTCTTCTCTGAAGACCCGGCAGCGCGAAACATCCTGGAAGTAATTTTCTTGTATCCGGGGCTGCACGCTTTGTGGATGCATCGTATAGCTCACTGGCTCTGGACACATCGGATTCGTTTTTTCGCTCGCCTGCTCTCTCATTTCACTCGCTTCCTGACAGCGATAGAAATCCATCCTGGCGCTGTTATCGGCAGGAGGTTTTTCATCGACCACGGGGCTGGCGTGGTCATCGGAGAGACTGCGGAGATAGGTGATGATGTTCTGATTTATCAGGGGGTGGTCCTAGGCGGCACAACGCTGGAAAAAAAGAAACGACATCCCACATTGGGGAATAATGTGGTTATTGGAGCAGCGGCGGTACTGCTTGGCCCTATCACTGTGGGCGATGGCGCCAGAGTCGGCGCCAATTCCGTAGTCGTGAAATCTGTTCCTCCCGGTGCTGTCGTAGTTGGAGTGCCTGCGCGGGTGGTTGAAGACCGTCAGAAACCTGTCATCGACCTGGAGCATGGCAAATTGCCTGACCCCTTCAGCGAGGCAATTAGACTCATTTTACAGGAACAGGGTAGCCTGAGGGAGCGCCTGAGGAAACTTGAAGGGTTGAAAGGTTTGGAGTCTGCCTCTGGGGAGCTGGACAGAAAGATAACCGAGATAGAGAAGATGTTCAGCAACGGTGAAGGCATATGAAGAAGGAGCGAGGTATGAGATTTGAGACAGCGGCGATACATTCCGATGGAGGCCCTGACCCGGCGTACGGAGCTATTGTGCTGCCTATCTATCAGACTTCCACTTTTGTTTTCGAGGACGTAGGCAAGACCAAGGGCTACGATTATTCACGGTCGGGTAATCCTACCCGGAAAGCTCTGGAGGATACCATTGCGGTATTGGAAGGTGGTAAGGCTGGCTTTGCCTTCGCCACCGGTATGGCTGCGGAGACCACGGTAATTCATCTCCTCAAACAGGGAGAACATGTGATTGCGCAACAGGATCTCTATGGTGGAACTTATAGGCTGTTCGAGAGTGTAATGAAATGCTTTGGTCTGGAGTTCACCTTTGTCAATATGGGCAACAGGAATGAGATCGAGGCTGCGATAAAGCCCAATACCAGGATGATCTGGATTGAGACTATCTCCAACCCGCTGTTGAACGTGGTGGATGTCGACATGGTCGCCGGTATCGCCAGGAAGCACGGCCTGTTAACAGTGGCAGATAATACGCTTCCTTCTCCCTATCTCTTGAGGCCGCTTGATCATGGAATTGACCTGGTGGTTCATTCCACAACCAAGTACCTGAACGGACATTGTGATGTGGTTGGTGGTGCTGTGGTAACCGCCACAGACGAACTGTCGGAGAAGGTGCAGTTTCTCTTGAATGCGATGGGTACATGCGCCTCTCCCTTCGATTGCTGGCTGGTGTTGAGGGGTATCAAGACGCTTCCTGTGAGGATGGAGCAGCACAATAAAAATGCAATGAGCGTAGCAGCCTTTCTGGAAAAACATCCCAGAGTGAAAAGGGTTTACTATCCTGGTCTCAAGTCTCATCCAGGATATAGGTTTGCCAGAAAGCTAATGAAAGGCTGCGGCGGTATGGTCTCCTTTGAAATGAAGGGCAGGGTGCGTGCTGTCAACTCATTTTTGAGAAATGTCAAAGTTTTCTCACTTGCTGAGTCACTGGGAGGCATCGACTCGCTAGCAGAACATCCAGCAACCATGAGCCATGCCTCCATGCCCGAAAGCTTCAGGGTGAAGGTGGGCATTACGAACGACCTAATCAGGTTATCCATCGGTTTGGAGCATGTTGACGACCTGATAGAGGATTTGGAACAGGCGCTTAAACGTGCCTAGGCAACGCTGAAGCGAACGCTTCAACCTACACATACAACATTTCTAGAAGTCGGGTGGTGAGATGAAACTATATCAGGTGGTGGCTAAGGATATCTTGCGCAGAAGGCGGAGGGTGTTTTATACGGCGTTGGGCGTGGTGATTGGCGTCGCTGTTTTTGTCGCAGTCTTAACGGTTGCCCGCGCCGGCGAGCAGAAGATTTATGGCGAGTTGGACAAATATGGCCCCAACTTGATGGTGATGCCTGCAATCAGCGATGTGGATTTGCAACTGGGTGACTTGAGCCTGGGCACTCTGGCGGTGGGGGACAACTATATTGCCGAGGAGAGGTTGCCCCAGATAAGGCAGATAACGGATGGGGCGATAAGAGAGGCGCTTGGCATCGAGGATGAAGGTGATATCGCAACAATCGCCCCCAAGCTTTATGTGAACGCGAAGATCAAAGACACATCAGTTATGGTTGTAGGTTTCGACCCGAAACAGGAGAGACAGCTCAAGAGCTGGTGGACGGTATCAAATGGCAGGTATCCTGAGCAGCAAGATGAGGCGATGCTCGGGGCGAGGGCAAGCGGAGCTCTGGGCCTAAATGCAGGTGATAGCATTCTGCTTAAAGACCGTGAGGTAACAGTCGTTGGTGTACTGGGAGAGACCGGCTCCAACGATGACTACCAGGTATTCGTTCCCCTCGAAACTGTTCAGCAGGCATTCGGGAAAGATGGGCTAATCTCCTCGATGGATATCCGGGCTCTCTGCAATGCGTGCCCTGTGGAGTACATCGCAGATGCCATTAACAAAACCATACCCGGGATCAGGGCTGTGGCAGTGAAGCAAATAGCCCAGACAGAGATGAATCTGATGGAGAAGGTCAACGATTTTCTGCTGGCTCTGGCTGGAATCACCATCGTTGTTGGCAGCTTCGGTGTGGTCAATACCATGATGTCCTCAGTCCACGAGCGTGTCAGAGATATCGGGATAATGAAGTCGGTAGGTGCATCAAGAAACCAGATAGTTAAGATGTTTCTCTATGAAGCCCTTGTCGTCGGTCTGGTGGGTGGGGTCATCGGGTACATATTAGGTACTTTGCTGTCGTACGTGATAGGCCCGCTTATTTTCGATGGCCTGGCTGTACGCTATGCTCCCCTGTACCTTCCAGCTGCTTTGGGTCTGGCAGTCTTCGTTGCAGCAGTGGCGAGCGTGTACCCTGCGATTCGTGCATCCGGTATCAAAGTGGCAGATTCACTCAGGGCATTGTGAGGTTTGAAAATGCTTGAAATAAAAGGCGTATCGAAGTTTTACGGCGAGGGCGAGTCCAGGGTGGTTGCTCTCAATAACGTCTCCACGAAAGTAGATGATGGCGATTTCGTAGCTATCACTGGACCTTCGGGGAGTGGGAAGTCTACACTTCTCAATGTCATTGGTGGACTGGAACGTATTTCAGGCGGGGAAGTTGTTTTGGACGGGATGCGTATTGATAACCTCAGTGAAAACGATTTTGTGGATATCAGGAGAAAGAAGATTGCGTATATCTTTCAACAGTATCATCTGATTCCTTCACTCACAGCGCTGGAGAATGTGCTGTTACCCCTGACTTTCTGTGGCTCATGTAATGGTGATGAGAAAAAAGCGATTCAGGCACTGCAGAAGGTGGGGCTGGGTGGCCGGATAAAGCATAAGCCCAGCCAGTTGAGCGGAGGTGAGCAGCAGCGGGTGGCTATTGCGCGAGCTTTAATCAATGATTGCTCGCTTATTCTTGCGGATGAACCAACAGGAAATATAGACCAGAAGGCAGGTGGGGAGATATTGAGTCTGTTCGAACAATTGAATAGGGAAGGGCATACAATCATTATGGTTACACATAGTCCTGACATGGCAAGGCGTGCCAAAAGGATAGTGGCATTGCGGGATGGGGAGATTGTTGAAGAGGTCGAGCTGAGAGAAAAACAACCGGTATGTTAGAGTTTGTAGGAGGAGGGAGTTCTAGATGGGAATCAGGATAGTATTGGCATTGATAGTGATAGCAGCGTTAGTGACTGTTGGGTGCGCCAGCGGAGCAACGACTGGTACTCTGATTGCAACACCGACACCTGGTGTTACCCAGAAGCCAACGACAACGGAAAGCAAGCCGGGTATAATTCATCCAACCTGGGTAACAGCCCAGGTAGAAGGTAATGTGGTGTCTATTCCCTTAAGCGACGTGAATAGCGGGAAGATGATTCACTTCGAAGTCACAAACCAGGGCACCAAAATGGCTTTTATGTCATATCAGCTGGGAGATAAGATATACCTCAGAGCCAGTGTCTGTCCTCCCTGCAGGTCGCGAGGCTTTTCTTTGGTAGAAGACGTGCTTGATTGCGAGAACTGCCACACCAAGTTTAAAGCGAGCACAGGCGAGGGAATCAGCGGCGCATGTGTGAATTACCCTAAGGCTGAGGTGGCGCATGCTATCAGTGGCGATTATATTACAATGACTATGGACAATCTCACCAAGGCTTATGCCGATACCCTGGAGCTAGGATAGCCTTAGAAAAATAAGGAAGAGGATAGCGGGAGGATTTTGAAGTGTCCTATGCCAGAGCCCTGCAATGCCGGAAATGTGGGAGAGAGTCACACCTTGAGCCCATCAACCTGTGTGATTTCTGCTTCAGCCCTCTTGAAGTGGTTTATGACTATAAGGCGATGTCAAGGGCTGTTAGCAAGGAGAAAATCGCCAGCGGGCCACCGAGCATGTGGCGTTACCGCGATCTATTGCCTGTAGATGGCGAGGTGGTAGACATAGGCAGCGGCTTTACTCCTCTGGTCAAGGCTGATAACCTGGGACGAGAACTGGGGCTGAATGAACTTTACATAAAGAACGACTGCCTCAATCCTACGTATTCATTCAAAGACAGGGTTGTCTCAGTGGCTATTACCAGGGCTCGCGATTTTGGATTCCCTATTGTAGCCTGCGCCTCGACGGGGAATCTAGCCGCCAGCGTAGCTGCACATGCCGCCAAAGCGCATCTTAAGGCTTATGTTTTCATACCTTCAGATATAGAGCAGAGCAAGATTATAAGCACGGCCATTTATAATCCGACACTGGTAGCAGTCGAGGGAAGCTATGACGATGTTAACCGACTTTGCAGTAAACTGGTTACCAAGTACAACTGGGGATTTATCAACATTAACCTCAGACCTTACTATGCGGAGGGTAGCAAGACCCTGGCTTACGAGATTGCAGAGCAACTTGGCTGGCGCGCACCCGATTGCGTAGTTGTTCCTGCTGCTTCGGGGTTGCTGTTTACCAGAATATGGAAGGGGCTGGAGGAATTCTCTATGCTGCGGCTAATCGGGCCTGTTAATACTCATATGTATGTTGCTCAGGCTGCCGGTTCATCGCCCATAGTCAATGCCTTTGAGGCAGGGGCTTTGCATGTCCATCCGGTGAAACCGAATACCATCGCTAAATCCATAGCTATCGGTAATCCTGCCGATGGCTTCTACGCTCTGAAAGTAGCACGAGAATCCGGGGGGGCAGCCTGTGCAGTCAGCGACAACGAAATACTCGAAGGTATGAAATTGCTGGCTCAAACCGAGGGCATCTTCGCTGAGACGGCGGGTGGTGTAGTAATAGGTGTGCTCAAGAAGCTGGCGGCCTCGGGGAGTATAAAGAGGAACGATTTAGCGGTGGCTGTTATCACAGCTTCCGGTCTTAAGACGCCAGAGGTAGTAGCGGATGTAGTCAATCCTTTTGTAATCCAGCCTTCAATTGAGTCTTTTGAAGAGGTACTTGGGGAACGAGCAAGAGTCTAAACTTGGGGGTGTGTGAGGCGTTTAGGATGTTCTCCGACCTCTAAATAATGTTGAGAGATTTTAGGTATTGTTTTAGACTATTCCAGATGTCCTACTCAATTCGTTAAGGAGAAAGACATGGCTAAACGACGAGTGATGTTCACCTTTCCCCCGAAGCTGATTAAGGAGCCGATTATCTATAACTTGGGACATAAATTCAAGGTAGTAACCAACATACGGCGCGCCGATGTCTCCGAAAATAAGGGCTGGGTGGTGCTGGAACTCGAAGGTGAGGAGGAGGAGATCGATAAAGGGATCGAATGGGTGGCTGGCAAAGGAGTGAGGGTTGACCCCGTAGTTGGCGATGTTATGGAGGGCTGAGTATGAGCGAACTGCCTGAGATTGGCAAAATCTCGCCCGAGATTTTTAATGAATTGATATACCCGCGCCTTGGTGCTAAAAGCACAAACGTAATTGTAGGGCCACAGCATGGGGTCGATGTGGGGATTGTGGAAATCGGAGATAAAGCTGTGGCGCTTACCACCGACCCGGTGTTCCTAGTGCCTGAGTACGGCTGGGAAAGGGCAGCGTGGTTTGCCATCCATATTCTGGCATCCGATGCCGTAACCAGCGGTCTGAAGCCGAAGTTCCTGTCCATAGACTTGAATCTTCCTATCGAGATGACCAAGGAGCAACTTGAGATAGTCTGGGATATCATGCACAAAGAGTGCAAGAGGATGGGAATTGCCGTAGTCTGTGGCCATACCGCCAGATATGAGAACTGTCACTATCCCATGGTGGGTGGGGCCACGGTAGTCTGCGTAGGTGAAAAGGACGAGTATGTTACCCCTAAGATGGCGAAAGCCGGGGACAAGATAATAATCACCAAAGGGCCTGCTATTGAGGCTAGCGGCATATTCGCTGCTATGTTTCCCGGACTTCTGGAGAAAGAATTCGGGCGCAACTTCAGCAGAAAGGCGCAGAAGATATTTTACAAGATGTCGGTTGTGGAAGATGCGCTGACTGCGGTGAGCGTGGGCGTCAGGGACAAAGGTGTTACTGCGATGCATGATGCTACAGAATGTGGCATATGGGGCGGGCTCTATGAGATTGCTCAGGCTGCCAACCTGGGTGTGAGAGTGGAGAAGGAACGGATTGTGGTCGAAGAATGCGTACCTGAGATATGTAAGTATTTCGGGATAGATCCTTATGCTTCCATCAGCGAAGGAACTCTAATCATCTCCTGCCGAGAGCACAAAGCTCGGAAGATAGTGGAAGCTCTGACGAAGAAGGGAATTGTTTCCTCGGTTGTCGGCGAGTTGATAGACCCTAAACACGGGATGATTCTGGTGGAGAAGGGCAAAGAGAAGAAGCTCAAACACCCCATCGTAGACCCCTTCTGGAAGGCTTTCTACAATGCCCTTTCCAAGGGTATTCCCTCGTAAAGCAAGAAAAAGAAGCGTTTTTTAACGATGGGGCGATGGAATGAGAACAGAGAAATCAAACAAACGAGAATATGTCTGGCAAGCCACCGATAGGGACTGGCGAAAGTCGGATATGCTCACCGCCGGTGTTGATGTCGGTTCAACAACCTCCAAAGCAGTGGTTCTCTCAGATGGTGCGCTCTTGTCTTATAGCATACTGTGGAACGGCGCTGATAACCATGATAGCGCGCGGAAAGCTCTGGAAGCTGCGCTGAAAGGCATAAAGATGTCTAGGAGGGACATCCACTACGTCGTGGGTACCGGATGTGGGGAGGCTAACTTCTCTGTGGTTAACAAGACGGTGAGTGAGATATCATGCCACGCCAGAGGAGCTAAACATAGTATAGGGCCCTCGCTGCGGACCGTTCTGGTAATAGGGGGCCGTGATTGCACGGTTATACATTGTAATGATGGGGGACAGGTAACAGCGTTTCTTACCAATGCCTGCCCTCCTTCTTATTGTCGGGAAAATCCCTGCAACGCCTGTGGTGCTGCTCAGGGAAACGGCTTAGATGTGGTAGCTGGTTATCTGGGTGTGCCAATCGAAGATATGGGGGCGATATCTCTTAACGTTACCGACAAAAAGCTCGAAGAACAGCTCGCTTTGCCCCTGGATAAACGCGCTCGAGTGCATGACATGGTACTGGAGGAGATAAACCAGGAAGTGGTGACAGGCGGACATTTGCTGGATGGTGGCTCCCCCCCTTTGGGTGGTGCGCTAAGCGTTGTCTGTGATTTTATGGCTAAGTCTCAAACGTCAGCGCTGCTGCGAAACGGGTGGTCTAAAGAGGAGGTTTTAGCTGTTTATTGTGCTGCTCTGGCCCATCAAGCGGCGATGCTGGTCAGGCGCATGGGCACTGAGGGCGATTTTGCAGTTGTAGGCGGCGTTGCTAAGAATATCGGCGTGGTGCGCAGGTTGGAGAAAGAACTGGGAATCAGGGCTATTGGCATGAAACCAGACCCACAACTCTCCGCTGCTCTCGGCGCTGCTCTTTTTGCCAGTGATTTCTTGAGAAAGGCTCGTAAAACTCCATAGGGGCAGGTTTCAAACCTACCCGAGAAAATGCTAACGAAGTATAGTAAACATGGCTAAAATAATTGCAGTCTGCAAAAGTAAGGATAAAGGGACTTCTAAGCAAGACGTCGGTGAAGGAATTCTGCAGGATGAGTTCGGGCTTGTGGGTGATGCCCATGCCGATTGTTGCACTCACAGGCAGGTGAGCCTTCTGGCTATCGAAAGCATCAATAAGATGCGGAATCGAGGCTTTGATATAGGGCCGGGAGATTTCGCCGAGAATCTTACTACTGAGGGCATCGACCTGGTTGCTTTACCTGTAGGTATCCGCCTCAGCACAGGTCAGGGAGTTGTTCTGGAGGTTACCCAGATTGGCAAACAGTGCCATACGAAATGCGCTATCTATCGTCAGATAGGCAAGTGTGTCATGCCCAAAGAGGGCGTGTTTGCCAGGGTGATTCGTGGTGGCATAGTGACAACCGGCGACGAGTTAAAGATTGGCTAAATGTGATAACTTTTTAAGCTTTTTGAGGTTCTTTTTATAACTTCTCTATAACAGTCGGATTATCATATTTCTATGAATCTCGCGGGAGGCTGATTTTGAAGGTAAGGGTGGATAGAGACCTGTGTATCGGGATCGGTAATTGTGTTGCATTCGCACCATCTGTGTTCGCACTTGATGCGGATAACAAGGCTGTGGTTCTGGACCCGTCGTCCGTTGATGAATTCACCGTGCTGGAGTCTGCCAAAAGCTGTCCCGAGCAGGCCATTATCATTGAAGACAACGAAGGTCAACAATTATATCCGTGAGTTTGTAAATCTGTGTACAATATGCTAGATTGAGTCGCAACTGGCGAGGTAAAAGCAATGAGAAAAGTGTATCTGGATAATGCTGCTACTACTCCTCTTCTTCCTGAAGTTAAAGATGCGATGATACCCTATCTGGGTGAGGTTTTTGGCAATCCCTCCTCGCTCCATGACTGGGGCGATGTTGCCCGACAGGCGATGGATACCGCTCGCTCTCAGGTGGCAGCGCTCATCGGGGCTAACGCCGAGGAGATAATCTTTACCGGCAGCGGCACCGAGAGCAATAATTTCGCTGTCAAAGGTCTAGCGCTGGCCCAGCAGAGCAAGGGCAAGCATGTGGTGGTATCGGCTATCGAGCATTTCTCGGTGCTCCATTCCGCAAGGACTCTGGAGAAATGGGGCTTCGAGTTGACCCAGGTGCCTGTGGACAAATACGGCGCAGTTGACCCGGAGGCGGTGCGCAAAAGCATCAGGAA
>Ga0307378_10011192_pt1 | contig 11583 bp, 24 predicted proteins | sample UN1MG_FD_202238 | JGI IMG/M metagenome (GOLD analysis project Ga0307378, IMG submission 202238) | Soil microbial communities from Risofladan, Vaasa, Finland - UN-1 | ecosystem: Environmental > Terrestrial > Soil > Coastal area > Acid sulfate soil | place: Finland: Risofladan, Vaasa | collected...
GACTTGGAGTTATCCTGAGTTTAGATACACAGCCAAAACTAATTCAGTAGTTTACAACTATGCAGATGGTGCGATGCCAGGTTCGCCAGGATACAGAAATGAGTATAGACCTAATATGAAATTTGGGTTTGTTGGAATACCTCTACCAATAGAACTATTAGAGTTTTACGGGAATTGTAACAGCTTACATTGGTCTACTTCGTCTGAAAACAACAACGACTACTTCTTAATTGAGTCAAGTATAGACGGCAATAATTGGAGGGTAGAAGATAAAATCAATGGAGCTGGTAACAGTTTAGAAACTATTAACTATTCTTTGTCAATTAATCCTATTGTGTTGACTTATTACAGATTAACACAGTATGACTTCAATGGAGACTATGAAGTGTTTAAGGTTATTTCAATAGATTGTAGTAGCAGTAATGACATTATAGGAATTTACGATATTACAGGAAAGAATGTAGGTTTAAGTGTGTCAAACATAACAACTTCAGGCTTATACTTCGTGAGATATTCTAATGGTACTATAAAAAGAGTACATAGATAAGAACTACCCTTATTTTATAACAACGGGATTAAACTAAATACAGGCACCTTACTAACGGTACCTAATAAAAGAATACACACTAAACAATAGAGATATGAAAAAAATAAGAAGAATTTTAGCCTATCATAATATTATAATGTGGTTTCATAAATGCAATTATGATATGAAGCTATATGAGATTGAAATGGAAAATAATACTGTTTTTTTAGTAAATCGATGTGCTTGTGGTAAAACTGATATAACAAGAGTTCATAGAGAAAGTTCTGCGTATATGATATGGTGTAACTCTATAAAACCTAAGAAATTAAACCAAAACAAAGATGATGAGTAAATGCCTGTAAAAGGTTGACAAAACAATAAGAAGTAACCTTATAAGTTTACAAAATATAAAATAAGTAAAGAGTATGATTTACTAAAACAAAAACAAAGATGAGAAAGACAATACTTGAGTACGGAGATTCTGAAGATGACAAAATGGAATTGAAAAGAGTTATGAAGGCAGGTGATATGGCATCTCTATTGTTTGAGATACAAGTCAATATGAAGAGGAGAATTATCCATACACTTGATACTGATGACGCAACTGAAGCTGAATATGACTTATTAGAAAAGGTATGGGGACGTATCAATGAAGAGTTTGATGCGCATGGTATATGCATTGACAAATTAATAACCACTAAACAATAGAGATATGAAGAAGATAATATTATTAATAGTAACTGCAATGTTACTATCACCAAGCTTAATAGCACAAGTAACATTCACCCTAGACGCACATATACTATTAAAATGGACTGAAGAGTCAGGTAGATATGTAGAGACTGGAGATTGGATTAAAGACCCATCAATGATGAAGTTAAATGAACTTGAAACAGTTTTTAACCATAGGACTAATAGAATGGAGTCTAACTATTATGTTAAGAGTACGGAGCATGAAGAAGATTACGGAATGTACTATGTAGTTAGTGATGTGGGTAATGAGTATCTGTTTATGATTGACATAAAGAAACGACTCTTTAAGATTATAGACCAGCCTGATGATTCAAACATGCTGATACATAACATTAAAGCAACGTTCTAGTATGATAAAGACTAAAGCAGAGCTTCAAGAAGAACTACAAAATAAAGCACCACCTCCAATCAAATGGAGTGATGGGCACGTATGCACATTAATAAAAGAAAAGTGATATGAATAATAAAAGATTAGGATGTTTATCAATTATAGTAATAACAATAGTGTTTTGGACTGTTGTAATTTTAATAATATTTAAATAATAAAAATTATGGAGGTAGTAGTATATGACCTTGAACAATTTCCCAATTTTCATTCAGGAGTATTCTATGACATCAAAACTAAAACTGATATAGAATTTGCTATTCATCAATCAAGAGATGAACGAGAAGAGTATTTTAACTACTTACTTGAGGCAAGAGGAAAAATTGGAATGATTGGATTTAATAATATTGATTATGATTATCCAATGTTACATTATATATTAAGTAATGTAAGAAAATTATCATCGATACCAGTTAGTGAATGTTTAGACTTATTATATGCTGAAAGTCAGCGTATAATAGATACGGAGTATCCTGCAATATCGCATTGGAAAGTTCAAATTAAGCAGTTAGATCTATTTAGAATACATCATTTTAACAATAAAGCTAAAATGACATCTCTAAAACATCTACAAATGGCTATGCATTGGGAAAACTTACAAGAGTTACCTTATCATTATACACATATGGTTACTAAAGAACAAGTTTCTAGTGTAATGAAATATAATAGGAATGATGTGATGAGTACTTATCAATTCTATCTTGAATCTTTAAGTGAGATTAAATTTAGAAAACGTATGGGTAAAATATACAATATAAATTGTATGAATTATCCCGATGTAAAAATTGGAGAAGAGATATTGATTATTGAGAATGCAAAAGCATTAGGTATTCCAATAAAAGATTTTAGAAAAATGAGAACTCATAGAGAGTTCATTAATCTTAAAGGGTGCATATTACCTTATGTAAAATTCAAATCTAAAGAATTTAATAAAGTACTTGACTTCTTTAAGTCTAAGACCATACATGCAATGAATACTAAGAAAGTATTAGAAACATCTGTGCTATATGGTGGAGTAAAATATGATTTTGGATTAGGAGGAATACATGGAACGTGTGGTTCTGGAGTATTTAGATCTGATGATGAGGGAGAATTAATCCTTGTTGATGCAAGTTCATACTACCCTAATTTAGCAATTAAGAATAAGTTTTACCCTAAACATCTTTCAAAGAAGTTTTGTGAAGTTGGTGATAATCTTTATCAACAAAGAATGAAAGCAAAAGGAGAAGGAGATAAGCAGATGGTTAGTGCAATAAAATTAGCATTAAATGGGGCATTATTTGGTAAATCTAATGATGCATATAGTCCTATGTATGATACTAAGTTTATGTTAGATATTACTGTCAATGGACAATTATTACTTTGTATGTTGGCTGAAAGAATAGCTGATGCAGGTATTAAGATTATTCAGATAAATACAGATGGTATTTTAGTGAAGGTTAACAAAGAAGAAAGAATATTATTAGATAAATACGCTAAGCAATGGGAGAAATTAACCTCTCTGTCGTTAGATTATGATTTCTTTAAGGTAATCGTTCAAAGAGATGTGAACAACTACTATGGTGCATTTATGGATGGTTCAGTTAAGTATAAAGGGACATTTGGAATAAACAAACCTTGGAATAAGGATCATTCTCAAAAAGTAGTAGCTATTGCAGTTGAACAATTCTTTGTAAATAACATACCTGTAAGAGATACTATTGAAAATCATACTGAAATCTTTGACTTTTGTAAAAGTCAAAAAGTAGGTAAACAGTATAAAGTAGAACATCACTATATAAAAGGTAGTAATAAAATTACTGAAGGAGTTCAAAGATTAAACAGATTTTATGTTTCTAATTCTGGAGGAAGTTTAGTAAAAATAAAAGAAGATAACTCTATTAGTAGATTAACAACAGGGTTCAATATTACATTATTTAATAAATCATTTACTTCTAAAGATTATGATATAAACTATAATTATTATGTAGCAGAAGCTAATAAAATAATTACTGCAGTAAATGATGGACAAATACAACTATTTTAAATTATGAAGAATACATTAATTAAACTAAAAAGTACACAGTATGTAATATATGATAAAGAGAAGGATTCTATAAATGAAAACTTAATTATATATGGGAATAGAGCAGATGCAATTAATAATCTAAGTTGTTGGAATAGCGGGACAGAAGCAATAAGTTGTACTAAACTACCTACACATAAGCAAGTAGAATTACTAAAACATCTAAGAAATGAAATATGAATATAAGAATAATTTTGATGAGATAACTAATCTAGAGGTTTTAAAAAAAAGAGTGTTTATTAATTCATTATGTTTTACTAATTCTATTAGACATGCTAGTAATGAGGCAGGTGTTAGTGAAAGAACAATAAGAATTTATGTTAAAGATATTTTTAAGTTAGAACATTCTGAAATTAAGGAAATGAGGGAATCATTTAGAAAAAGTAAAATTAAAATTAAAAAAAGATTCAATGAATGAACAAATAAGAGTAACAGTAAAAATTAAAAAAGCCAAGTCAAATGTACTCTGGTACAGAGAAAAGATTGGGCAGATATTTAATGTAATAGATGAAGGTAAGAAAAATACTTTTTATCTAAAAGATAAAGGTAATAAAGGATTTATCTTATTTAAAGAAGATGTTGAAATAATATAAAATATGGAATATTCAAAAAAGATTTATAAAAAAGACTCCAAAGGTAAAATACGTGTATTACATGTGTATACTGAAGGAGCACAACTAATCCAAGAATCTGGATTAATTGATGGAAACTTAGTAAAAAATGAAAGCTTAAGTACTGGTAAGAATATTGGAAGAGCCAATGAAACTACACCTGAAACTCAAGCTAATTTTGAAGCAAGATCTAAGGTTCAATCTAAAATGTCTGAAGGATACTTTAATAGTATTACTGAAGCTGAAGATAATGAGGTAATTTTACCAATGCTTGCAAAAGATTATAAGAAAGAGTTTAAGAAAGTAAAGTTTCCTTGTTACGTACAACCTAAATTAGATGGTCAACGTGCATTAGGGTCTAAGTTTACTCCAATGATTTCTCGTAAAGGAAAAGTCATTGAAACAATGGCTCATATTCAGAAAGATTTAAATACGTTAGCATCAACACCAGGGATATATATAGATGGTGAATTATATGCTCACGGATTATCATTTCAGGAGAATATGAGAGTGATCAAAAAATATCGTGGTGAAGATACTGAGAAAGTTAAGTTTCATGTATATGATATGGTCTTAGATAAACCATTCATTGAACGTTATGAAACACTTACTGCATTAGTAACACCATTTGAAAATGTAGAGTTAGTTCCTACTGCTATGATACGTGATGAAGAAGGATTGATGAAAATTCATCAATTATATTTATCAAAAGGATATGAAGGAACTATTGTACGTCACAGTGAAGCACCTTATGGTGTAAATAAACGTGATAGTCAATTACTTAAATACAAAGATTTCATTGATATTGCATGTAAAGTAATCGATATAGTCCCATCTGAAAAACGTCCTGAACAAGGAGTTTGCGTTTGTCAAACAGACAAAGGTGATATATTTCATACTGGAATGAAGTTTTCTCATACAGAACGTGAAGAAATATTAACTAATAAAGTTGATTACATAGGTAAGACTGCTGAAATAAGATTCTTTGAATACACAGATGAAGGCTTACCACGTTTCCCCATTTGTCATGGTTTTAGACTAGATAAATAATAATAAATATGGCAAGAGATTGGGAAAAAGCAAAACTTGGTGTTTATGGAAAAATGCATGATAGTAGTAATTCTATTCGTAATTCTATTCGTACACCATTAGATAAAGCAAAACATAAATTAAGTGTAAAAATAAGTAATTGTACTAGTAATAAGGAGAGGAAGAAACTAATTGAAAAGGAAATAGAACTTAATAAAAAGTAGTATCTTTATGACTCAAAATAATAAATATTATGTATAGACCAACTATTGAAGAGATTCATGAAGTAATGCTTGAAAATGACATGAAAGTTTTTACAACACCTTTTGATTGTACATTAGGGTTGATTAGAACAAATGATAATAAATCAGGTAAGTTTAACGATTGGATTTTTATGTCTCATCCTACTGATAATGGAGGTATTAACTCTATTATTATAGCAGGAACAACTGATGCAGGATTATACTATCGATTAAACCCTATAAATATTGACGGTACAGCAATTATCCAACACGGTAAACAATTCCGTGGTGCATTTACGCATATGGAGAAAGGTGGTCATAGAGGACAAGAAGCTTTCAGACAAACTGGAAAAATTGATTACTGGAGAGATATAAATAGAGATGAATATTTAGATTTCATAAATCCTAAAGAGGATAAGATCTATAACACTAACGGTCACGACATGGGTACAGTTGGAAACAACGTAGGAAAATGGTCTGCTGGATGTTGGGGAGCTGTGAATGAAAATATGGACTTACTTTATGCAATGGCTAAAGTACAGTCTGCTCATGGATTAGGTGATAAATTCAGCTTAGCTGTTTTACATGAAAATATGTTTTAGTAAAAATTAAAAATAATCAGCCAGAAAGAGGAATTAATAGTTCCTCTTTTTTTGGCATAAAACTTTAAAAATGAAAAAATTCAATAGATATGAGAAATGGCTATTAGAAACAGGATTAGTGCTACTTACTGTTAAAATGAAGAAAGAAATTGCTGAAGTAGAAGAGCAAGGTAAAAATCCAATTATGACTCAAGGGTATGTTGATATGGTAGCTAAAGAAACCTTAGATAAATTAACAGAATTAACTTTAAAAAATAAATTATGAATGATTTTACCCTAGAAGATATTGAATACTACTTACAAGAAAACTTGGACTTATTGGGTTATAACGGTAGAAAGAGATATATTTTAGATAGGAGGAATTATCTAATGCATATCTTACTTTGCAAGTTTAAACTTAAGGAGTATGAAATAGCCGATGTCTTAAACATTAAAAGAAGTGCTGTTCATTTTTCAAAATATCATGCTTATCATTGGAGAAATGATCCAGATTTTAAATTGAATATTGAACATATTAGAAAACGATTTATTTTCAGTGCAAGAAAACCTAAAGTTAAAGGTGTAGAAGATGATTTTACAAGAGTAGGTATGAAGCTTGATAAGGATGAAACCTTAAAACTTCAAGCTTTTAGTAAAGCTCACGGATGTTATACATTAGGTGAAGCTATGAAAAAGATGATACGAATTTATTAAACCAAAACAAAGATGAGTAAAGAAAGAGAAATAACAGAAATGTTGATTGATATTTTTGATAGAATCAATATAGATACTCCATCAAACTTTGATGACATTTTAGAATTTGTTGTTGAAGATGTAGAAGAAACTGCTGATAAAGAAAATTGGCATGATGGAGACGTAGCAATAGCATTTAGAAGATGGATAGAATTAAACCAAAACAAAAATGACTGAAGAACAATTAAAAGTATTAGGTTTTGAAAAACAAGCAGAAACATCAGACCCATCATTTTACTACTATACATTAGATGTTGTAAATGGACTATCTTTTATTAGTCAAGCAAATGATGAAGTAGAAAATGGGGAATGGATTGTGGAAATATTTGAGACTACTCCAGCTATAAAGTTCAAAGATGCTAAAAAATTAAGCAATCTTATAAAAATATTAAATCAAAACAAAGATGATGAAAGCATTAGAAAAAATTAAAGTATTAGAAGATGAATTAGCTTTATTAAAAGCAGATTTGACAAAAAAAGAAGCTCAACCTATTGCTATAAGTGAATCGTTTAGCTTTCTAGTACATCCAACTGATTTAGGTAAAATGGATTGGGAGGATGCTAAAAAGGCTTGTGCTGATTTAGGAGATGGATGGAGATTACCTACTAGATTAGAGTTATTATTAATGTATAATAACCAAGATGAACTTGGCGGTTTTGCAAATAACTACTATTGGAGTTCCACCGAGTACAGTAATTATGGCTTCGCGTGGTTACAGTACTTCTATAATGGCAGACAGTACGGCAGCAACAAGACCAGCAAGGACAGTGTTCGGGCTGTTCGTGATAATATTAAACCAAAACAAAGATGAGTAATTTATACAACCAAAAGTTATTACAAGAAATACAAGACTTTGGAAATAAAACTAAAGCTGAGATAATTCACAGAAAGTGTATAAAAGCTAAGAAGTTTGAACTTGCAAGTAGAATAGCAAGGAAATATAAAATTGAAAGAAAGCATGATGACATGGTTACTTCATTTGGTTATGCAATCAGTTTATTAAACCAAAACAAAGAAGATGAGTAGATATACTAAAGAATTAGATAATGGAAAAGTTATTGCCTATGGTTTTGATAATACAACTGGATATTTCTTTCAGGTATTTGATGTTCCTGATGAAAATGAGGAAGAATATCTTCTTATAGATGAATGCTCACTCCTTACAAAGATGAGTAACGGTAAAATGATTGAACTTATGGACGTTTATAAATTACCTGATTCACATATAGAAAGAGTAGCTATGGATTTACCAATAGAATAATTAATAAACTAAAGGTTATGGAAAAAAGAAATGAAATACAAAAAATAGCAAGTGATCACATAGTTGAGAATAAATTTAAAGGTATTTTATTTGTTGCTCCTAGAGTTGGAAAATGTAAAATAATAATAGATGCTTTAAATTGTAAGACTAAAGAACTATCTGTATTAGTAGTAGCTCCTAGAAAGGAGATATTCAAAGGATGGAAGATTGATATTAAGAAATGGAAGCTAAGAAAAGACGTACATATCGATTATGTATGGAGTAATAGCCTAAAGAAAATTGATAAGAAGTATGATTTAATTATTGCAGATGAAATTCACGATTATAATATGAAAGTATTACATGAACTGAATAGACATAAGAAGATGGGTACTAGGATATTAGGTGCTACTGGAACATTAGATCCAGATACTAAATTTACAATTAAGCAGATATTAGATATTGATGTATTTTATTCATACTCTATAAACGAAGCAATAAAAGATAAAATAGTATCTGATTATGAGATTAGATGTATAGAATGTAATCTTGATGAAGAAGATAAATATATAGTATCAGGATCAGAAGAGAATCAATTTTTACAAACTGAGAGAGAAGCTTATAGTTATTGGGATAGAAAATATGCAAATGCATTAGCTAGACAAGCATATAGTCAGATGAGATTTCCAATGATGAAACGTAAAGAAATAATTTACAATTCAAGAACTAAAGTAAATCTTACTCAGTTGATAATTGACAAAGTAGACAGATGTCTTATATTTACAGGGTATCAAAAGATTGCAGATTCATTAGGTGAAGCTGCATATCATTCTAAGTCTGATAAAACAGTACTCGATAAATTGATAAAAGGTGATATTGATAAAGTAGCAGTTGTATCAATGGTATCGATGGGTGTAACTGTTGCAAATCTTAAGACAGTGATTTTTAACCAATTAAAGAGTGGTGAGAATACTGCAATACAACAATCAATGAGAGCAATGAATATTGAAAATGATAAGAAAGCTATTATTTATGTAGTGTATTTAAAAAACACTAGAGATGAAGAATGGATGAAATCTGCAATAAAAGGATTTGATAAAAATAAAATTAAATATTTAAAAATAAGTGATATATGAAAACAGATTTAGATATGCGATTAACATTGGTTACATTATTAACTACAAGTGTAGTTTTTAATGAATCATTGGATGAATTAAAAGAAACTAGTTTTAATAAGGGTAAATTAAAAGCCGTAGCAAAACAATTTGAAATACAAATTGTAAAATCATGTAATAAACAAGTTAATACTATGTGGACAACTGATGAAGAAATTGCATCTGAATTAACTCAATCAATTAGAGGTATTGCTAAGCATGTTGCTAGTTTACCACCTTATGAAATAGTAAAATTTTACAAAGAATTATGAAAATAGAAATTGATTTACGAAAATTAAAACAATGTAACCTTTCAACTGATCAATTTATTTTACTCTACTTGCTATATAATAAAAAGCAAAATACTATTAAAAAATTCTATACTCGTAATGAAGCAATGTCAATACGTAACTCACTTACAGAGACTATTTACTTGCTAAATAAGGATATAAATAGTATCTTTAGTGATACAATTATAAGCACTGCAAACGTTGCAAAATTACTAGGAATAAGGTCAGATAGTATTGACTTCCTTGAATTTTATAGTTGTTATCCAATGAAAGTTGGAAGTAGAATACTTAGAGCTGCAGATTCAGACAGTGTACTTGGACGTAAACATAAAAAGAAGTACCTAGATAGGGTTAAATCATTTGAGGATCATGAACAAGCTGTTAAGGCAATTACTGCATTTGTAGCTAAGAAAAAACAAGCAAACGAATTAAATTATTTACCAATGATGGAAACAGTGATGAATAATTCATCCTGGGAACAATGGGTTGTCTTTATAGGCACTCCTGGAACAGAAGAACTTAATTGGAATGCACAAAGTATATAAATTATGAAAAAGATAACACTAAACTTTACAGAATCAGATATTGAAGAAATGACATCTGCTTCTAATATTGATGAAACAGTAAAAGTTTTTAAATGGTTAATTGATAATGTTGAAATAACTATAACAGTAGGACAAGATGACTAAAGAAGAAAGAAAAGAAATAGAAAATACAATCATTCACTTGAAAGCTAAGCTGACAGGTGATATGATGGAAGATATGGACGTAAAGGATACGATTCATAGTTTACAAATGAAGTTAGATGGAACTAAACCAACAGATAGTCACTTCGACTGTGTAGGATGTGGTTCATAAATAGTATATAATATGGCAAAAATTAAATACTGGAATCGCTTAGCTCATCAAATAGAGCGAGGTAAGAAAGGTCTTAATACTGGTATTCCTTTTCATGGATTTACTACATTAAGTGATCAAATAATGAATATTCAACAAGGTAGATATGATTTGGTTTTTGCTGGGACTTCAGTAGGTAAAACTGCATTTGTTAATTCAACATATGTATTTGGAGCTATTGAGTTTTTGCAACAGAACCCTGATTATATTCACAACCTTGAGATTATTTATTATTCTTTAGAAATCCCACCAGAAGACATGATAGCTAAACACATAGCATCATTAATTTGGGAGGACCACGGAATACTTACAACTATTAATGAGATTAAAAGTCTTGGTAATAATGAAATCAGACCTGAAGTAGAAGCATTGATTAAGACTTATCAGGTAAAGATGGAAGAGATTCAAGATAAGTATATTCATTTTAAGACTAGTTTAAGTCCTAAATCTTTATTTAGAGATTTAATTACCTATGCTGAAAAGAGAGGTGAGGTAATTAGAGATAATGATAATAATATTTTAGAATTTAAACCTAAAGATGAATCGTTGATTACTCTTGTAGTAATCGATCATATTGGATTAATAAACTATAAAGATTACGCAAATAAGAAAGAAGCTATTGATATGACTTCTAGACATTTAGTATTCTTTAGGAATTTATGTGGATTTAGTCCAGTTCCAGTTTCTCAAGTTAATAGAAGTTCTGAACAAATGGATAGGCAAAGTGATGAACATTGGATGCCTAAATTAAGTGATGCTAAAGATTCTGGAAATACTCAAGAGGATGCTAATACAGTTATTGCATTAGCAAGTCCTTTCTATTATGGAGTATCAACCTGTTTAGGGTATGATATTACTCGATATAAAGACAGGTATAGACTATGTAGTATTCTTAAAAATAGAGATGGTAATAGAAATTTACTAGCTAGTTTTTTATTTATAGGTGAGTATGGTGGGTATTACCAATTACCGAGTAATGGAGAAGGAGCAGGTAAACCTGAACAACTTAAAAAAATAGATGAATATTATGCAAAAGAAAGAGGATTTAAATAAAAT
>Ga0307378_10011193_pt1 | contig 11581 bp, 17 predicted proteins | sample UN1MG_FD_202238 | JGI IMG/M metagenome (GOLD analysis project Ga0307378, IMG submission 202238) | Soil microbial communities from Risofladan, Vaasa, Finland - UN-1 | ecosystem: Environmental > Terrestrial > Soil > Coastal area > Acid sulfate soil | place: Finland: Risofladan, Vaasa | collected...
TGCAAGCATCATTCTGAACTCAAGTGGAGCCGGAACTATCCGTGAGGTGGTAACGTCACTACGAAAGGATGAGATTATCAACGTCTACCGGTACCTCTACGAGAACTCTGCTGAGCTATTCGATGTCAGGTATGTCGAGATGACTGCCATCACGGTGGTGGCCAGTTATCTGAAAACTCATGCTACCGTCGCATTCCCTGATATCAATTTGGCAGGTTGCCTAATTGATTTGGTACGGTTGAAAGAACAATCTGCCAATTGAGGGCATGATGAGTAGACCCGGACAGAACCAAGGGATCAACAACGTAAAAGCCAAACTCAGCGAGGCCGACGTGGTTGACATCTTCCTGAACACTGACAAGTCGAAGAAGGCACTGGCATTGCATTACAGTGTTACGACGAGCACCATCAATCACATCAAGACAGGGAGGACGTGGTCGTGGCTGACGAGCAAGCTAAAGACATCCTGAGAACCGCTCTAGCGGGATTCGACACACCCCATCTAGGAAAGATTGTAGTAGCAGCATTCGACCGCTGGAACTGGGATACGGGTTCTGATACCGACAAGGACTGGTTTGAAATTGCAGAAGAAATCTTAAAAGAACGAGGAGTCCAGTTAAACATGAGTAATCCAACCGCTATCAACTTCACTGACGGTAATGGTGTTTCGATCCCTATCCTATCCATGGATAACAATATGCAGGATTTGGTATTGGGGACATGCAAGACGGTTCAGGTCACGGATGCCTCTAATCCGTCAGCAGCCAAACATAATTTATTCGAAGTAAGTCAATCCAATACCCTCCAACTCGGGTGGGAACTCAAGCAAGCCATTATAAATTTCCTCCAGCAGGAAATGAATGGAGGCACGATGTCTGGTAGTAACGGGCAGAATCTTCAGACAATATTCGAGGATAAAATAACTTCGACCATTCGGAATCGGATATGAAAGTGAAGTGGTTTGATGACATATTGTTGGTCGTAGACCCCCACGCGGAAACGACCGAGATATCGATATCTGATTTGTTGGGAGGTGGGAACGGATTGGATGCTACCATCGTCAATGATGGTAACACCGTAGGGGAAATTTCTAGCGACATAATTACTAACCCCAACACCCTCGACTTCAGCATGAGGTACCGCCTCAAGATAGCGGCGGAACATTGGGAGAATACCGAAGTAGTTTGTGAGGGAAATGCATTAGATATTACCATCGGAACAGCGGGTGAGAATAGATACAAGGTAACGAGAACAGTTCGTGCGTTCCGTCCTGCTGCATTTGTTGAAGAGACCGAGTGGGAATTAACAGAGTTTAATACCACCAAAGAATTCGTCAACTATGTTAACAATCTGGACAACGATGGTGTCGAAATTTTACGTCAGATTTATTATGACCGATGGTGTTTCGATTCATCCAGCCAGAAGGACCGAAGGTACTATGATATTTTGGAAGAAGAGAAAAAAGAAAGAGAATAATTGCCATGACCATAAAGGTCTTAGAACATAACGGCATCTATACCGCGTATCGCCGCATCATGAAACGCAGCGACGACGGGCAACTCTACGAGTCAGTAAAACGCATAGACTTCCCCTTTCTTCCCCCTGATGAAGCCGACTGGCAAGACTGGTCCATGTCACTAAGTACCGACTCATTAGATGTGGGACTTCAAATATTCTTCGACAAGTGGAACTTTGGCAACGGTGGTTTGATTGAAGAACGAGCATACCGGTGCCTTTACAAAGAACAACAGCGCCGGAAATGGAACGATGACGATGCAGCCAAGATTTCAGTCACCCCAAAGAATGGATTGTCCTCCCGCCCATCGCACCAATTAGAGTTTCCGTTGATAGCAAAATGACAGACTCCACACCAATCCTTGTGAATTACAAAGCCTCGACAGAATTACCCAGAGATAAAATCTATCCTGTTATAGAACTTCGTGAAGAAAATGGAACCACGCGTGCGTATGATGTGACAGGTAAAGAGGTTTGCATCCCCAGTTTCCCTAAATCAAAAGCGGACCTAAATGATTGGTTACGTGGATGCTCACCAAGCGTCCTAGAAGCCGCTAGGTTGTATTATTATGATAAGTGGTTGTGGGACTCAGGTGAGTCCAAATATCTCAAGCTCGTAAGGGATATAGAGGCGTACCGACCCATACGCTGGACAGAGAAGGAACCTTGCTACTATTACTGCCCCTACAACCCCTTCGAGGACTCGGCATAGGATGTAACCACCTAACTCTTAGCCGCCAGTAAATAGAACTATAACCGGTTCGGAGTTCTCACAATATGTCGTTCAAGCAATTGATTGATGCCACCATGAAGCACGGGAAAGCTGTGCTCGCTGAAAAAGCACCTTCGGGATTTGAAGGTACTGTCAAGGCGATGAAGAAGGACGGCGATGTTGACAATCCATATGCACTTGCGTGGTGGATGAAGAACAAAGGCTACAAGTCCCACAAGAAGGCATCCGGTGCCGATAAGGAATCCATGAGTGAAATTGAAGGTTCCGGTCGTGATCCAATAGAGGACGTGCCGCCTCCGCAGTGGATGCAAGATGCGTCCTACGAAGACATGCTTGACTACGGCGAAGAAATGAGAACACTCGATCCCAACACCGAACAGCCCGAACAGCCTATCCGTGATCCCAACGAAATCAAAATGCAGTTCGATTTTGATGAAGCTGGTGGCAAGCCACAATCCAACGGTGACGGTATACACCATACCGAACGCGCTCCTAAACCGTCCAGTGGTAAAAAACCACAAGCCGGTACCGAACGTGGCAGAGCGTATCACAAATCAATGATGAAAGCCCAACAGAAGCATGACCGCAAGCAGGCACGTGAGTCCATCCGAGTCAGTCACCCCCTCCACGGAAATGGTACCGTTGAAGAAATTACCGAGTCCTATATCACCATCATTTGGGATCGTATGGACAAAAGAATAACCGCACCGGCCACGCTACCGTTCGCTGACGCTAAATACTTGTCACGGTTGGCTGAAGAGTACACTGATGACGTTGCAGACGCCCAAGTTGGCAACGCAAAAAAGAATCTTAAGCGAGTAGACAAAGGCATCAAAAAAGATATGAAGAAGCAGACGCAAAAGGTAGATGAGTCCATGATTGCTGTTGGTATGGCTCCAATCGGTGGAACGCATCGTGGTGGGACCGCAACACAATCCATGGTGGACGACATCATTCGCTTCGAAGACCTTCTTGAAGATGGCGACGACTGGAAGCAGCCTTGGAACGAAGACGAAGGTGAAGATGACTCCGACGGCAGTGCTGAAGGTGGTGAAGGTTCTGAGAACCATGCACCAGAGAAAGACACTACAAAGGGAGCGGACTACACCAACGTACCACGACCAGCAGATTCAATTCTTACCAATACAGACGACCAACAATCATATAGTGCTGACCCGCTATCCACCAAAGCAGGATTTGATTCTGCCGGTGACGGTAGCGAGCCAGACGGCGACTATCAGGACATCAATCCTGTAGACGCACCAGAAACCCCACAGATACGTGATCTTGAAGGATCATCTGACCGTGGGAATACCCGAGACTCGGGTGACAGCAGCAACGACACATCTGAAGCCGATGCTGGTGATTACGATGAATCAAAGCCCGAAGACGATAACGGGGGAGAAAACAAAATGAAGAACGAAGCATGGCTCGGAGCGGAAGACCTCGGCATCGACCTGACTGAAATGGACAATGGTTATTCCGACGGTTACGACGATGACTATGAAGACGACAGCATGAACGAGCACTCAATGGGCGAAGGCGAAATCGCGTTCACTTCTGAACTGCTTGATGCACTTCTCGCTGCCGTTTCGGAACAAACACCAGATGCAGACAAACTTGCTGCTCTATGTGCTGGCCTGAAGTCTGCACAATCTGACAAGGGTGACTCTGGCCTCGGTGTTGAAGACTGGGACGCAATCAAGTCCGCAGCCGCATCAGCATACAGCGAAGGTGGTGACGACATGGGCGACGACGACATGGGCGACGATCCTGTTGGCGACGGCGAAGATGATTTCGGCGACGAAGAATTCGAAGACAAGGCTGCTGGTGATGGCGAAGTTGCCGGACCTGAAGGTGGCGATGAACACGAAGGCAAGACCAAGATGATGGATTGCGACGGTGACATGACCGAGAAGAAGGTTGACGTTGATGGTAAGCGTCCCGGACGCCGGAACAAAGACCCGCGTCAAGCTCAGTCCATGAAGCGCCGTGCACCGAAGAGGTCACAGCAGCTTGAGAACAAGGGCTCTGGAACTCCGGTTGGTACCGGTAGCACTTCCGGTTCCGGTGGTGGCAACCAAACTGACCTCAGCAAGCCGAAGTCCTACAAGGGCAAGCCTGTTGGAACTGGTACCTCTGGTGCCGGTGGTAGCAACTCTAACGAGTTCGGCCAGAAGCCTTCTAAGGACGGTGGTTCAAACAACCTACCGGCTTACGACTCTGGTAGTCAACTTGGTGCTGAGAACACTCCATTCAGCAATGATGCAGAATCTCCGGCTCCACGTAGCTCCAAGCCTCTGGCCGCTGAAAGCGCTAAGAACAGCCGTAAGAAGCTCGACGAAGCTATCTGCCTTGGTATGAGTAGCATCCCCGGTGTTCTCCGTGGCGACGCTACGAATGCTCCTGATGATGCTGACTGGGACGACGAGATGAAACTCATCAAGCGTCGCGCTGGTATCGAAGAGTGGTGGAAGGATTAAGCTCTGACGCTATAAAGAAAAGGGGACTATGTCCCCTTTTTTGTGCCTGTATTAAAATCCTCGTGTTCGTTCAGTTAGACCCTCATTGAAGGCGTGCTGATGAGTATTATTACTACAGGTCTCACAGCAGAGAACCTGTAAGACTATCGCCGATTCCGGTACCTCCTCGATGGCAACAATCTCCAACTCGTTCCCGCATGCGTTGCAGACGAGTGCCAGTTTGGTAGCAATGTCCTCCTCGGTGTCGAGAATGAACGCGTGACGTAATGGACTATCGGCCATATTATCTTGCGGAGATACAACCGGTAAACTCGTGACCCCATAGTTCGTCTGCATCAGTGCGGTTGTACCGGCTCGCATCACGTCCCGAGCTACGATGTACATCGCGGACCATACGCCCGAAGTCAATGTAGACATGCCATGGTACAGCGCCTTGTGGGTCCAGTTTAGTTTTTTCATAATTATCCCTCACATGTTGTAGGTGTTCTTCCTTGGTGATACCGGCGTCGCGCTCCTTCATGAGTTTGACAATATAATCCGCCTTGTCCTTGCACACTGGAACGCCTTTGGCGCGACCGTATACTGCTAGGAATTTAGCTCGCTCTTCAGGATCATCCATGTCGATTGTCTTCGACCCATTCGCGGCGTTGAGTGTGATGGTATTAGCCGCGTGTATGTTTGTCCATACTGTGGAAGCAACCATCAACCACGCGGTTGCGAGAATTATCTGCCCAAATCTTATTGCTAATTTCATAACTGTATTCCTCTAGATTACTTATTCTCCGTGCGCAGTTGCTAATGCGTAGGCAAGATTGAATCCCTTATTCTTGGTATCTTTGTTCTTACCAAGCCAGATTGACTCAAGGCGTGTATTGTCACCGTGACCCAGTTCGTGATCGAAGGCTGCATTGACTGTGCTCCAGCATCCCCAAGCAGTGCCCTGACCGTCCCTGTAGTGCCTGTCAAGCATCGATCCCACTTTCTTAAGGTTACGGTTAGCTCTGCGACATGACGCGATCTCGGCGAATGTGCGAGGCACAGGCTCCTTGGCGACCGCGCACCGACCTTCAAGGTCTTTGTCAAAGATACTGATGAGGTACTTGATTGCGTTGGATGGGCTGACTCGCATCTCATTCATGAACTCAGCCTTGCCACGAAAGTCTTCCATGGACTGTGCTGCGATGCCGACAACCTCTTTGATATCCTGAACACGGGCTTCGCTGAACTCGCGAGCGTGGGACATGCTGTAGGTCTTCGCGCAGCCAATACCCTTCTTGTTGATGTTCTGTACCAGAGTGAAACCACCGGGGAACCGGATAGGAGTCCACATCGCCTTCAGCGCGTAGCCATATAGATGGCTCTGGAGCAGCAGGAAGTAACTCTCGATTCGCTCACCGTTGGCAAGCTCGAAGCCATGACCGGTCTTGGCCAGACCCCAAATGTGTTGACCGTTGCTGAACGAGCCAGCGGTTTCCATAGTCATTTGACCAGCCTGTACGAATTCATTGAACACATTGAAGGCATCCTCATTCTGGATGACCTTATACCGTGGCCCGACGTGGGGGCTCAGGATACTCAAGTCCGTGTCGCGAACCAATGCGAATGACTTGGGATTATCGATGGTATGCTTCTTACCATCCGCAGTGCTGACCTTGACAGTTGTACTGCCACGTACAACATTCCAGTCCAGCTTTGCTGCCTTCAGCATCTCGGGGACAGTGGAATTTTTCGGAATGGTGTGACCGAGGTTTTCCCAAGGAGTACCAGTCAGCCCGTCGTCCTGAACTTGGGCGATGTTATCCAACTCGTCAGGTACGTCAAAATAATTCATTGCAGGTTTAGCCATAGTATTACTCCTTATCGAATTTGGTACAGCATATTGTTCTTGTATAGAAATTGGCGAGTGAAACTATGCTCGTCACCACCGAATGTTGTGAATTTGGTTTGGACGGAAACCGCACTATAGCCACCATTGTCGGCCTTTAGCGTTACTCCCGACATCTCTGCTATTGACACATGGGCGGCGTTATCATCGCCGAAATCGTATTCATCTGGAAAATTCCCGACCTGTCCAGCCATTGCGATGTGAATAGTATCGGCGACGAGAGCCATTGGGTGTTTGAGTTGTCCGAGACGAATGGCATTGGTGACCACATCAAAGGAATAACGTAGTTGCCCTTCGTGTTTCTCCCTTATGAGATGAGAACGATTGACATCGTATTTCATACTGGTAACCCCATCGACCCATTGCAGGGTTTGGGCTACCACACGATATAAATTGGTTGGTTCTTTAAACATCGGCGCACTCATTAATTAAGAATGACCAAATATTATCAGGAAACTTCAGGGCTGTCAACCCTCTTGAGGAAATTAGGAATCGAGTAGGGCTCTAACTCCGAGCTTATCCTCGTCCTCACAATAGACATACACGGTCAGAACCGCCCCATCCATATAACAATTGACCTTCATCCCCGCATCAACAAATCGCTGGAATCGTAGATGACCGGCACCATACTTGGTTCTGGCATTATCGATGGCACCGTGCTTGACCCCGGTGACGCGGGGGTCACGTTCCAGCCTACGCAGGCGTCGGCCACTCTTGGGACAGGTGGAAGTGTGCTTGCCACGTTTAGTAGTCACGGAAGCGCACCTTGTATGTTGTTACCAACCGGGACGGGCGAGACACGTGGGAGAACTCTACTTCATGGAAGGTACTACTATCATACGCGTACAGCACGGGAAACAATTCAAACGCCACATAGGTTTCCCATTCTGCCTGAGTCACCTCCCTCATGAGAAGATCGATTGCACTAATTTCGTTATGAAATTCTACATACGCCGCATGGCATTTGGTGAAATCAACTTTGTACAGTCCATAGATGACATCCTCCTCGACTACATCACGATGGCTATCATGAATCCTATCGAACGCGATGTAATACCTAAAGTCACCGATCTCTGGTTCGAGTAACATTCTCATCCGAATAGCCTGAATGCATTGTAGTGCTCGTAATCTTCCTTGCTGATACGCTCGATGGTACCGATGGGTTCCCATGTTTCAGCAGACTCATAGCCTCTAAGGAATACCGGTTCCTCAACCTCGGTGGGGGTTTCCATTGCCCAATGCTTTTTAAAACAGTCAAACCCATCACCATTCCTCGTAATCAATATCACTACCGATGAATCCGATTCCGATTGATAGGTTCCCTCGATTGGGGTTTCGTCAAGCATAGAAAGGGCTTCACCCTTTAGATTTCTGGATAGCCAGTAATTGTCTGTTGCCGATTCATCATCCACAGTAAATACCTGTTAGCCTACTATAAGTTATTGATTCTTAGTAAAATTTTACACTATCACAAATTGCCCCTTTTGTCCACCATATCGTCACCACCGCCTTAAGTACTATTGTCAGTGGAGGTAGTTATCCTTCCCACTACCTCCGTACAACCCTTTTGGAGGATCACGACAGTATGGCGAAGAAAAACAGAAATCGCGGGCATGTTCCACAGGCCCGCAAGCCGGTCGAAATCGACCCTATCACCACAGCGCAGCGTGACTACGTTAGCGCTATTCATACGAATGACATCACTTTCGGTATTGGTTCCGCAGGTACAGGCAAGAGTTATCTCGCTGCCTTACTTGCTATGCAATACATGACGGAAAATAAGGTGGATAGGATCGTAATAGCTCGACCTGCTGTTACAGCCGGAGGAGAGGACATTGGATTCCTCCCCGGTGGAATCACGATGAAGATGGACCCATACATCAGGCCCATCATCGATGCATTCAGAACGTATTGGGGAGCTACCACAATACAAGATTACATCGGACGTGGTGACATCGAAATCGTCCCATTAGCATTCATGCGCGGTCGAACATTTGACGACACGTTCATCATCGCAGATGAGATGCAAAATGCAACACCCGAAAACCTTTTGATGCTGCTCACCAGATTTGGTGTAAGATCGAAAATGGTAATCACAGGAGACCCTATACAGTCAGACGTAAATGGACAATCATGTTTCCGCATGGCGGAACGAACCCTTAGCAACGTACCAAGTATTGCGTTCATTAGCTTTGGGGAGAACGACGTAGTTCGGCATGAGACAGTTAAAAACATCCTAACCGCATGGCCTGTAGCAGGAGTCACTAACAACGGGGCTGGAGCTATCACACAAGCAGCGTGATGCTCACACAACGTACCTAGAGTACGAACATAAAGGGATTCATGCTTTGATGCGGAATCCCTTTTTCATTGGTGGGGGGTGTTGGACGCGGGTATCTACTAGCACATCGCGCAGTATCGCTTCATTGATCTCAACCGCTTTCATATCCATCACGTGTAGCATCGCTTCATTGGCTTTAGCCTCTCTCCTCCCTATCCTTTTTTGAGATGCGTCCTACAATGAGATTCATTTCTAGATCATCCGCTGTTAGGTTTCGATGACTAGGGCATGCAATTTGATTGGCATACAAATACACGAGTCCACTCGCCACCGTTCCATAAAGTAAAAAGGAAGAAATGTAATAACTAAACGGAAATGAAATCAATTGTTCTATCTTGCCGAGCACTATTGCTACCATCAGTGTCATTCCGACCGCCATCGATAGTCCAAAAAAGATAAGCAGAACGGCAAAATACAAATACTCATGGAGATAAAAGTGCTCGGATATTGGTCGATAGCTAACTTTGAGTTGCGGCAGCGAGTCGAAGGCAATTAATAAATCGGCTTCTGTATCTAGTATACGCCGCGCATTGTATTGTTTCCGTACCGTACCGTCAGGAAATGTTATCCAATGCTTAATGTGGGTTGTTGGTTTGGCGGCATGCTTAATGGTTGCAACACCCAAATCCTCTCTAGTCACATCGTCCTGAACAATGTAATGCCTAAGCCCGAATTCTTCAGCCATTATCGCCGCTTCGTTGGGGGTTTCTTGAAGCTCATCTTGTCGAATCCTTTCTTGTCCCGCATGTCCGTATCGCTGATAGCTTCCATGGGGTTCCCATCGTGGGCCATAACGCCGGAGATGAACATGTCGAGTTCTTGGAATGCGGTGAACGCGTCGAAGACCCGATAGAACTCCTGACCCGTCAATATGCAATTGAAAAATATATCCCTGAAGCCAGCCCTTTCACTATCAAGACAAACTGCAATCGGAAATCGGCGCTCGGCGAAAAAGTCTGTGTGATCTGAGCCGGACGCATCGAAGTAGTTCTTGACTTCCTCCTCACAGGCGGGAGAACCCTTGGGGAATTTTTCCCAAGAATGTGTTTTCTGTTTTTTCTCATACAGCCCAAACCCATAGCGCGTCATCTGGGTCGTGTATGAATCAAAGTCATAGCAGTGATTGGATGTCCAATCACCAAGTGAACCATCCTTCCGATATTTTATATCAATACCGTGATACAGCTTGCCGCAAAAGGCAACAGTGAATGGATCGAATTCAAACTCGAAACCTCTGCTATTTGTAATCGCTTCCTCGATCCATCGCTGTGATGAACGGCGGGCTCCTAGAGAAGGAATCATGAAATGGTATTCTGGATTGATATCGGCTCGCTGGCTGATGTGGATAGAAGTAACTTCACGCTCGAAGACCACGTGGGCATCGTGTCCGAAGGACAGAGCCGAGTCGTAGTAATCTTTGAATTTGGAAATGATTCTCATAAGAACACTCTACCACCGAGATGGTAGAGTGTCAACCAGCTTATGCGGCAGCACGTTCCCGAACTTCTTCGAAGGATGTGGTCTCGACGAGTCTTCCGTCTTCGAACACCGTGGCCAACAGGTTGTCTGCGTGATTTTCCAAATCAGTTTGACGAATGGTTTTGAATTCGCCATCCTTCTTGATCAATGCCAGACGACCGCGCTTCGACTTCTTCATACTCTGTGTGACAGGGTCTTTGTAGACATCTCTCCACATACCTTCAACCTTTGCATCAGATGCCTTCATGGCGAAGTTCAGTGTGTCGCGGTTGACGCCTTGCAGCATCGCACCGCCCATACCGAATGCCAGATTGTCAGCGCTCCAACCAGCCGCGATGATCGTATCCAGAATCTCACCAATGGAGATGTGGTTGATACCGTCACCTTGGATGACTCGAACGTAGTCAGGCAATACCTTGAAGCCTTTTTCGTTGGTGGTGTAACCGAACAACTCACCCATGCGGTTCAGTACTTCCAGAACCACCGTAGCAGGGTGCCCAGAGTCGGGACGCACAACCAGCGTACCACCCTTCTCGATAATCAAATCCCGCAGCGAATACCACTTCTCGATTGATGCGTAGATGTCGTAAGAGTCGGAAACAACTGCGTACAGATTTCCTTCACCGCCGAACTGTCTAATCATATTCTCGAACGCGTTGATTTCCTGATCCGGTCCACCCCATACAGTAATGGTGCTGTGTTCCGCCGCAGGGATGCTGAAGCCCGCCATGCTGCAACCGTAGAAGGCACGAGCGTAACGAAGTCCCTCGATGGTGTCCGTACCCATGAAGTGTACAAGGTGTGCACACTCGCCGATTCCGGCAGACTCAAGGCTTGATGCACCACGAGCGCCAAAGCCGTGCAGCTTGAACAGCATGTCGGCCTCGATTGTTTTCGAATCCGAAGTCTTAATCAATGCGGCTCGGATGGATTCCTTGATGTAGCGATCCTGTGTGGCTACAGTCGTCGGATACCATACGGCGCGAAGCAAGGCGGTTTCCGTGTAGCTGGTCAACCATGGAACATTCGGGTCAGTGTTGATGATCTGTACCAAGGCATTACCCAGTGGGATGTTGGTACCTTCTGGTGCTGCCTGAATCTTAACGGGGAGATAACCACCGTGGCGTTTCAGGATGTACTGCCAA
>Ga0307378_10011194_pt1 | contig 11580 bp, 11 predicted proteins | sample UN1MG_FD_202238 | JGI IMG/M metagenome (GOLD analysis project Ga0307378, IMG submission 202238) | Soil microbial communities from Risofladan, Vaasa, Finland - UN-1 | ecosystem: Environmental > Terrestrial > Soil > Coastal area > Acid sulfate soil | place: Finland: Risofladan, Vaasa | collected...
GCGTGCTGTACCGAGTCGATTTCGTAAAGAGCCTGCAAGGCCGTGATGCGTGCCTGCCGTCGAACCCGCAATCGCTACCCTCCCGGGAAGGGACCGGAACACTCGTCTAGCTCACGAGCGAAGGTCGGTCTAGCCTTCCTCTGGCGCATAGCAGACATCCTCGATATGCACGTTGACGGTCCTCACGTCCATACCGACCATTTCCTCTATCGCCCGGGTGACCTCGAATTGTAGCTTTCTGCCTAACTGCAGCATGTTCACGTCGTGGTCGACAATGATGTACAGGTCAACGATCACTTCGCCATCCTCGACCTTGATCTGCACACCGTCGCCAACGTGCTCGTTACCAAAGAAGCGGTTGACCTCGCGTGTCCAGGCAGGGCTCATTTCGTGCACGCCCTGTGCGTCCTGGGTGGTCAGCTGTGCGATCGTCACCAATACTTCGGGAGCGATGGTTACGGTACCGGGTACTCGATCCACCTTTTGCACTCCTTGCTCACGAGGTCGTGCCCGACACCCGGAAGCGGACAAGCGTCTCGATCTGTTGCTCGGCCACAGAGACGATGCGTTCGAGGAGGGTCTGGCACGGCACGACGTCATCGATCAGGCCGCTCACCTGTCCGCTCATCACAGATCCGTGATCCATGTCGCCCGCTTCGGCTGCCAGGCGCAGCTTGCCAGTGCCAAAGGCGATCAGCTCCTCTTCCGTGATCTGGGCTCCTTGCTCGAGCCGCGCCATCTCACGGCTCATCTTGTTCTTGATCGTACGAACCGGATGGCCCAGCGACTGACCGGTCACGGTCGTCGAGCGGTCACGGGCTTGGACGATCTTTTCCTTATAGTTCGGGTGGACGGTACACTCGACGGTGCAGATAAAGCGCGTGCCCATCTGCACCCCGACCGCGCCCAAGGCCAGGGCCGCGGCCAAGCCACGTCCGTCGGCAATGCCGCCCGCTGCAATGACGGGAATGTCCACGGCATCGACCACCTGGGGGATCAAGGGCATCGTGGACACGTCCCCAATATGCCCCCCAGATTCCTGTCCTTCCACGATCAGGGCATCAGCCCCTTGCCGTGCCAAGCGCCGCGCCAGGGCGACCGATGCGACGACCGGGAGGATGATGATCCCCGCGTCGTGCAGTGCGTCGATGTATGGGCCCGGGCTTCCGGCCCCAGTAGTGACCACGGACACGCCTTTCTCGATGCAGAGCTGCATGACCAGCTCAACATAGGGCGAAAAGAGAGGGATGTTGACCCCAAAAGTCTTCTCTGTTCGCGCCTGAACGGCATCGATCTGTGCTGCAACCCAGCTGAGTGGTGCATTGCCACTGCCGATGACGCCGAGCCCTCCCGCTTCTGATACGGCAACAACCAGCTCAGCATCTGAGACCCAAGCCATACCTCCTTGAATGATCGGGTGGCGAATGCCCAAAAGATCGCACAGCACGGTATGGATCATGCGCCAATCCTTCGTCGTACGGCAACGCCTAGCGAGGTACTTGGGAACCCGTGGACAAGGTACCTAACGCAACAAGGGCCGTGCTCGCATTGCCAGGATGACACGGCCCCAGTCCGACAGCGCGTAGATGCGATCGCCGGTCTACTTGACTTCGACGACCTGCACGCCGCGATAGTACCCACAAGATGGGCAGACGTGATGCGGAAGTCGCTTTGCCTGACACTGTGGGCACTCGACCAAAGAACTCAGCTTGAGCGCGTCGTGCGCCCGCCGTCGGCCTCGACGGCCCTTCGAGATCCTGCTTTTCGGGACTCCAGCCACAGAAGCACTCCTACCATAAGATTCACGATCGCACTGGTCAGCAGGGCGATGCCCTATCGCCAGCGCAGTACACTATTATAGGCAAGAGCACTCCTCATGTCAAGCTGCGCAAAGGAGGAGCTGGCGGTGCGCGCCAATTGACCCCTATGCTGCGCAGATAGTGCTCATGAAGCGCCAAGTATACGGGAGCAGACGGCATCTACGCCTGGAACCACACGCGCCGATCGGTGCGCTCGTCATAGGCAGCAGAGGGGCACGCTCATGCTTGCGCGACCCTATCTGCACGAGCGAGCGCTCCGCGAGTGCACACAGAGCGCAGGTGAGCTCGTCGCTGCCTACTCCTCAGGCACTTCTTCAGCTGGCTCGCTGTGGTCGAGCGTGAGAATGCCGTTCTGGACTGTCCCCAGGTCTCTGATCAGCTGCTCTTCTAGCTGGCGGAGGACAGAGAGGGCATACTCGTCGGCTCCAGCCTTGATGTCTTCGGCCTCGCGCTCTGCGCGCTCGAGCACCACCTGTGCCTTGCCCTGCGCCTGCTTGGTCAGCCCGTGTTCCTCCACCATCTTTGTTGCCTGCTCGCGGGCCAGGGCAATGATGCGCTCGGCTTCCTCGTTGGCGTGTGCGATGATCCGATCGCGTTCCTGGTAGATGCGTTTGGATTTCTTGACCTCTTCGGGTATCGAGACCCGCATCTGGTTGATGATGTCGAAGCAGCGATCCCGATCCACCAGCACGTTCGAGCTGAGCATGAATTGGCGGCTCTCGACGAGCAAGGCCTCCAAACGGTCTAGAAGCAAGTTGATGTCGATGGCAATCACCTCCCCTCGTGCCCCGAGGACTATCGCTGTCGGGGGAATTCGCGTTTCAGCGCTTGACAGACGTGTTCAGGCACCATCTCGGAGACATCACCCCCGGCGATGGCGACCTGCTTTACCGTACTCGAACTGAGGAACGCACGAGTCAGATTCGTGAACAGGCAGACTGTCTCGATCCCGGTGTCCAGCGCCTTGTTGGTCAGGGCCATCTGGTACTCCAGGTCGAAATCGGAAGACATGCGCATGCCACGCACGATGACTTGGGCATCCTGTTGCTTGGCGAAATTGACCGTCAGGCAGTCGTACTCACGGACTTGGATGTTGGGCGTCTCTTGTAGCGCTATTCGGGCCATCTCCGCACGCTCGGCTACCGAGAAGAGCACGTCCTTGTAGGGCCGTGCATAGACGGCGACAATCAGCTTATCAAAGATCTCGGCGGCACGCAGTGCAATGTCAATGTGTCCATTGTGTACAGGGTCAAAACTTCCCGGGTAGATAGCTATGGTCATCAAGGCTCTCTGTGTACTTAGCTCAGGTCTCCCTCGCCGTGCCAGAACTCTTCGACTCGCCGTGCCAGGAGACGGTGATCGGGGTACTCGAGCGCTGGATCTTGGGCAAAGATGGCTTTGGCCTCGCGACGTGCTAGGTCGAGCAGCGTCGTGTTGCCGAGCGAAGCCAGCTTTAGTTCGGGCAGGCCGCTTTGTCGCGTCCCGAAAAAGTCGCCTGGGCCGCGCATCTCCAGGTCGCGCTCTGCTAACTCAAAGCCGTCTTGGGTCTCTTCGATGGCGCGCAAGCGCTCTTCGCTGACGTCGGTCGTTGCGTCGGCGAGCAAGATGCAGAACGACTCGTGCTCACCCCGCCCAACGCGCCCTCGGAACTGGTGCAACTGGGCGAGCCCAAAGCGGTTGGCGCCCTCGATCAGCATGACGGTGGCGTTGGGAACATCGATCCCCACTTCGACCACCGAGGTAGACACCAGAATGTCGATCTCGCCGCTACCAAAGGCACGCATCACCTTTTCCTTCTCGGCGCTCTTTAGCCTGCCGTGCAACAGGCCCACGCGCAGATCGGGGTAAATACTCTTTTGCAGGCGCTCGTGTTCCGCAGTAGCTGCCTTGGCCTCCACCTTGCCCGATTCCTCGACCAAGGGACAGATCACGTATGCCTGGCGTCCCTTCTGGACCTGCGAGCGGACAAAGCGGTACGCGCGTTCGCGCTCGCCGGGCGCAAACCATTTCGTCCTGATCGGCTGCCGGCCCGGGGGCATCTCGTCGATCAGCGAGAGATCCAGGTCGCCATATGCGGTCAGGGCCAGTGTCCGCGGGATGGGGGTCGCGCTCATCACCAGCATGTGCGGATTGTAGCCTTTGCCGCGCAGCAGCCCACGCTGGCGCACACCAAAGCGGTGCTGCTCGTCGACGATCGCCAGTGCCAGGTGCGCGAAATCAACTCCTTCCTGGATCAACGCGTGCGTGCCGACGACGATCTGTGCTTCTCCAGACGAGATGCCGGCGTAGATCGCCTCCCGTTCGGCCTGAGGCACGCTGCCGGTCAGCAGGGCAACGTTCAGCCCGAGCTCGCCGAGTGTCTGGCTGACGGTGTGGAAATGCTGTTCTGCCAGGATCTCGGTCGGGGCCATCATAGTAGCCTGGTAGCCAGCCTTGACGACCAGGTACATCGCTGCCATAGCGACCGCTGTCTTACCGGAGCCGACGTCGCCTTGCATGAGACGGCTCATCGGGCACTGCTCGGCAATGTCTGCCAGGATCTCCTCCAGGGCGCGCTCCTGTGCTTCCGTCAGCTGATAGGGCAGCGCGTCGAGGAACGTCGCGAGTTCCTGCCGATCCACCAACACGGGAATGCCCGGCTGGTCGCGCCATTCCTGTCGCTGCCCAAGTACCCCAATCTGCAGGACAAAGAACTCGTCAAAGGTCAGGCGCCGCCGCGCACTTGCCAGGCTGGCTGCGTCATCTGGGAAATGGATCTGGTAGACGGCTTGCTCGAGCGGCATCAGGTCGTTGCGTTCGCGAACCGGCGTAGGCAGGTGATCTGGCAGGCGCTTGGTCCAGTAGTCGACGGTGCGTTTCATGATGCGGCGCAGCCAACGAGGCTTGATGCCGCTGGTAAGGGGGTACACGGGGACCAGCCGGCCGGTGTGCAACAGCTCGGCCTCGAGTGGCTCCCAAGTCGGGCTTGTCATCACCAACCGTCCCAGGTACTCGTCGACCTGACCGCTCAGCACGATCTGGCGGCCGCGCTTGAAGCGGCTGGCTAGGTAGGGCTGGTTGAACCAAGTGGCCTGAATAGAGCCCGAGGCGTCGGCGACGATCGTGTTCATGATCGTCACATCACCCGCGCGGCGTTTGGTCCGCGTGTCCCGGATGGTGCCAATGATCGTGACCTGCTCCCCATACCTGAGCTTGCCGATCGGCTTGAGTTGGGAGTAATCGTCGTGCCGGCGCGGGAAGAGGAACAGCAGGTCACCGATCGTCTCGACGCCGAGGCGCCGCAAGCGCTTGGCTTGAGTAGGGCCGATGCCCGATATCGCCGTTACCGGCGAGTCGAGCCCCTGGTGGGCATAGCTGGTCGCGCGCGTCCGGCTCACTTTGGCAGGTGTGTCTGTGGAACGGCTGCCGGTTGATTGCGTCGAGATCGCTGGCTCCGGCTCGCTCTCCTCAGGGTTCGGTATTTCGGGGATGTCAGCAGACTGGGAAGACGGTGTCGGCTGGGATGAGCCGTCCGCCCCAGCGGTGCCAGCAGATTGGGTCAAAGTCTCCGCCTCGGGCACGGCCTCCGTACCTTCCGCCGCAGCGGGCGCATCTAGGGGGATGGATGCGATGGCTACTAGCTTGTCCTTGATCTCGGCGATAGCACGGACGCGCCCTGCGCGATCGAGTGCACGGTAGCCTCGGATCAGATCCACGATCTCGTCGATCAAGGAGCGCTGCTGGGGAAGCTGACACTGCTGCCGTGCCTGCTGAGGCCACCACGCGAGTACGCCGTCCAGACCGCCGATCACGGCCTTGTTCTCGTAGTGGTCCTCAACTTCCAGCTCGATCATCTTGCGCAGTGTTTCTAGAGATGCGGTCATGGGCTCCTTCGGTTCAGATCTCGTAACTCTCGTGCACGATGATGCCCAGCGTGTCCAACCCGATGTGCGATGCGAGCACCGGCCCGTAGCTCAGGATCGGGATCTCGATGTCTGGGAACTCTTCGTGGAGCTCCTCGATCATGAGTGCGGTCTCTTGATCGGGTGTGGCGTCTGCTTTGACGATGGCGAGTTGCGTGATCGCGTCGAACTCGATGACGAACTCGAGCAGCTTTTCCAGGGCCTCCTCGCGGGTGCGCACCTTCTCGATCGGCGTGATCGTGCCCTCTTCTAGGGTCAAGAAAGGCTTGATGCCCAGATAGGTGCCCAGTAGCGCCTGCGCGTGTCCGATTCTGCCCGCCTCCTCAAGGTAGGACAAGGTGTCGGAGAAAAAGACCACATAGATCTGAGGGATTACGCCGCGCACCAGGCGGACAATCTCGTCGAGCGGGCGGCCCTCTGCCGCTGCACGCCCAGCCAGCTCCACCAAGATGCCAAGGCCGGCCGAGACGCTCTTGGAGTCGATCACCTCGATCTGGCAGCGGCCGAGCAGGGCGTCGGCTGCCACCTGGGCGTTGTCGACTGCTTTGCTCAGCGCGCCGGAGAGCAGAATGGTGATGATCTCGCCTGTCTCTCTGTTCAGCTTCTCGTAAACGCGCTGGAACTCGGCGACAGAAGGAGGCACCGTGTGCGGCTTGAGCTTTTGCTCGTAGACCAGGTGATGGAAGGTCTCGTCGGTCAAGTCCACACCGTCGAGGTACTCGCGTCCACCGATCTGGACGTAATAGGGCACGACGGTGATGTCGAGTTCACGGACCAAGCCGGGCCGCAGGTAGGCGGTCGAGTCCGTCACGACACGAACAGCCATAGTTCGTCTATGCTCCGATCTACTCTGCAGAGATAATGTAGTGATAGTGAGGCTGGTTTCCTTCTATCACCTCAACTTCGATGTCAGGATAGCGCGACGCGAGCCGGTCTGCCAATGCCTCTGTGCTCTCTGCCGTCGCCTGTTCCCCGTAGTACAGGGTAACGAGCTCGGTCTCGTCGGTGCACAGCCGCTCCAGCACCTGATCAACTACCGTATCTATATCCTCGCCAGCGACCTTGAGTTCGCCGTCGATCAGACCGATGATCTGGCCTTCCCGCACGCTCAGCCCGTTCAGGCTGACGTCCCGTACGGCGGTGGTGATCTCGGCAGTGAGTACCTCGTCAATGCTGCGTTCCATCGCACGCGCGTTGTCGTTCAGGTCGGCGTTATAGTTGAAGGCAAGCAGTGCGCTCACCCCCTGCGGAACGGTCTTGCTCGGGATCACGTGCACACGCTTGTTCGAGAGGGCCTGGGCCTGCTGAGCGGCGAGGATGATGTTTGAGTTGTTGGGCAGGATGATGACATCGGGTGCGGGAGCATCGCTGACTGCTTGGAGCAGCTGCTCGATACTGGGGTTCATGGTCTGACCACCCGAGATAATGACGTGTGCACCGAGGCTCTCGAACAGCTTGTCGAGCCCAGGCCCGGGTGAGACAGCCGCAATCGCGATCGACAGCTCCTCTGCGTCCTGAGCAGGCAGGACAGGAGCGGCGCGGCCCATAATGAAGCTCTGGTACTGCTCCTGCATGTTCTCGATGATGACCCGGCTTAGCGAGCCGTGTTGGGCGCCGTAATTCAGCGGATCACCTGGACTGGGGGTATGGACGTGCACCTTGACCATCCCACTGTCGCCTACCACTAGTGCGCAGTCGCCCATAGCCGAGACGTCAGCGCGGATCTGCACGATGTCCAAGTTCTCGCCCTCGAGGACGTACTGGACGTCATAGCCGTACGCCGCCGCAGGCGCCGCCTGCTGCAGTTCGACCATCTCGGATAGCTCGACGTCGATCTGCATGTCCTGCCGGTGCAGACACTTGGTCATCCCCTCCAGGATCACAAACAGGCCTTGTCCGCCAGCGTCAACGACGCCGGCCTCGCGCAGTACGGGCAACAGCTGAGGTGTCTTGGCAACGGACTCACGAGCGGCGTGTACTAGGTACTCGAACAGCTCGCGCAGGTCGCTCAGTTGTGGCGAAACCTCGACTGCTGCCTCGCTCGACTCGCGGACCACAGTGAGGATCGTGCCTTCGACCGGCTTGATCACGGCCTGGTAAGCGACGGTGGCGCCGCGCTTGAGGGCCGAGGCGAATTCGGCCGCGTTAAAGTCCTCCTTGTCTTTCAGGCTCTGTGCAAAACCACGCAGGATCTGGGACAAGATCACGCCCGAGTTTCCTCTGGCTCCCATCAGCGCGCCACGCGAAGCCTGCTGGGCAACGATGCCGACATACTCTTCGGGCGCAAGGCCGATCTCTTGGCAGGCTGCTTGCAGGGTGAGGAACATGTTGGTGCCCGTGTCGCCGTCGGGAACGGGAAAGACGTTCAGACTGTTGATCACTGCCGTGTGCTGCTCCAACCAAGCCAGGCTGGCATTGAACAGGCGCTTGAGGCCTTGGCCATCGCAGGCCAGGACAGGACTGTCTGGGTCACCCGGAAAGCACAACGGATTCTGTGTTCGCGAGTCGGTGCTCAAGTTGCCTTGCTCCCTAGAGGGATGGGCCGAATAGGACCTTACCTCGTGCTTACGTGCAGGCCCTGCACGTGAACGTTGACTGCGGTAATGGACACGCCCATTGCCTTTTCGACGCTGAACTTGACGCTGCTCATGATGTTGCTGGCGACTGTGGCGATGCGCACACCATACTCGATCACGACATAGAGGTCGATCAGGATCCGGTCGCCGTCGATATGCACATCGACGCCGCGCCTGCTATCTGGACGCAATACCTGGGCCAACCCGTTCACCAGGTTCTTGGGCGACATGCCCACGACGCCATAGGAGTTGAGCACGACGTGGTTGGCAATCGTTGCCACCGCTGCCGGTGACACCTCAATGTGTCCTGAGACTCGCTCATCCGTCATTGCGTTCCCTCGTTTGCGAAATCCCGCGTCTTGTGGTATCATGTGTGCTGCGTGCGGGACGATCACATCGTTCCGCACAGTTTGTGTGATTCTCTCACCCTCAATCAAGGTATGGGTGTCGGGCGAAAGGATAGGTTAGCCATGGCCAAGTGCGAAATCTGCGGAAAAGGGCCCATGTATGGGCACAATGTTCCCCATTCGCTTCACAAGACAAAACGGCGCTGGAGCCCGAACGTGCAGAAGGTGCAGGTCACCGAGCAAGGACGCACGCGTCAGGCGTATGTATGCACCAGGTGTCTGCGCACTTTGAACAAGAGCTAGTGACCATCTCGCTCTTGCCCTAGAGGCCAGGTCTCGACCTAATCGGGCCTGGCCTTTTTGCTTCTGCGGCGGCCTTGCGCAGGGCCCCTATCGCGCGGGCCATCTGGTCTGCAGATGCGTACTGGCCCTGGTGCGTAAAGATCGCGGACCCCGAAACCAAGACGTTTGCCCCGGCCTCAACGATCCCCGGCACCGTGTCCGTGTGTACGCCGCCGTCTACCTCGATGTCAATGTTCAGCCCCCGGCGCTCCATCGTCTCTCGCAGGCGCTCGATCTTGTGACACATCGTGTCGATGAATGCTTGCGCGCCAAAGCCGGGGTTGACGCTCATCAAGAGCACCATATCTACGTAGGGCAGGATCTCTTCCAGGGTGGTCAGCGGCGTAGCGGGGTTGATGGTCACGCTCGCGCCAACGCCGAGCTCTCGGATCTGCTGCACCGTGCGATGCAGATGCGGGCAGGTCTCAACGTGAACCGTCAGATTGCTGGCCCCAGCCTCTGCAAAGGAAGGGATATACCGCTCTGGGTGCTCGATCATCAGGTGCACGTCCAAAGGCAAGGACGTAGACCGGCGCACAGCTTGTACGAGCAACGGCCCGATGGTGATGTTGGGCACGAAATGCCCGTCCATCACATCGCAATGAATGTAATCTGCTCCTCCCGCCTCCGCAGCAGCGACCTGTTCTCCTAGCCAGCAGAAATCAGCAGACAAGATTGATGCCGCGATCTTGATGTCCATCCTGCTTCCTACTTTTGTAATCATACACTGCTTTCACGAAAAAATCAAGCATTTGGCGACCACAGCGCGCTGACCGGCGCCAAGGTTCAGCGCACCGTTGGTCCAGGAACCTTCGCCAGGGTGGCCTATACCTGGTCGTCGCTGTGCCGGCGCCGCAGCTGCCCGCATCCAGCCTGGATCTCGATCCCCCGGCCAAGCCGGACGGTCGTCGGAACCTGGCGCTCGAGGAGGGCGATCTGGAACTCGGTCACCCGGCCTAGTGGCGAGGGACGGTATCCGGTCTCTGCGGTCGGGTTGAGCGGGATCAGGTTGACGTGACAGAGCAGGCCCTCGAGCAGATCGGCCAACTGCTCTGCCTGTTCGGCCGAGTCATTGGTCCGGTCGATGAGCGCGTACTCGATCGTGATCCGGCGTCGCGTCGTGGTCACGTACTCTCGACAGGCTGCCATCAGGTCGGCGAGTGGATAGCGCCGATTGAGGGGCACGAGCTCGTCTCGCAGTGCGTCGTCGGCTGCGTGCAGCGATACTGCCAGCCCCACCTGAAGGGGCTCCTGTGCCAGCTGGCGGATCCCAGGCACATGCCCTGCCGTGGAGATCGTGATCCGGCGTGCACCCAGGGCGAATCCCGCATGGTCGTTCCAGCGCTCCACAGCCTCCCACACGGCATCATAGTTGAGGAGCGGTTCGCCCATACCCATTAGCACCACGTTGGTGACGGACAAGCCCTGATCCCGCAGCTGCCGCGCAAAGTAGAGAGGCTGTGCGACCACCTCGGCGACCTCGAGGGCGCGCGCGAACCCGCATTGGCCGGTGGCGCAGAATGGGCAGCCCACCGGACACCCGACCTGCGAAGAGACGCAGACGGTCTGCCGCCGCTCGTAGGCCATCAAGACACTCTCGATCGTCTCCCCATCGGGAAGCGAGAACAGCACCTTGCGGGTCAGACCATCTTCAGAGACCTGCTCGTCGAGCGGGGCGAGCGGAGTAAGGCGATAGTAGCGTGCCAACCGCTCCCGCAAGGCGAGCGGAAGGTTGGTCATCCCGTGAAAGTCGGCGGCAAGCTGTCGGTAGATCCAGTGCCAGATCTGGGGGGCTCGAAAGCGCGGCTCACCCCACATGGCCATCTGGGCTTGCAGGTCGGCGAAGCCGAGCTCCATGATGTTGGCCCGCGCACTGGATGTGCCGCTCATTCGCCCAGCACCTCTCGCCAGCCAGCCACCAGGGCCTGGATGTCATCGAGAACGATGTCGGGCTCGACGTCAAACGTGGCCAAGCGCGCTCGGTCCGTGGCCCCAGAGAGGGTCAGGATAGAGAGGATGCCAGCGCGTTGGGCGGACAGGATGTCGGTCTCTGGGCGATCGCCGATCGCGGCGGTCGTCTCCCGCACGGCGCCCATACGGGCCATGGCCTGCTCCATCAGCAGTGGCTCGGGTTTGCCGATCACCAGCGGTTTACGGTCACTCGCCGCAGAGACCGCTGCGACAATGGTGCCTGTGCCCGGCACCTGGCCCTCTGGCATCGGCAGCGTCACATCAGGGTTGGTGGCGACAAAGGGCACGCCGGCGCGGATCAGGAGCGTTGCCTGTCGAAGCTTGGCATAGGTGATATCGCGGTCAAAGCCGACGACGACTGCTACTGGGTCGGTGCGGCTCAGGACAAAGCCAGCGCCCTGCAGGGCATCCAGCAATCCCTCCTCGCCGATCGCATAGACGTGTGAGCCACGCGGCTGGCGCCCAGCCAGGTAGTCGGCGGTGGCAATGGAGGACGTGAGGACATCGCTGTCCTGGACATCTACGCCCATGCGCGCCATCTTGTCGGCGTACATGTGCGGGGTAAGGGTCGAGTTGTTGGTGACGAGCTGGAAGCGGATCTGGTGATCGTGGAGAAAGGCAA
>Ga0307378_10011195_pt1 | contig 11579 bp, 14 predicted proteins | sample UN1MG_FD_202238 | JGI IMG/M metagenome (GOLD analysis project Ga0307378, IMG submission 202238) | Soil microbial communities from Risofladan, Vaasa, Finland - UN-1 | ecosystem: Environmental > Terrestrial > Soil > Coastal area > Acid sulfate soil | place: Finland: Risofladan, Vaasa | collected...
CCCTAACCAGCAATCTCGTGCTTGACAGGGAGGTGTCTTCAACCAGGCTACACCACGCCCCCGCGTATCGCCATTAGATCCTACCACGCGTGCCCGACTTCGTCAAATCGCTGCCCCCTCTCAACCCGACGGCGTCACTCACAGAAACGAAGGCCACCCCCTCACTCGCGTCCGGAGTGCCCGAGCGCAGCATCGCTATCCAACCTACGCCGCAGCCGCGCGATCGCCTTCCCCAGCCGCCTGATCCCCTCCTCGATAACCTCCGGCGGATGAGCGGCGCAATTGAGGCGCAAACAACAATCGTCTCCAGAACCGTCCGGGTAGAAGCCGCTGCCCGGTGCGAAACTCGTACCTTCCTCACAGGCCACCGGCAGTAGTTGTCTGGAAGTTAGATTTTCGGCCAGGCGCAGCCAGACAAATAGCCCACCCTGGGGTGGGTGGATTTCTACCTCGGCGGGCAGGTGGCGGTTGATAGCCAGCAGCATGGCGTCTCGCCGCTTCCGGTAGAGCTGGCATGAGCGACGCAGGTGAGCCTGATAGCGACCCACGGTGACATAAGCCTCCAGGGCGCGCTGAATCAGGTTGGAGGTAGCAAGGTCGTTGACACGCTTGAAACTGACCAAGCTATCATAGACCGGGCCGTCGGCCGCCAGTTCAGCGTAGGCGTTCTCCACTGTGATGTGGTTGATGCCCAGGTCCCTGGCAAGCCGCCGAATGACGGGCAGGCGCGTGTGTCGGGCGCCAGACTGCCCGACAGTATCGACTGGCGCAAGTAGGATTCAATCTGACGGTAGAGGGGTACCGCACTCTGACGATCCAGCGGAATGCGCATCATACCGCTCCTCAGGTATTGACACGGTCATTGCACTACAAATCGAGGACATATCGTAGGGCCAATTGAATCATCATTCGACCAATCCACTCAATTGGTATGATCAGATTCTGACGAAATTGGCCCTAGACATCAGTCCAATAGTCCGCTATCATATGGGCGGATACTGACGTCTGGGACGTGCGAGGACGCCACAGATTATGCCCTGCTCGAGTTCCAACAGTTCAAGCCTCACCCGCGGCTATACGGTCGGCCTGGTCAGCGCTGCCCTCTTGTCGACCACGTCCATCCTTATCCGGCACCTCACCCAAACCTACCACATGCCTCCTCTGGTGTTGGCCTTCTGGCGAGACGGCTTCGTGATCCTCACTCTGGTGCCCGTCCTGGGGCTGCTTCGCCCCCTTCTGCTGCGGGTGAAACACCAACACCTCCCCTACCTCGTCCTCTACGGTCTCATGCTGGCGATCTTCAACTCCCTGTGGACATTCTCGGTGGCCCTGAACGGGGCTGCCGTCGCCACCGTGCTGGGCTACTCTTCAGCGGCGTTTACTGCAGTGCTGGGCTGGTGGCTCTTGAAAGAACGCCTTGGCTGGGCCAAGCTTCTGGCGGTCGCCCTAGGCATCGGAGGCTGCGTTCTGGTCTCAGGGGCGCTGGACGCAGCGGCCTGGCACGCCAACGCCATGGGCATCGTGACCGGGACACTCTCCGGCCTGCTGTATGCGATCTACAGCCTCATGGGCCGCTCGGCTGCACAGCGAGGCCTGAACCCCTGGACTACTCTGCTGTACACATTCGGCTTTGCCGCACTCTTCCTGCTGTTCTTCAACCTGCTGCCAGGCGGGCCTCTGCCCGGCACAGCTAGGCACCCCTCTGAACTCTTCTGGCTCGGAAATGCCCTGACTGGTTGGGGCGTTCTGTTCCTGCTGGGGGCGGGCCCGACCGTGGCAGGATTCGGACTCTACAATGTAAGCCTGGTCTACCTGCCTTCCAGCGTCGCCAACCTCATCGTCACCTCGGAACCGGTTTTCACCGCTGTCATCGCCTATTTCCTGTTTGGCGAACTCCTGAACGGGATGCAGTTGGGGGGCAGCCTGATGATTCTGTCCGGGGTATTCTTCCTGAGGATCCATGAAGGTTGGTTGGCTAACCGAACCCAGCCTGTGCCGGATGGCCAGGGGGAGTCGACGTGAATCACATCCTGAGATGCCACGAAATAGTCAAAACGGACATGGTTCGAGGGCGAGGCTGCTATCGTCCCTTCAGGGTGGAGGTATGTCGATTTTGAAGCGGGGACCTGGTGCACCGCTCTGGGGCATCGTCCAGCGGTGGCAGGGCCTGGTTATTGTCAATGAAGTCACCACCGGGCTTGGGCGTACGGGGGTTTGGTACGGATATCGGCACTACGGTCTGAGACGCGACATTGTCGCCTTGGGGAAGGGACTGGACAATGGCTATCCCGTGAGCGCGGTGGTGATGGTCTAGGACGTAGCTGGCTCGCTGGAGGACGGCGCGTTCCGCTATGCCCAGTCCCATCAGAACGATCCGTTGGGTTGTGCCATAGCCAGTGAAGTCATCGCTGTGATGCGCGAAGAGGGATTGGTGGAGCGCAGCAACCGGGTAGGTACACGCTTCGCGAGAGAGCTCGGACTCCTCGGAGAGCGACACTGCGCGGTCAAAGAGGTGCGAGGCAAGGGCTTGATGATCGCCATCGGATGGGAGGAGGACTGCGAAGGTATCTCGGCTGTATCGGCGTAACGCCAACTCCTCGAGAGAGGGTTTCTTGTGGGGTACTCTCCTGAGGGGAGTCTTCTACGGCTCTATCCTCCGTTGACGACAGCTAAAGAGGATATCAAGCGGCTTCCGGAGAACCTGGGGCAAGTCCTCCAGGCTTCGAGATGAGCGGATCACAGCATATGCGTGAGGGCGTGGGTGGGAGGGGAAGCCCTAGGCGCCTCAACAAGAAACGCTGGCGAGACTGATCGACCTTTCGTGCTCACCAGCGGTCGCCCGGACTCGGACCACCGATCTCCTGCTTCGAAGCAGGTAAACCAACCCGGGCCTCAACGCACCGTAGGTACTACGCTAGTCTCTTGCCTCGAAAGCTACGCCTAGTCAGTCCGCTATCCCCAGCGGAACATCCAGGTCTCGCTCACCGGGCTCAGGGGCGAGCTGTCATTAGTGCCAGGGGTGCCGGAGACCACCGTCACGTTCCAGTACAATCCACGATCACCGCCGAGACCATCATGCCACTCTTGCGGCACCTCAAACGAGCTCTTCTTGACCCAGTTCACCTGCTCCCGTGTCTGCCCGTCGCTGTGCTCGTAACTCACGCTGACCGAATAGTACTGATCCTCGGCCAGCACGCCCACGGGCTGCCAGGTCAGCTTGATGATTGTGCCATAGGTGATGTTGAACTGACCTTCGGGCAGGTCTCCTTCGTCGGCGGGCCCCAGGAGCTGCGGCGCTGCATAAGCGAACTCAGGGGTCTCGGTAGGAGTTGGAGTGAGCGTTTGGACGGGCCCTGGCGAAACAGTGGATGTGAGAGTCGCCGTGGCCGTCACCGTGACTGTAGCGGTGATAATCGGAGTGAAGGTCGCCGTGGCTCTCGGTGTCGCCGTGGGAGGGCGCGGCGTGGCTGTGGACGTGGGAGTGGGGGGCAGGATAACCTCGGTCGGCGTGAATGTCGGGGCCGCGGCAACGAAGGGCAGGCCAAACGGCAGGGGCACCAGGGTCAAGACCACGTACACCACAACTGCCGCCAGGGCGATGCCACCCACGCTACCGATGAGCTTCCATGGCATTCTCCTCCGCGCCAGGTCCTCTCCGCAGTGGGGGCATACAGCCAGACCAGCCCTGATCTCCCTCTTGCACCGGCGACACGCCACATTTTCTCTTCGCAGTCGCGCACCACAACGTGAGCAAACGACTTCCTTAGACGAGATGGGTGCGCCGCACCATCGGCAGCTCTCCATTCCGCTAGGACCCTCTTGGAATCAACATGAATATCCCGATGACGACGAACAGTGCGCCTGATGCCATCCTTATGTACCGGGCAGGAACCACCCTCGTCAGCGAGCCCCCGATGGCAACTCCGATGAGAGTGACCAAAGCCAGCGCCAGAACCGCGCCCGCGAAGACCGCGAGGGGGGCCTTCGACTCAGCAGACATGGCCATGGCCGCCAGCTGCGTCTTGTCACCCATCTCTGCCAGGAAGATTAGGCCGAACGTGCTTGCCATTAATCTCCAATCCACTTTGCGTCCTACCTCCATCAACGAAGAAGTGAGCCACCACTGGTGACACGAAGAATGTCGAAATACGACACGATCAGCACCATGCCGAGCAGGATCACCAACCCAATAACGTGCACCAGGCCTTCCCGCTGAGGCGAGATTCGCTTGCCTCGTCTTATGGCCTCCAGTATCACGAACACGAGTCGTCCACCATCAAGGCCCGGGAAAGGCAGTATGTTCAGGATGCCCACCTGCGTGCTGAGAAAGGCGGCGAACCGCATCGTGTCCGTCAGCCCGTATTGCACCGCCTCACTGGTGGCCTGGAATATGCCTATCGGTCCCGCCACCTGGGGGGCCACCAAACCCCTTATCACCGCCACTGCCCAACCGAAGATGGCGAATAGCCACAACCCAGTCTCGTAGATCCCCCGAGGGATGGCCTCCCAGATCGCATACGACTTGATCACGAGTGGCGGCCCTATCCTTATCCCCATCGGCCCCTCACCCTCAGGAGGCTCCACCCTGGGAGTGATCTCCGCCTTTGTCACTGAGTCACCCCTGCGCAAGGAGAGGCTCATCTGTTGGCCCACACGCTCACGCGTGTAGACGCTCAGGCCCTCGAAGTCTGCCACATCCTGCCCATCCACCGCGATCACCGTGTCGCCGACCGTTAATCCCGCCTCCTCCGCTGGCGAACCCGGTACAACTTCGTAGATACCCGCACCCGGTGCGCTCTCGTCGGGAGTCAGCGTGCCCATCATGTAGACGGCGCTCAAGAGGACGATGGCCAGAATGATGTTCATCACAGAGCCGGCGGAGAGAACCGTGGCCCTGGCCAACCTGCTCTTGCTGGCCAGGCTGCCGGGTGCCTCTGGATCCTCTTCGCCCGCCATCCGCACAAAACCGCCCACGGGTATGGCGTTTATGGTGAACTCCGTATCCCCCCGCTTGGCTACGGTGAATAGCCTGGGAGGATACCCTATACCAAACTCCTCCACCTTGACGCCAGCTTTTCTGGCAGCCACGAAGTGACCCACCTCATGGGCCAACACCATGACCGTAAACACGACTGCAACTGCGATTACCGTGACCAATCCCGAAACCATCAACGCGATCCTTTTCTCGACGCGATCTTCTGTACGCGACACATATAGACATTATAGCCCGTACAACTCGCTTTCTGCAAATCTCCGCCGGCCAGCACCTGCCTTGCGCCACGAGACAAGCCATTGCCCACCGGCGCCAGAGGCGATACAACACCTACAAATGATCGAATGGGACATCGACAGCCTTCTGCTGTGCTGCGTCCGGGCGCGCTACGACACCGAAGCGCTCGACGAAGCGCGGCAGATCGTGCGCGCCGACGAAGTAGGCTGGGACCAGTTCCTCCGGCAGGCTCGCGTGCACGCTGTCGCTCCACTGGTCTACGACACGCTGCGAGACGACCGTGAGATTCTTCCAGACTGGGTCAGAGAGGAGCTGCGCACCACCTACTACGAGACGGCCGCACAGAATGCCCTGAGATTCCGGGAGCTGGCTGGCATCGTGCAAGCCTTCAACGAAGCTGCGATCCCGGTCATTGTGCTCAAAGGCGCCGCCCTGGACGGTATCAGAGCGCTCCGTCCAGCCCACAGGCACTAACGCGACGAACCGTAACCCCTGCCGGCGGCCCCATGACGTGCCTTCTGGACGGGGATGGCGCTCGCTCTCGCGTAGGAGTTGCGCCCAGCAGCGACGCGTGCTATAATAGGCATCCAAAATCCGCACTATTACACTACGGGGCCCGCTTTCGTTTCGTGACACGGTAGATTCTGACCCGCAACCATCGCCAAAGGGGACGTAGGATGTGAGAACCGTCGCGAATTTCGTCGCCAATCACGAATTGGTTATGCTGGGTCTGGCCACGCCTCTGCTACTGTTCCCCCTCATAGGGAGCGTGCTCGGAGTCGCCCTCATCGCGCTCACCTGGGCCTTCTTGGCTTGCTGGGCGGGTTGGCATATACTCTTGCACGTGCCTATCGAGCTTCGGATAATCGCAATCAGCGTGCGCTACTGATAGACATCTGCGGGGCCGTGTTGGCCTGGCTGGCGTACGGGCTTCTGGACAGCATCACTCTGGGCTGGAAGCCGAGCCGGTCGCTGGAAGAGTCGCTGGGGGACATTATCAAGAGCTATGCCCTGCCGTGTGGGAGCCATGGATAGGCGCCCGGAGACAACGGACCGCCTTCTCCTGTGCTGCGCCCGAAGCCGTTTCGACGATGAGGCCAAGGCTGGCGCCAGGGAGCTTGTCGGCGAGGGCATCGACTGGGAGCGCTTGCTGGACCTGGCCGTGAAGCACGGCCTGCTCCCGCTGCTCCATGCCCGGTTGCGGGATCTGGATGGCGAGCAGATCCCGGAGGCGGTCCTGGCCCGCGCCGAGAGTGTTTACTATGTCAATCTGAGGCGCAACGTGCTGCTCCAACACGAGTTGGGGCAGATCGTCAGGTCACTGCACGAAGAAGACGTCGAGGTCATCGTCCTCAAAGGTGGGGCGCTCGCGTGGACGGTGTATGCGAGCCCAGCTCTGCGGCCCATGGTCGACCTCGATCTCCTGGTGCGTCCTGAACAGATGGAGCGTGTCGGCCTCGTGGTAGAAGCGTTGGGGTTCCGCAGGTCTGGGTCGCTCCCAGCCCACATGGTCCCCTTCCAGGAACGCTTTGGCGGAGGGGTGGAGTGGATACGCGAGCGCAATGGAAAGATGACCCGGCTGGACGTGCAACACGACTTGGTGGGCGTGGACTGGTGCCGGCGGGCGTTCCCCATAGAGGCAGGCTCATTGTGGGAGGCTGCCCGCCCTCTGGACTTGGGCGGCGTGCTGGCCAGGCAGCTCTCGGCAGTAGACGCCTTGATCCACCTCTGCCTGCACCCGGCCCTGCACCATGGCTACGCTTGCTCCTTCATCGGCTACGTAGATATCGACCGCCTCATCTGTCAGGCCGGCTCGGACCTGTTCTGGACGCGGTTGCTCGAGCGGGTCAGGCGATTCCGGGTCAAGACGACGGTGCACTGGGGCCTGATGGCGGCCCACGATCTGTTGGCGACACCAGTGCCCGCTGAGGTACTGGCCGAGTTGGCACCGCAGGGCGTGCGCTTGCACCTGCTGCGGAGGCTGGCACCCCTAAACGAGGAGGTGGTCCTGCCAGGGGCGGGAAGACAGCTTAGCGGGGTGCGGCAGGTGCTCCTCTACGTTGTGCTGGTAGATCGGCTGCAGGACGCGTGGCGCATGCTATGGAGCATTCTCTTTCCAGATCTGGAATGGTTGGCGGTGCGGTACGCCCTGGAGGGAAAGGCGCAGGCTCGTCTCTACCGCCTCTTGCACCCCTTCCGGGTCGCGCGCGCATTCGTGCGGGGATTGTACCGGCCGCTGGTGCAGAGCAGCCTGGAGTGAGATCCAAGAGGCGACGGCGACCTGTCGCCGGGAGACGCGAGATGTCAAAAACACAGGAGAAACAGGAAGTGAAGGGGGACGGCCGGTCCCACCCCATCGTGGCGGTGATCCCGGCCTACAACGAGGAACGCTACATCGGCAGCGTGGTCCTCAAGACGCGAGTCCACCCGCACAAGGCCTTGGTCGTGGAGCGCGGATCCAAAGGTGGCAGACATGGTAGCCTGTTTCAACACCCAAAGGAGGCTGACTAATGAACATCGTTGTCATCGGTATGGGCTACGTGGGTATCCCCTGTGCCGTGCTGCTGGCGGACGTCCCGGGCTTTCAGGTCACGGGCGTGCAGCGCCGTTCGGAGCGCTCTGGATGGAAGATCGATTGCCTGAATAGCGGCCGGTCGCCCTTCGAGGGCAACGAGCCGGGCCTGGCCGAGCTGATCCAGCAGGTAGCCTGCGTCAAGAAGAGTTTTCGCGTGACCGATGACTTTGCCGTGTGCCGGGAAGCGGACGTGATCCTGATCGATGTCCAGACGCCCACGGACGGGGATCACGTGCCGCACTATGAATCGCTCCGAGAGGCCAGTGCCGAGGCCGGACGTTATCTGCGCCCCGGTACCTTGGTGATCCTCGAGTCCACCGTTGCTCCGGGAACTACGAAGCACGTGGTGCAGCCAATCCTGGAGCGGGAATCAGGGCTCCAGGTGGGGCGCGGCTTTTACCTGGCGTTTTCCTACGAGCGGGTGATGCCAGGAAAGTTGTTGGAGTATATCACCGATTTCCCCCGGGTGGTCGGGGGCATCGACGAGGAGAGCACCCGCCGGGCGGTGGCCCTGTATAGTCACATTGTCAAGGCCGAGATCACACCCACCGATACCGTGACGGCTGAGGTGGCCAAGGTGGTGGAGAACGCCTATCGGGACGTGAACATCGCCTTTGCCAACGAGGTGGCCTTGGCCTGCGAGCGCATAGGAGTAGACGTCTACGAGGTGCGCAGCCTGATCAACGCCCGGCCCGACCGGGACATGCACCTTCCTGGGGCTGGCGTGGGTGGTCACTGCCTGCCGAAGGACAGTTGGTTGCTCAAGTACGGCCTGGAGACCTGCGGACGACCGGCTGCGCGAGAGGGCTTTCAGTCGGCGGGTACGCTGCGGCTGATCCCCCTCGCGCGCGACATCAATGACGCCATGCCAGCGCACATGGTGGCCCTCATTCGGGAGGCGCTGGCCGAATGCGGGCGGGAGCTGGCGGGGTCGAAGGTCTTGCTCCTGGGTGCAGCCTACCTGGAGAACGCCGACGACACGCGGAACACGCCGGCCGCGGCGCTGGCCGGGTTGCTGCGGCTGGAGGGGGCCACGGTCATGGCCCACGACCCCTACGTCCGGGAGGCCGACTGGCGCCGGGAACTGGGTCCGGGGGTGGAGGCGCCGCTGACGGCTGACCTGGGGGAGGCATTGCGGGGCGCCGACTGTGCGGCGCTAGTGACCAAACACTGCGAGTACCTGACACTGGAATGGCGCTGGGCAGCCCAAGAAATGCGCACGGCTACGCTCGTGGACGGGCGAGACGCCGTGGACATGGCGGCATGCCAAGAGGCCGGCTTTGCCGTACGCAGCTTGGGGAAAGGATAGGATCGGGTGTCAACACAGAAGGCGACCCACTATCTCGTCACCGGGGGAGCTGGCTTCATCGGTTCGCACCTGTGCGAGGACCTGCTGGCGGAGGGCCGCCGGGTGACCGTCATCGACGACCTTTCGACTCGCTGCCTAGAGAATATTGGGCATCTGGCCGGCGAGTCCGACTTCCGGTTCGCCATGGGTACCATCATTAACGAGGTGGTCAGGGACCGCCTGGTGCACCCCTTCCGGGTCGCGCGCGCATTCGTGCGGGGATTGTACGGGCCGCTGGTGCGGAGTAGCCTGGAGTGAGATCTACGAGGCGACGGCGACCTATCGCCGGGAGACGCGAGATGTCTGAAACGCAGGAAAAACAGGAAGTGAAGGGGGACGGCCGGTCCCACCCCATCGTGGCCCTGATCCCGGCCTACAACGAGGAACGCTACATCGGCAGCGTGGTCCTCAAGACGCGGAAGCACGTGGACACGGTGATCGTCGTGGACGATGGCTCGACCGACCTCACGGCCGAGATCGCCGAAGCGGCCGGGGCCGTCGTCATGCGACACGAGGGCAAGCAGGGCAAAGGGGCGGCCCTGAGCACTGGTTTCCGCCGGATCCGGGAGCTCGACCCAGCAGCCGTCGTCATGCTGGATGGGGATGGGCAACACCTGGCGGCGGAGGTGCCCCAGGTCCTGGCTCCGGTCCTGCGTGGCGAGGCCGACCTGATTGTCGGCTCCCGCTACTTGCAGAAGGGGGGCGGCGTTCCCCGCCACCGGATCTGGGGTCACTGGGCTTTCACCACCCTGACCAACCTGCTATCGGGCAGGCGCATAACCGACTCGCAGAGCGGCTTCCGCGCCTTTTCGCCCCGGGCCATCGAATGCATCAGGTTTTCGTCGGAGGGCTTTTCGGTCGAATCGGAGATGCAGTTCCTGGCCAAACAGCACAACCTGCGCCTGGCCGAGGTGATCATCACCGCCAATTACGTGGAAGAGTCCAAGCGGCCTGTGCTCAAGCATGGCCTGCTGGTCCTCGACGGCGTCTTGCACATCATCGGCCAGTACCGGCCCCTGCTCTTCTTTGGCCTGGGCGGGCTGGCCTTGTTGCTGGTTGGGCTGATCTGGGGCGGCTGGGTGGTGATCATCTACCAGCGGACCACTCAGTTGGCGGTTGGCTATGCGCTGATCAGCATCCTGCTGACCATCGTCGGCAGCCTGGGACTGTTTGTAGGGATCATCCTGCACTCGGTGCGGGGGCTGCTGCTGGAACTGGTGGGAGCCGACAGGGAGGCCGGGCGTGCCGGCTAGCGAGCCCCTGCCGGCAGTCGACGCTTCGACCGGCACCCGAACCGGCACTCTAGCCGGGACCGTCCCCGATCAAGCACGCAGGGCCAGCATCATCATCGTCAACTACAACGGGCGGGCCTATCTCGATGCCTGTCTCGACTCCTTGCGGGAAGGTGAGAAGCTGAGCTACGAGGTCATCCTCGTCGACAATGCCTCCGACGATGGCAGCGCCGACCATGTGGCGGCGCGCTACCCCCAGGTACGGCTGATCCGCAGCGAGACCAACCTGGGTTTTGGGGCGGGCAACAACCTGGGCGCACGCTCGGCCCGGGGCGAATACCTGGCCTTCCTGAATCCGGACACCGAGGTCGAGCCGGATTGGCTGGAGGCCCTCATCGCTGCGCTGGAGCAGGACCCGCGGCCCGGCCTGGCCACGGCCCTGGTGCTGTTGATGGACGAGCCGGACCGGGTCAATACCTGCGGCAACGACATGCACCTGACCGGGTTGACGCTGTGCCGGGGCATGGGCGCCCATCGCGATGCCTTCTCCAAGACGGCCGAGGTGGGCGCCGTCTCGGGGGCGGCGTTCGCCATACGACGGGACCTCTTCGAGGCCCTGGGCGGCTTTGACGAGTCGTTTTTCCTCTACGTGGAGGATAGCGACCTGTCGCTGCGGGCCCGGCTGGCGGGCTGTCGCCTGTTGTGTGTGCCCCGGGCCGTCGTCTATCACGACTACCGGCTCCACTTCGGCCCGCAGAAGGCCTTCTACCAGGAGCGAAACCGAACCCTGATGCTGCTCAAGGTGTTCCACTGGCGGACATTGCTGATCCTGGCGCCGGCCCTGGCCCTGGGCGAGGTCGTGACCTGGGGCTTCCTCCTCCTGCGCGAGAGGCGCCAGTGGGCACAGAAGCTGCGGGCCTACGGCTGGATCATGAAACATTGGCATCAGATCCTGGAGTCCCGGCGCCGCACCCAGGCACTGCGGCGGGTGAGGGACCGCGACCTGATCCACTCGCTGACACACCGCATGGACTACGAGCAGACGGGGGGAGTGATGGCCCCCCGCCTGGCGCACGCCCTCTTCGACCCCCTCTTCTGGCTGTTCCAGCGGCTGGCCTGGGCGCTGGTACGGTGGTAGGCAGACGATGAAGATCGCCCATGTCACAGCCACCTTCCCGCCCTATCATGGCGGAA
>Ga0307378_10011196_pt1 | contig 11578 bp, 15 predicted proteins | sample UN1MG_FD_202238 | JGI IMG/M metagenome (GOLD analysis project Ga0307378, IMG submission 202238) | Soil microbial communities from Risofladan, Vaasa, Finland - UN-1 | ecosystem: Environmental > Terrestrial > Soil > Coastal area > Acid sulfate soil | place: Finland: Risofladan, Vaasa | collected...
TGCTCGACGAGAACAGGGTGCTGAAAACCAGGATCGAAGCACTGACCGGCGACCTGGCGGAGATGACCAAAGACAGGGACACCCAGAAGGCGGAATCGGATTCCCTGTCGCAGACGATTGTGGAGCTGCGCGGAAGAATCGCAGTCCTGGAAACGGAAAACCGAAAGCTTCGGCAGGACACCGTAGCCCTGGAAAAGTCCCAGAAAGAGAAAGTCCGGAAGGTCAGCACGACGTATCAGGACATGGTGGAGAAAATGAAGAAGGAAATCTCCGAGGGGCAGGTCACCATTTCCGAATTGAAGGGGAAACTGACGGTCAACATGGTGGACGCCGTTCTGTTCGATACCGGAAAAGCGGAGGTAAAGCAGGGAGGGCTGGAGGTCCTGAAAAAAGTCATCTCCATTCTCAAAGGGGAAACAGAGAAGGCGATCCGGATCGAAGGGCATACGGACGACGTTCCGATTTCGGGAACCCTGGCGAAACGATTTCCGACCAACTGGGAGCTTTCCGCTGCCCGCGCCATCAATGTAACAAGATTTCTGCAAGAACAGGGGATCGATCCCGATGTTCTCTCCGCCGTCGCCTACGGGGAATACAAACCGATTTCCGACAACGAAACGCCGGAAGGAAGAGCGATGAACAGGCGGATCGAGATTATTCTGATTCCCCGGGAGTAGATATCTTTTCCCCGTAACGTTGGTAAGGGGGAACATCCCCGGAACATGGCACCGTTCCTCCGCCTTCCTTGAGGAAGTGCCCCTCCGCGTCACTTTCTGCAATCAATATCCGAATTTTGGAAAGTTTTTTCTTATATTTCACACCCCTGCCCCCTGTAACGGAAGGACCGTCCATATAAATGCCTTGTTATATAGGTATTTATAACGCCGTTTAATTTGGCACCGATATTGCAAAATAATTTAAGGGAAAACGGCCTGGGAACGCGGCGGCAGGGGATCGATAACCGCGAGAGGCTCTCTGGAGCCGTAGGAGGTGTGGCCATGAAAGGCGTGACCGTCTACCGCGTGGACCGCGAAACCAAAACGAAAGTCCCCGTCGGCACGGTCATGGAGAGACGGAAAAAGGAGCGCGGCAGAAACCTGGTCGGGCTCCTGCACTTAGCTAGGAAGGACTTCGTCTTCTCCCAGGGTGACGCGCTCCAGATCCAGGCTGACAACCTTCGGATAGAATTCTAGCGGGGAAGAATTCCAGGAGGACACGGGACCATGAAACTGGGCGGCGAACGGGAAAATGGCAAAACGCGGCTTTTGTCCACGAGCGAAGTGGCGAAGATGCTCAACCTTTCGAGGCTGCACGTTCAGACGCTGGCGGTGAGCCGGGAACTCCCCGGAGTCTGGAAGGGGAAAGCGCTTCTCTTCCATTTGGACGACGTTGAGCATTACATGCAGACGCACCGCGGAGAGAGGTTGGCCATCGCCTGACATCGGGGACCCCACGTTCCCCGGAGAAACATGAGATAGACCGCAACTTCGTGGCACGCTGCAAGACGGATATCGGTCCTTTACGGAATCCGTCGGCGGACAAACCCTACTGGTTCTTGAAATACCCCCCCTCTGCCGCTTTGCGAAACCACTTATTCGCCTCGCGGTCGTCCCGTTCCACACCGAAACCGTTGTGATACATCACTCCCAGGCCGTGCTGTGCTTTTGCGTCCCCCTGCTCCGCGGCCTTCCGGTACCATTCCACGGCCCCGGCATAATCTCTCGGACCGCCCTGCCCGTTGGCTTGCAACAGCCCGAGATTCGTCTGCGCCTCCGCATTGTCCTGCTCCGCGGCCTTGCGGTACCACTTCGCCGCCTGGGTGTAATCTTTCGGGACCCCCACGCCTTCCCGGTACATATTCCCCATTCTGGACTGGGCGTCTACAGCCCCCTTTTCGGCTGCTTGCCGATACCACTTCGCCGCTTCGACATCATCTTTCGGGACGCCCTCCCCCTTCTGATACATCTCCCCGATGGCAGACTGGGCTTCTACGTCCCCCTGCTCCGCGGCCTTGCGGTACCACTTTGCCGCTTCCGCCTCGTTCCTGGAAAGTCCTTCTCCTTTCTGGTACTTTTCAGCCAGGATAACCTGCGCCTCTTTTTCCCCCTTCTCGGCCCTTTCGATCAACGCGGAAAGATCCGCAGACGATGCGGCCAGGGCCATGGTCGAAAGCCCGAACGCGAGGACCAATCCGGAAAACACCCCTTTTCGTAAATGCCGCCCCGGGCGGAATCTCTTTTCCTGCTTCGCCATGGTGTCTCCTATCCTGAAAATTCACGTGAGACGGAAAGGCATACCGGAACCGCAGACGATGAAAGCGGACATCAGGGAAACGGGGCCCCGCATCACTTTTCCCGTTTTTTGATGACGTTCTCCACGGCTTTCCTCAGGTCGTCCATGGCTCCTTCCGCCCCTGCCCGCAGATCCTCCCATGCCTCCCCGCCGGCCTTCTTCATCTCCTGCAGTTTCTGCCGTGCCAGTTCCTGCCTGGCCCGCAGATCCTCGGCCTGTTCCTGGATCTTCCCCCGTGCTTTCGTACCGAACTTGTCGGTCTTCCCGCGGAACTTCTCGATATCGCTGCCCCAGACTTTCAGCTTCTCCTCCATCTTCGCAAGGACCTTTTCCCTGCTCTTCTCGCCGGACTCCTCGTAGGTGATCACCCGGATGATGCCGATCGCCTCCCCTCTCTCTCCCGAGGTGACGGAGTCGCTCACCGATATCACCTTCCGTATGCTCCCCGAAGCGATGAAACCGTTTACGACCTGATCCAGTTCGAGCAGTTCGTTGCGGGTGTGAAAGATCTTCAACTGGGAGGTAAACGTTTTCACCTTGATCATATCGGTCGCTCCTTTCCCCACGAGGTTTTCTTAGAGGGTGCCCCGCCTTCGGCCCGTATTCCATTGTACGACTTCCGCGGCACGGGAACAGCATATCGCTTGAAAATCCGATCCGGCACGAACGGCTTCCCCCGGGACTATAAGAGAAGCAGAAATGTAAGAATAGACGACAATGTGATAAACTTGAACGGAGTCCGATTTTGAAAATTCAGTCAACCCCTTATTCTTATTAAGGAAAAACATTTCGGCCACTTGGCACGTTTCCTGGTTCCTAAAAGACTTACGACGTGTTGCCGATAAGGAAATAAAGGAAGGAGGTGCCGGGGATTTGACGGTGAGATCTGTATTCCATATGGTCCTGATCGCCGCGATCCTTGTTCTGCCGGCCGCCCTTGCGCAGGCTGATGACGGACCGACCCTCATCCCGATATTTTCCGGCAACGACGGCAGCAAGGTCCGTATCGAGGTTTCCCATTCCGGGGAAAGAGCGAAAGCGGTCCCGGTCCTCGAGATCCCCGGGAAAACCGTCCGTCAGCTGTCAACGGCCGACGAGATTGGATCCGGGCTGCTCGCACCTCCCGCAGAAGTCGAAGGAAAAGAAAGCAAAGAACAGGTCGACGTCGGCAATTTCCTTAAGCGACACCAGTCCCTGCTTGTTCGGGAAGACCCGGAGGGAGTCTCCCTCGGCAACGGTTTCGATCTTATGGGGGACATCCAGGACGCCCTGGAAAAGAGAAAAAGAAGCCGGAAGGCTTCGTCAACAACCGGAAGAGTGCCGCCGGTGACAGGAAGCCCGTTTCAGGATTGAACGGGCCCGCAGAAAATCGTGGTTTGACCCACCCGGGGGATTTCCGTTCCCGGCAGCGCTGACTGCGTATCCCCCCGTCCCGGGATTTCCTGATCCTTTCGCCGCCTGCCTGCTCGTCAGAGGTTCACTTTCCGCATCGCATCTTCCGTATACCGCATCCCCGCTGCGGCCCCCGGTGGAAAGGCCGCGTCTATCTCCGCCAGATCCTCCGGGGTGAACGTAACGTTCAGGGCCTCCCAATTCTCTTCCAGGCGATCCCGCCGCTTGGTCCCCGGAATCGGTACGATATCCTCTCCCCGGGAGAGAACCCACCCGAGGGCGAACTGCGCCGGGGTGCACCCTTTGCGCACCGCCATCTCCTCAAGCCGCTTCAGGAGGGGAATATTCTTCGGGAGGTTGTCCTCCTGGAAGCGCGGGGAGTTATGCCGGTAATCCCCTTCGGCCAGGTCCGCCTTGCCCCGGATGCGGCCCGTGAAAAACCCTCTCCCCAGGGGGCTGTATGCCACGAACCCGATGCCGAGTTCCCTGCAGGTGGGGAGCACTTCGGCCTCATGGTCGCGTGTCCAGAAGGAATATTCGTTCTGCAGGGCGGCAATGGGGTGGACGGCCTGCGCACGGCGGATCGTCTTCGGAGCCGCCTCGGACAGACCGAGGAAGCGGACCTTCCCCTCCCCCACGAGGTCTGCCATCGCCCCGACCGTCTCCTCGATGGGGACCTCCGGGTCCACCCGGTGCTGGTAGTAGAGATCGATGACCGTAACCCCCAGGCGCGCAAGGCTTGCTTCGCAGGCGGACCGAACGTAATCGGGCTTCCCGTTTACCCCCTGCCAGGAGCCGTCGCTCCCCCGGAGGATGCCGAACTTGGTCGCGACTATGACCTCGTCACGCCGGTCCCTGATCGCCTTCCCGACGAGGTCTTCGTTGCGGCCGAGTCCGTAGATGTCGCTGGTGTCGAGGAAATTCATGCCCAGGTCGAGCGCCCGGTGAACGGTGGCGATGGACTCCCGCTCGTCCCCTTGCCCGTAAAACTCCGACATCCCCATGCAGCCCAGCCCGAGGGCGGACACCGCGAGCCCGCTTTTTCCCAAAGTGCGCTTCTTCATCTGCTCTTCCCTCCCGTATCCGGCCCCTAAGAATCGCCCGGGCGCACTAGCGTGCGTACTTCGTTTCGAATTCCTCCTCGGACATCGTAAGGTACAGGATCCCCTCGATCAGCCCCGCCACCGCGGGAATGAACGTCCAGCAGAAGAGCACGTACAGGATCCCCCATCCTATCTGCCCTAGGAAGAACCGGTGGACCCCGAAACTGCCGAGGAGAATGGCGAAGATCGCGGCGGCGACCCGCCTGCTGATCTTTCCCGGACGCCTGAGGGACGGCTGTCGCACGCCGCAACCGGGGCAGATCTCCGCCTGGGCATCGATGGAGGTCCCGCAATTGACGCAATATTTCCCTTTTTCCATGGCACCTTCCCTCCAGATCGCTTTGCCCCACCGGGGGCGGCGGGAGCGACCGGGATTCAGCGGTAGCGCTTCCGCCGGAAGATATCGGTCTTGATGGAGGAGACCCGGTCCAGGAACAGGTACCCGTCCAGGTGATCCACCTCGTGTTGAATGGCGATCGATTCGAATCCGACGGCCTCGAGGATGATCTGCTTTCCCTCCCGGTCGAGCGCGTCCACCAGGATCCATTGGGCCCGCTGAACGTTCGCGGTATAGTCCGGCACGCTCATGCATCCCTCCCGAACGAGTTGCTTTCCTCCCCTGGCGAGGATCTCGGGGTTGACCAGAACGAGCAGGCCGTGGTTCTCCTCCTGGCCTCCCCGCCGGTGGCCCGAGACGTCGACCACGATGATGCGGGAGAGCATCCCGACCTGCGGGGCGGCGATGCCGATGCATCCCGGGGAGGCGCGCATCGTCTCCAGGAGATCGTCGATGAACGCGGACACCTCGGTGGTCACCCCCGTCACGGGAGGGGATTTCTCCTTCAGCCCGGAATCCGGGAATTGCAGGATAGGGAGGATCGCCATGCCGGGCGTCCGTCAGAGCTCCAGGGTCTCGATCGGGCGCACCGAAATGGACACGCTGAGTTCCTTCTTGATCTGCTCGAACACCCCGTCCAGCTCTTTCCTGTCCACGCTTTCCGGGATGTCCACCTCAAGGACCATGACGTAGACGGGCCGCTCCTTGGACCCCACGACCTGCGTGTTGAGGTCGGTGATGTTTACCTTCCGCTGGGCGAGCTCCCGGGCCACGGAGTACACGATCCCCGGCCGGTCGGCCCCGTACACGGAGATGATATGGGGGCGTCCGGAGAACGACTTCTCGTGGACGACCTCCTCCGCCTTCAGCGAGTGGATCGTGACCTGCAGTCCCATCCCCTGGCGCACCTCGTCGAAGGAGGGGCTGACCTCCGCGACTTCCTTAAGCCTCTCGTGAAAGACGACCAGAATCATCGCGAACTGCCCGGACAGGATCGTGCAGGTCGAATCCTCGATGTTGAATCCGAACTCGTAGAGGACCCTGCTGACCTCCGCGACGATCCCCGGCCGGTCCTTCCCCATCACGCTCACCGAGAAATGTCCCATTCGAAGAACCCCCCTTCCCCCGGAGGGGCGGTAAATAGGCGATTATGATACCATGCCTGCCGATGGGGTTTAGGCTGTTCTCCGGACTGATATCAACCTGACACCGCGGTGAAAAAGGGAGGATCCTGCCGGGCTATCTTCTGGCCTCCTTCGGGGGGCCGGCGGTTGGATCGCCGGCTACCATCGGCAGACTGGCATCCTTCGACCAGCCGATCCAGGAACTGTCGTAGTTGTGCAGCTTCTCGAGTTGCCAGCCGGAAAGATAGAGGGCGAAGATGACCTGGGTGGTACGCACCCCGGACTGGCAGTAGAAGTATTGTTCCTTCTCCGGATCGAAACCCAGTTTGCGCAGCAGGGGCTGTATTTCGGCCGCCGTCAACCACTCTGCGCGGTTCTCCCCCTCCTTGAAAAGGGTCCATTCAGCGTGCCGGCCTCCGGGGATGCGCCCAGCACGATAGGCCCCCTTCTTCTGCGTATTGCCGGTAAACTCCTCGATGGTGCGGTTGTCCCACAACTGGGCCGCGGGATCATCGCGGAGTGCCACGATGTCGGCGGTATCCACACGCAGGTGCGGGAGAGCGACGGCGGCAATGAAGTTTCCGGGCTGTGCCGGGGCGTCGGGGGCCAGGATCTCGACAGGGTAGCCCGCCGTCTTCCAGGACTTGAACCCGCCGTCAAGCACCCGCACGTTGGACTTGCCGTAGTAGGTGAAGGCCCACCAGAGACGGGTGGCATCGACCTTGACGTCGTAGACGACCACCTTGGAGTCCCGGTTGATGCCGAATCGCCTAGCCAGCTCCGTGAACCCGGCTGCGTCGATGATGTTTCCCTTCACCCCGTTTTGGGTGTCGGGGGGCGCCGCGTAGTCGGGGCGGTCCACCAGGTAAGCGCCCGGGATGTGCCCCGCGCGGTATCCACCACTGCGTTCCGCCGCCAGGATCACCAGGCTCGGATCACCGGCATCCAGCAGGTGCTTCAGTTCCTGAACGGTGATCAGTGCATCGCCGCGGGGAAACCCCTTGTAGCCGGACTGCCCGGCATAAGCGCCTGCAGTCAGAGTCAGAAGGAACAGAAAAGACAGGAGTGCAACCAAGGACCGAATTGTAATCTTCTTCATTTCTGGCTCCTTTTTGGCTTTTATCTGGGTTACGACCTAATATCTATAATGCCCATAGGATATGTCAAGAATTGATTATTGATAATGTCTATAGAGTATGTCAAGGATTATTTTCGGGCGCATTGGGGGTGTCCCTGTTTCCCCGGAAATACCTATTGCTGATAATAACTGGTAGGAGTACGACGGTTAGCTGGATGCCGCTAAATGGAATCGATCTTGCTCAATAACGCCTCGACGGTTGGACGATCTCCCGGGCCGACGCCGATTTGATGCAAATGAACGGTTCCGCCCGGACCGATCAGCACATCTCCGCCACGCTGATAGATGTCCCCTTCCGACTTTATTAACTTCTTCCCCTTAACAATCTCCTTCAGTAACGCCCACCACGTTTTCGGACCCCATACATCCCAAAAAGAGGCGGAAAGCATGCCATAGTTCCTGTACGTTTCGCGGGTATCATCGACAAGAAGAGGCCAGGCCAACGAAGTATCCTCAACATAACTGCGCGCAAGAAAGCCGGTTTCAAATGTGACCACAACGATCTTTACGTCCCGCTTGCTGAATTCCTCTTCATGATCACGCAACTGCGTGATGTGCGCCCGGCAAGGGAGTCAGCCAAGGTGGCGATGAAACACCATCAATAGCCAACTCCCCCGGTAGTCTTCGAGAAGATGACTTTTGCCGTTGCTGTCTTGAAGCTTGAACGGTATCGCAGGTTTTCCCGTCAAATTACTCATGGCTGACTTCTGCGCACATACAACGCTCCCGGGTTGTCATTAAATACAGCTTCCAGCACAACCTCTTCTGATGCGAATTTTGCTGTTTGTTTCGATCCGGCCGAACCTCAGCGATTTTACAACTTTGCACAAGACAAGGCAATAATACCGGTGTCAGCCGTTTTATGCCGGTTCCGCTTGCGTTGCAACGCCAGCTTTAATAGGGGAGATGCGACGAGGGTGGTCACGACGATCATGATGACCACTGCCGATCAGGCTTCGCTTTCGACTGTCCCAAAAACCCGGACCATAGACTCTCGCAGGACGGAATATTTCCACCCGGCGTCCGGAAGGGAAACCCGGGACCGCCATTGCGAAACTCGGCACTAAGGCCCCGCCGCAGGTCCCGGGATCCGGGTCTCTTTCGCCTCATTCCTTTCCGTATCGCTCCTCATAGAATCTCTGCATCTTTTCCCGCTCCTCCTTGCTGATCCCCTTCTTCCACTTGTGCTGGTCCTGCGCCAGGATGAAGTCGGTCGAGCCCGGCAGAAGTTCCTCGGCCTCGGGGAGAAGCTCCATGTAGAAGCGCTCCGCGACCTCGAAGAACCCGTGCCACTGCGTGTAGTCGGGAGCCATCATCGACGCCCCGTGGCGGGCCCTGCGTCCCTCGTGATGCCAGAGAAGGAAGAAGGTCCACTCGATCTTGTCGTCGAACTGCGTGGGGGAGATCTTCCCCGCCTTCCTGAGTTTCCCCATGAGCTCCACGGCGGGCTTGGCGAACTTCTCGTTGTAGAGTTCCACCGTGATGTCGTACTGGGTGAAGAAGGCGTCCGAGAATTTCCGGTTGTGGCAGTTCGCGCAAACCTTCTTCATCGTTTCCCGCTTCCGTTCCCAGTTTTCGAGCTTCTTCGAGACCGCGGGCCGGAGGGTCCAGGAGATCCTCTCGCCCGGGTCGTGGGTCACGGGTAGGTCGGGGGTCGCGCTCAAGTGGCAGGTGGAGCAGGTAGGCGCCGCCGTGTAATCCTGCCCCAGGACCCACGAGCGGGACTCGAGGTTCATCCGGTCCCGGTTCGCGTAGAAGGCGATGCCGTGCTTGGACTCGTCGTAGATCTCCTTCTGCGGGTGGTCCGGTCCCAGGTGACACTTCCCGCACGACTCGGGAGAGCGGGCCACCTTCGCGCTGAAGAGGTGGCGGGAGTGGCACGCCGTGCACGCCCCTTTCGACCCGTCCGGGTTGATCCGGCCGATCCCGGTGTTGGGCCAGGTGGTCGGATCGATCTTCCCGTCGGGGAGGATCTTCACGATGCTTCCGTGGCACTGCTTGCATCCGGAGATTGCGGCAGGCGGCCCCTCGACCACCTCTCCCAGGAAGTTGTCGAGGCTTCCCAGGATGTCCCCGGCCTTCGCGTGGTGGCTTGCCTGGAACTCCTTCGACTCCTTCTCGTGGCACTGCGCGCAGTCGTTCGGCGTCACGATCGTGGCGACCAGTTTTCCGTAATGGTCGAAGGCGTCCTTGTCCTCTTTTTTCGCCGCGTGGCAGTCGATGCAGCCCACGCCCTCCCTGGCGTGAGTGCTGTACCTCCACTCCTCGATCGCCGTGGCCGCCACCTTCTCCTTCTGGTGGCAATCCACGCACACCTTGCTCTCGTCGGGAACCTTAACGTCCTTCTTCTGCACCATCGCCGCCGAACTCGAAGCGGCGGACAATGCGAGGATGCCCATCGCCGCCACCGCCAAACCCCACCGTCTCATCATGATCTCCCTCCTTCGGGTTGGATGATTGGAAAAGACCAGTCCCTGATCGGGAGCCGTTGGAATGTTATCCGGATGGTTAACGAACGAAGAATGACTTAGGTCAAGACTAATCCCGCAAACGTCAGCGGGCAAGCGCACCGAAGAGGGAATCCGACTTGAGGATCCGGATCTGGTTCCCCCTGACGCGGATCTTCCCCTCCTCCTGCAGCTTTTTCAGCGTGCGGGAGAAGGTCTCCGGAACCGTCCCCAGCCGGGAGGCCAGGACATTCTTGCCTACCGGGATCTCGTACACCACCCCGTCCCGGAACGGCAGCCCCCGGCTCTTCATCTCCTCGGACATGAAAAACACCAATCGGGCCTCCACGTCCCGAAGGGCGAGGTTCTCCACGAGGTCCGTCATCCTTTTTAGCCACTTGGACAGGGATCCGAGCATGCGCAGCGCCATCTTCGGATCCTTCTCGAGGAGATCGATGAACGGCCTTTTCGGAAAGAAGAGGAGCTCGCTATCGCTTAGCGCCTCTGCGCTCGCGGGGAAGTTCCCCCCCTCGAAGATGGTCGCCTCCGCGAAGGACTGGCCCCCCTCGAGGATGTGGAGGATCTGCTCCTTCCCGTCCTCGGAAGTCTTGCAGATCTTGACGCTCCCCGAGACGACGATGAAGAAGCCGTCGGCACGGTCTCCCTCCCGGAAGACCGCCTCCCGCCTTTCATAGCGGCGCAGGGCGGATATTCCGCCGATGCGGGAGAGATCCTGGGGAGCCAGGTTGGAAAACAGCGGGGTCTTCCGCAGCGCCTCGGATATCGTGGCAACCATGGGTTCATTCTCCCGTAATTTCGCGGCCGGTCAAGGACGGAGACCCTGTTTCCGGCGGGAGGGAAAGCCGATCGCCAAAGTGGGGTTTGCGGGCACTGACCGACAAGTGAGGAGATCATGAAGAGACAGATCGAAAAGTTCATGGAAGCGTTCGGGAGATTTCCGTGAATACCAGGAAGAGATCGCCCGGCGCTTCGACTCCCGTCAAGGTCACGGTTTCCGTGAGGTGAGCGGGAAAAAGAAATATTTGCCGGGGGAGGAACCGACTGTCGCTTTCCACATCTAAGAATCATTACTGTTGTAGAAGGCAGCGTCAATTAAAGGAGGGCACGGTTATGAAAGCAAGGTTTCTGATAGTCGTCCTGGCGGTCTTCCTTGTCGGAACGGCGGGAATCGTCTGGGCAGGAGGAATGAATTCGTCGGGGGCAAGCAAGCATTCGATGGCGGAGAAGACGGATGTGAGCCCGCCGATCATGGTTTCCACCGACTACCTGGAGTATCTGGAGATCGAAAACGGACTCGAGACCGGGACCCTGACGGAACCCGGGGTACATCCCACCACCCAGCAGCATGCCAGACCGGTGGAGAAAACGGCGGAGGCGAGCCCTCCCGTAATGGTTCCCAACGATTACCTGGAATATCTGGAAATCGAAAACGGGCTCGAGACCGGGAGCCTGACGGAACCCGGAGTGTATCCTACGGTAATCGCGGGACCGTCAACGAAGGTGGAAATCCCGGAAGGAGGGTAAGGGATCGCATACGGACACGTCCCTGCGCCGATTTTCTTCGGAAGTCCCGAGAGCCGGCTCCGCCAGGTCCGCTTGGACCTGCACGGAGCCGGTTTTCATTTCAGCGCATAAACGAAAAGCGGGGAGTGTCCTGTCAAGGCTGGGAGGCGGAGAGAGGGTCGCGGTATTTCTCGAGGGTTCCCAGCAAGGCGGGGTCCGGC
>Ga0307378_10011198_pt1 | contig 11577 bp, 8 predicted proteins | sample UN1MG_FD_202238 | JGI IMG/M metagenome (GOLD analysis project Ga0307378, IMG submission 202238) | Soil microbial communities from Risofladan, Vaasa, Finland - UN-1 | ecosystem: Environmental > Terrestrial > Soil > Coastal area > Acid sulfate soil | place: Finland: Risofladan, Vaasa | collected...
CCTAGCGAGCCTGCTCCAGGCCTCGGCTGACGCCCATCCCATTCCGATGCCAAGCCTGGCAGTGCCGCTCCTGCAACACATCGGAGCCCCCGCGCTCGCAACCGTCGGTGTCGGTCAGGCCGTCGAGATCGGCCAGCTCATCGGCGAGATTCCCGACGGCAAGCTCGGCGCCAGGGTTCACGCCGGAGCCGTCGGCACCGTCGGATCCGTGTGCGATTGCTCGATCGAGATCAATGGCATACCCGACCTCGTTCCGGATGCGGCCGGCTCCCGATGAGTGCGGGGCATAGGCCGCCCGTCCGCATTCCATCTTGCACTTTCCCCCCGGCCATCGTATCATTGAAGCCTGCGTTTTGAGCAGGGATCAGCAGCCCCAATGTTTTGCGCAATGATATGGCCAATCACGAGAGCGATCTGCGGCGGGACGTGATCCGCGTCTGCCGTTTCATGTACGAAAACAAGCTGGTGGCCGCCACCGATGGCAACGTGAGCGTGAAGCTGGCCGACGGCCTGCTGCTGTTCACGCCGAGCGGCGTGAGCAAGGCGCTGGTGACCGAGGAGCAGTTGATCGTCACCGACATGGCGGGCCGGAAGGTCCGCGGCGTGCAGGAGCCGTCGTCCGAGATCCGGATGCACCTGGCGGTTTACGAGGAGCGGGACGACGTGCGTGCCGTTGTTCACGCCCACCCGCCGGTCGCGACGGCATTCACGGTGGCAGGCGTATCGCTGGCGCCGTGCGTGCTGCCGGAGGTCGTCTTCCACCTGGGAACGATCCCGACGTCCGCCTATGCCACACCGGCGTCGCCGCAGGGGCCGGGCGTGGTGCGCGAGCTGGTCCGCAAGTGCGACGCCATCCTGCTGGACCGGCACGGCACGCTCACCGTCGGCGACGACGTCTTCAAGGCCTACTTCAAGCTCGAGAAGCTCGAGAACTACGCCCAGGTGATGCTGATCGCCCGCCAGCTCGGCACCGTGCGCACGCTGCCGAAGGATGAAGTGGATCGCCTCATGCAGACCCGCCGCCAGCTCGGCATCACCGGGCGGGTGACGATGTGCATGGGGTGCGACATATGCGACCAGAGGAAGGATGAGCAAACCGCAAAGACTCAAAGAGTTCAAAGGACACGAAGAAGAAGCGGTCCAAGCTCGGCAGACTCAACCTCGGGCTGATCATCAATGCTGCGCCACCTCCCCATCATCCTCGGCGTTCTCGCCTTCCTGTGCACGGCTGCCACGCTCACCGATCCCGGGCCGGTATGGGATGAGCCGTTCACGATGGTGGCGTCGGAAATCTATGAGGGATGGCTGGGCAATCCGTCGTTTTCGCGGCAGGCGGTGGATCACGTGTGGAGCGTGAATCACGAGCATCCGCCGCTCGCGAAGGTGTGGATGGGGCTGGTGCGGCACGCGGTGCAGGCGGTGCGGCCCGACACGTCGGACGTGGTCGGCTCGCGGCTCGCGGTGGCCGTGCTATTCGGCGTGCTGGTGGGGCTGACATCATCGTTCGCGATGCGATTCGGCGCGGCGGGCGGGATTGCGGGCGGGCTGTTCGCGCTGTTCATGCCGCGGCTATTTTCCGACGCGCACTTCGCCACGCTGGACCTCGCGATGGCCCTCGCGTGGTTCGCTACCGCATACGCATTCGCGAAGGGAATCGGCAGCAGGCGCTGGGCGATCGCGGCGGGCGTAGTTTTCGGCGCGGCTCTGCTCACGAAGATCAACGCGGTGTTCGTTCCGGTGCCGCTCGTGGCGTGGGGGCTGATCGTGCACCGGCGGAAGGCGCTGCTGCCGGCCGTTTTGCTGCTCGCGATCGGGCCGATTGTTTCCCTGCTGGGCTGGCCGTGGCTGTGGCACGACACCTTCGCCCGGCTGGACGGCTACCTGCTGGGCACGACGGTCGACCGCTTCATCGTGCCGGTCTACTACCTGGGCAGGGTCTACGCCGACCGCTACGCCCCGTGGCACTATCCGCTGGTGCTCACGCTGTTCACGGTGCCGTTGGGCACGCTGGCATTCATGGTGATCGGCGTGCGGCGTCTGTTCCTGATGAGGAATGCCGCCGGCAACACGACTCCCCCACCGTCGGGACGCGAGTACCTGCTGCTGGCGGTGCTGAACGTGGCGGCCATCCTGCTGGTGGCGGCGATGCCGTTCGCGCCGAAATACGACGGCGTGCGGCTGTTCCTGGCGGCGTTCCCGTTCGTCGCGTGCATCGCGGGCGCCGGCTTTCAGTACGTGTGGAGCCGCCTGCGGCCGCGACCACTGGTGCAGGTGGCGGCGTGGGCCGTGGTCGCCGCGCAATCGCTCGGGCTGTTCGTGTATCATCCGTACGAAACGTCGCACTACAACCTGCTGTGCGGCGGCCTCCCGGGCGCGAAACGGATCGGGCTGGAGACGACCTACTGGTGCGACGTGTATTCCGAGCCGGTGTTCAAGTTTGTGAATTCGCTGCCGGCGGGCACGCGCGTCGCGTTCTTCCCGGTTGGCGACTTCCACGACAAGTTCTACTACGCCGCCGAATACGTGCGTGGCGATATCAAGCTCGTGGATTTCCGCAAGGATGAATCCGATTACGCGGTGCTGATGGACCGGCAGGGGATGCTGCTCGACAACGAGAAGGCGGTGCGGCTGTTTTCGGGACAGGAGGGCACGCGGGTGCTCGAAATCAAACGCCTGGGCGTGACGCTGTGTGCGATCGTGAAGCCGTGACGGCAATGCGGAGCACTCTGATGACAGGTGCCCATGCAAGCTCAGCAATCCACAATCAAAAATCAACAATCAACAATCAACGATCAACAATCAACAATCAACGGTCAACGAAGCGGTTATCCGGAGTTGAATGCGGTTGTCTACGTGACCGTTGAGAAGAACGGACTGAAGATGCCCACCATCAATGCATTCGAGAAAGCTGTGCTAGCCGGCCGCCAACTGGACGCAGCCGATGCCGCGGCACTCGTGTCGATGTCGGAAACGCAGCCGTTCGATCTGTTCCATTCGGCCAACCGCATCCGCGAGCACTGCAAGGGCAACGTCGTGCGGCTGTGCTCGATCGTGAACGCGCGGTCGGGGGCGTGCAGCGAGGATTGCCGGTTCTGCGCGCAGTCGGCCCGGCACAACACCGGTGTGGCCACCTATCCGCTGGTGAGTGCGGAGCGAATCCTGGATGCGGCCAGCGCAAGCGTGAAGATGGGGGCGGACTGCTTCGGGATCGTGACGAGCGGCCGCGGGCCGGGTTCGGACCGGGACTTCGCCGCCATCTGCAACACGGCTGCGCGGATCACCGGGATCGAGGCGTGTGCGTCGCTCGGGAGCCTGACGCCCGAGAGGGCCGCCGCACTGAAGGCCGCCGGTGTGTGCCGTTACAACCACAACATCGAAACCGCACCCAGCTTCTACCCGAGCATCTGCACCACGCACGGATTCGACGACCGCATCGCCACGGTCAAGGCGGCCAAGGCGGCCGGCATGCGGGCGTGCTGCGGCGGAATCTTCGGGCTTGGCGAGAACTGGGGCCATCGCATCGAGATGGCACTCGAGCTTCGCGAGCTGGACGTTGATACCGTGCCGGTCAACTTCCTGAACCCGATCCCCGGGACGAAGCTGGCCGATCAGCCGGTGCTGCCGCCGCTGGAGGCGTTGCGCATCATCGCACTGTTCCGGTTCCTCCTGCCCGAGAAGAACATCAAGACTGCAGGCGGCCGCGAGCACTGCCTCGGCGACTTCCAGAGCTGGATGTTCTATGCCGGCGCGAACGGCACGCTCATCGGGAATTACCTCACGACGAAAGGGCGGCCGGCGGAAGATGATAGGAAGATGATACGGGAGATGGGACTCCGAGTGAACAATGAACGATGAACGATCCTGTAACCCTGTAACTCCTGTCAGTCGCTGCTGCCTGGTGACGGGCGGCTCGCGCGGGCTGGGGCGGGCGATCGCGCTGGAGTTGGGGCGGCGCGGCTGGGCCTTGTGCTTGAGCTATCGGAGCAACGCGGCCGCGGCCGAACAGACGTTATCCGAACTGCACGCGATTGGCGCCGAGGCATTCGTGCGGCGGGCCGACATATCCGATCGCGCAGCGGTGAACGGGATGTTCGACGCGATCCAAGGGCGATGGGGGCGGCTCGACCTGCTGGTGAACAACGCGGGGATCTCGCGCGAGTGCCTGTTGCCGCGGATGGCGGAGACGGAATGGGATGAGGTGATGTGCACGGACTTCGCGGGGGCGTTGAACTGCTCCCGTGCGGCGGTGCGGCTGTGCGAATCCGCCGGCCATCCCTGCCACATCATCAACATCGCATCGATTTCCGGCCTGCGCGGGCGGGCGGGCCAGTCGCACTACGCCGCGGCGAAGGGTGCACTGATCGGGCTGACGCAGTCCCTGGCGGCGGAGCTTGGCCCCATCGGCATCCGCGTGAACGCGGTGCTGCCGGGTTACCTGCCAACGGCGATGGGAATGGCGTCGCCCGCTGCGGCCCAGTCCGCCCGCGAGGAGCATTGCCTTGGCTGCCTCGGGGACGTGGACGAAGCCGCTCGATTCATCGCCGACCTCGCGGATTCGCGCACGATCACGGGTCAGGTTCTGCGAGCGGACGGGCGGCTGTGAATAGCCGTAACAGCAGCCAATCTGAATGCTTGCCGCATCTTTTTCCAGCGATCCGCAACCCGGCGAGGACCGGCAGTTGCACCGAGTGAAGCCCGACGTGGGCTGGGTTTCGCTGTACGCCCCATCGTTTTCCCATGAAAACCAGCCGATCTGGTGCCGTTCCGACATGCCCTGCCATCGTGAATAGCCCCGTGCAATAAAGCTATTTCAGGCACGCCCAATGTTTTTGCCACAATGGGGAAAATAGGACTTGACAGCGGCCCCCAAAACTGATATACTGTGACAAATGTAACAGCGTTACGTTTTTCACTGTCAATTTCTGATCCTGCTTTCACGTGAACAAGATGCACAAGACAATCGGCCGGTTAAGCCTCTACCGCCGCCTGCTGAGCGGCCTGATGACCAGCGGCGTCCGCAACGTGTATTCGCACGAGCTCGCCAAGATGGCGGGCGTGACCGCGGCACAGGTTCGACGGGACATGATGTCGGTCGGCTATTCCGGCAGCCCGACGCGAGGCTACGATGTGCGGCTGCTGTCGGACAGTATCGGGGAGTTCCTGGACTCGCCGGAAGGCCAGGGCGTGGCGCTCGTCGGCATCGGGAATCTCGGCCGGGCGATAATGGCATATTTCACAGGCAGGCGGCCGCGGCTGTCGATCGTGGCCGCATTCGATACCGATCCAGGCAAGGTGAGCCGGGTGATCCACGGCTGCCGCTGTTACCACGTCAATGAAATGGGGGAGGTGGCCCGCTCCGGGAACATCAGCCTCGCCATCATCACGGTTCCCTCCACAGAAGCCCAGAACGCGGCGGACCTGTGCGTTCGTGCCGGGATAACCGGCATCCTGAATTTCGCGCCGGTGCCGCTGCGTGTCCCTGCGGGCGTTTATGTTGAAGACATCGACATGACCATGTCGCTGGAAAAAGTCGCATTTTTTGCCAGGCAGGGTCTGAAGCAACGAGAGCTTGCGAAGTAAGATGGGCGTAGGACGGCCTCCGGCGCGCGATCACCGGCCGGCGGCCCTCAGCCCGACGAAAGGAATGTGCCAAGTGAGCAAGACTGAAGTAGAGCCGGACCTGGAAAGGATTCTCGGCAAGTACCAGGGCGGCAAGCGCGACGTCCTGATCCCGATCCTGCAGGAGATCCAGGAGGAGCGGGGATACCTGTCGCGCGAGGTCGTGGTGCGGGTGGGCCGGCACCTGGGGTTGCCCGCCAGCAAGGTGTACGGCGTGGCCACCTTCTACAACCAGTTCCGCTTCCAGCCGATCGGCAAGTATCACGTGCAGGTCTGCCGCGGCACGGCCTGCCACGTGAAAGGCTCGGCATCGGTGCTGGAGGCGATCGAGCTAGCCCTCGGCATCAAGGCGGGCCAGACCAGCCGCGACGGGCGGTTCAGCCTTGAAGTGGTCGCGTGCCTGGGTGCGTGCGGGCTGGCTCCCACGATCAACGTGAACGGCGAGTTCCACGCGGGCGTGGCAGCGGACAGCGTCAGGGGGATCCTGGACTCGTATAGAAAGGCCGAGAACGATGGCAAGACTGCTTGACTTCAAATGCTGTGATCGTTGTCGACACGGGCTCGAACGGCCCTGCCCGAGCAGGATAGCATGCCTGACGGACGGCCCGCTGTGCCACAATGACGCTTCGTGTGCGGCCGATCGCCGAAAGACGCTGTCTGCCCTGCGGCGCGAGACGCTCACCAGGCCGGTCATCTACGTCGGCACGGGGACCTGCGGCCTGGGTGCAGGCGCCGCCAAGACGCTCGCCGCCATCAGGCGGTTCCTCGCCGACACCGGCACCGAGGCTGACGTGGTCGAGGTGGGCTGCATCGGCATCTGCGTGGCCGAACCGATCGTGGACGTGCATCTTCCCGGCCGTACGCGCGTATCGTTCCAGAAAGTGACCGGCAAGAACGCCGGCGAGCTTCTCAAGGCGGCCTTGGCCGGCGACATGAAGCAAGCCGCTGCGGTGGCGGCGATCCTCGGCCAGTTCCGGAGCCAGCCAGCCGAGCCATGGCCCGGCGTGCCCTATCTCGACGAACACCCGTTCTTCGCCCCGCAGAAGCGGTGGGTGCTCGCGAAGATCGGGATCATCGATCCGACGCAGATCGACGAGTACATCGCGCACGGGGGTTACCGGGCGTTCACGAAGGCGATCAAGGAAATCACGCGGCCGGAGCTGTGCAACGCGGTGGAAGCGAGCGGGTTGCGCGGGCGCGGCGGAGCCGGCTTCAACACCGGCACCAAGTGGAAATTCGCGCTCAACGCGCCCGGCGAGCAGAAGTACATGGTCTGCAACGCCGACGAGGGCGATCCCGGCGCGTTCATGGACCGCGCGGTGATCGAGGGCGATCCGCATCGCGTGCTCGAGGGAATCGCGATCGCCGCCTATGGGATCGGCGCCACGAAGGCGTACGTCTACATCCGGGCCGAGTATCCGCTGGCCGTGCAGCGCATCAAGGACGCGATCCGGCAGGCGCGCGAGTACGGCCTGCTCGGGCACAACATCTATGACAGCGGGTTCAACCTCGACGTGGTGATCAAGATGGGCGCGGGCGCGTTCGTGTGCGGGGAGGAGACGGCCCTGATCCACAGCATCGAGGGGAAGCGGGGCATGCCGCGGCCCCGGCCGCCCTTCCCGGCGGTGCGCGGCCTGTTCGACATGCCCACCGTGATCAACAACGTCGAGACGCTGGCGAACCTGCCGGCGATCGTCACCAACGGCCCCCAGTGGTTCGCATCGGCCGGCACCGCCACCAGCAAGGGCACGAAGGTGTTCGCGCTGTCGGGCAAGGTGAACCGCACGGGGCTTGTCGAAGTGGCGATGGGCACGAAGATGCGGCAGATCATCTTCGACATCGGCGGCGGCATACCCAAGGGCAAGCAGTTCAAGTCGGCCCAGATCGGCGGGCCGTCCGGCGGGTGCATCCCCGAGAACCATCTCGACATCGAGGTGGACTACGAGTCGCTGAAGTCGGTGGGTGCCATCATGGGCTCCGGCGGGCTGGTGATCATGGACGAAGACACCTGCATGGTGGACGTTGCGAAGTTCTTCATGGACTTCATCCAGCGCGAGAGCTGCGGCAAGTGCATCCCCTGCCGGGAAGGCACGCGCCGGATGCTCGAAATCCTGGAGCGGATCACGCACGGCCGCCGCAGTGAATCGGGCGTGCAGGCGCTCGAACGGTTCCACGGCGTGATGTACCTGAACCGGCTGGCCGAGGTGATCAAGGACACGAGCCTGTGCGGCCTGGGGCAGACGGCCCCGAACCCGGTGCTCAGCACGCTGCGCTGGTTCCGCCACGAGTACGAGGAGCACATCTACGAACGCAAGTGCCGGGCGGGCGTGTGCCGCGAGCTGCTTCTGTACAGGATCGACACGGAGAAGTGCAAGGGCTGCACGGCCTGCGCGAAGAAATGCCCGGCAAAGGCGATCATGGGCACGCCGAAAAGCCCCCACTACATCATTCCCGACAAGTGCATCGCCTGCGGCTCCTGCGTTGCCACGTGCCGGTTCGATGCGGTCATTGCCGAGTAGGGTCATCTGTCAATAGAGGAAGAATCCGATGAATATCCAGGTGAATGGCCGAACGATAGAGGCGAAGCGTGGCGAGACGATCCTCACGGCGATGCGGCGTGCCGGGATCAACGTGCCCACGCTGTGCTACATGGAAAGCCTGCTGCCGTCGGGCGCGTGCCGGATGTGCGTGGTAGAGGTTGAAGGCCAGCGCAACCTCGTGCCGAGCTGCGCATTCCCTGTGGCCGACGGGATGAAGATCAAGACGCATTCGCCCCGCGTGGTGCGCGCCCGCAAGACGATCGTCGAGCTGCTGATCGCGGGCCATCCGGACGATTGCCTGTACTGCGTGCGCAACGGCACGTGCCAGTTGCAGGGTTTGGCGGACGAGCTGGGCGTTCGCGAGCGCCGCTACGCCGGAGCGAAAAGCGAGTACAAGATCGATACGTCGAGCGCGTCGCTCGTCCGTGACCCGGCCAAGTGCATCCTGTGTGGCAAGTGCGTTCGCGTCTGCGAGGAAATCCAGGGCGTGTCCGCCATCGATTTCATCAATCGCGGCTGCCGCAGCCGCGTGGCGACGGCGTTCGATCACGGGCTGAACGTGTCGAGTTGCATCAACTGCGGGCAGTGCGTGATGGTCTGCCCCACCGGTGCATTGCGCGAGCAGAGCAGCATCAAGGAAGCGACCGACGCGATCAACGATCCGAACAAGACCGTGATCGTGCAGCACGCTCCGGCCGTATCGGTGACGGTAGGCGAGGAGCTGGGGATCAGGCCGGGCACGGACGTCGCCGGGATCATGACTGCTGCGTTGAGGCTGGTTGGGTTCGACCGCGTGTTCGACACGAGCTTCAGTGCGGACCTCACGATCATGGAGGAGGCGAGCGAGCTGGCGCACCGCGTGGCCAATGGCGGGGTGCTGCCGATGATGACGAGCTGCTCCCCCGGCTGGATCAAGTTCGTGGAGCAGTTCTATCCCGAGTTCATCCCGAACTTGTCGACCTGCAAGAGCCCGCAGCAGATGCTGGGTGCGTTGATCAAGAGCTTCTACGCGGGGCGCGAGGGGATCGACCCCCGCACCATCTTCAGCGTGAGCATCATGCCCTGCACCGCCAAGAAGTTCGAGGCGGAGCGGCCCGAGATGACGCAGAACGGGATTCCGGACGTCGACGCGGTGCTGACCACGCGCGAGGTGGCCCGGATGATCCGCCGGCAAGGGCTGGACATCAACGTGCTGGCGCCGGAAACGGCGGACACCCCGTTCGGCGAGCGCAGCACGGCCGGCAAGCTGTTTGGCGCAACCGGGGGCGTGATGGAAGCGGCGGTTCGCACCGCCCATTTCCTGCTCACGGGCCAAGAACTGGCGGACCTGAAAGTTCATCCGCTGCGCGGCCTTGAGGGCGTGAAGGAAGCACACGTGAAGATCGGCGATCTCGACGTGGGTATCGCCGTCGCCAGCGGCTTGAAGAACGCGGCCGCATTGCTCGAGCAGATCAAAGCCGGGCGCAAGGACATCCATTTCATCGAGGTGATGACCTGCCCGGGCGGCTGCATCGCGGGCGGCGGCCAGCCCCTCGGCACCAACATCGAAGCTGTGCGCCGGCGCATGCAGGCCCTGTACGACATCGATCGCGACGGCACTATCCGCGTTTCGCACAAAAACGAAGAAGTTCAGCGGCTGTACAAGGAGTACCTGGGCAAGCCGCTTGGCGAACGGAGCCATCATCTGCTGCATACGCGCTACGCCAAACGCGAGGCATTGGTGTAGGGGCAGGCCCCCGTGCCAGCCCTTGTGTACGTAGGGGCAGCGCGTTGAGCGCCCGTCCGCGCCCGTCCGTGCAATGTCCGTGCTTGTCCGTGCTTGTCCGTGCCCGTTCTGATGGATGAACCACAAATGGAAAACGCATTCAGCACAGCTTTCATACGCACGATCAAGGAACGCTGCCGCGTGTGTTACACGTGCGTGCGGGAGTGTCCCGCCAAGGCGATCCGGATTGTGGACGGCCAGGCGGAAGTGATGAGCGAACGCTGCATCTGCTGCGGCAACTGCGTGAAGGTGTGCAGCCAGCGTGCCAAGCAGGCGGTAAGCTCCATCGAGGCGGTTGATGCGCTGCTGGCGGCGCAGGCCGAAGACGGGCGGGCACGGGGACCCGCCCCTACCACGCAGGCCGAAGACGGGCGGGCACGAAACAACACTCCGGCAGTGGCGGTGATCGTTGCACCGAGCTTCCCGGCAGAATTCACCGAGATCGAGCAAGACGCGCTCGTGGGCATGATACGCGCGCTTGGCTTCCGCTGGGTTCACGAGGTGGGATTCGGCGCGGACCTCGTGGCCGACCGTTACCGGAAGCTGTTGCGGCGGCACAAGACGCAGCGGTTCATCGCCACCACGTGTCCGGCGCTGGTTGAATTCGTGGAGCAGTATCAGCCCGAGCTTGTGTCGTCGCTGGCACCGATCGTGTCGCCGATGGTTGCCATGGCGAGAGTGGTCCGCGGGATGCATGGTGCGGACATCAAGATCGTGTTCATCGGGCCATGTATCGCGAAGAAGAAGGAGGCGGCAGCCGCGCTGCTGGCGGGCGATGTGAACGCCGCGATCACGTTCCATGAGCTGCGCGACATGTTCGCGGCACGGGAGATGCAGCCGCGGGACGTGTCGCCCGGGGTGTTCGATCCGCCGCACGCAGGCCCCGGGGCACTGTTCTCCGTCAGCCGCGGCATGCTGCAGGCGGCCAACCTCAAGGAGGACCTGGTCGCCGGCGAGGTCGTGGCCGCCGAAGGGCGCACGAATTTCGTCGAGGCACTCGAGGAGTTCAGCGCCGGCATGATGGAGTCGGGATTGCTGGAAGTGCTGTGCTGCAACGGCTGCATCATGGGCCCGGGTATGAGCAAGGGCGGGCACCTGTACGCGCGGCGGGCATCGGTAAGCAGGTACGTGCGGCGGCACCTCGCGGAGATCGATCTGCACCAATGGAAGGCCGACGTGGCCTCGTGCGACGGGCTTGATCTGTCCCGCGATTTCTCGCCGAACGACCAGCGGATTCCGCCGCCGCCCGAAACCGAGATCGCGACCATAATGGCAAGGATGGGCAAGTTCTCGCCGGAGGACGAGCTGAACTGCGGCGCCTGCGGTTACGACACCTGCCGCGAGCACGCCGTTGCCATCTTCAAGGGTCTGGCCGGCAACGAAATGTGCCTGCCCTACACAATCGAGCAGCTCCGCAAGGCGATCGGCGAGCTGGCGGTTTCCAACGACCAGCTCGCCAGCACGCAGCAGGCGCTGATGCAGTCGGAGAAGCTCGCCAGCATGGGCCAGCTCGCCGCCGGCATCGCCCACGAGGTGAACAACCCGCTCGGCGTGGTGCTGATGTACTCGCACCTGCTGATGGACGAGTACGGCAAGGACCCCAAGCTGCGTGAAGACCTGTCGATGATCGTCGAGCAGTCCGACCGCTGCAAG
>Ga0307378_10011205_pt1 | contig 11571 bp, 11 predicted proteins | sample UN1MG_FD_202238 | JGI IMG/M metagenome (GOLD analysis project Ga0307378, IMG submission 202238) | Soil microbial communities from Risofladan, Vaasa, Finland - UN-1 | ecosystem: Environmental > Terrestrial > Soil > Coastal area > Acid sulfate soil | place: Finland: Risofladan, Vaasa | collected...
TGCTTCTGACGGTTTTTGTTGTATATTTTAATTGGTAGACGCGTGCAGAGGTCAATTGCATAAAAGCAGTTTACCGACGTGGAAACCAAATATACCGTGATAAATTGACGAATTTAGAAGATTGAGATTAAAAGAATGAGAATTGAACAAGATACTTCTGGTGCCCCTAAAGTAAAAACCGATTTCCTTTACGGTGAATTACTTGTATCCAAAGGACTGCTGAGCCGCAGACAACTGCTTGAAGCCCTAAATGAGCAGAGAGAAAACGGCGGCAGACTCGGCGAGGTACTCGCCAAACTCAACATCCTGAAAGACGAGGATGTCACCAACTCTTTAGCTGAACATTTCTCAATGGATTATATCCACTTCGATGATATCTCAAAGATAGATATGAATGTCGCTCGAATGCTGCCTGAGAACATCGCCAAGCGCTTTTGCCTTATAGCTATCGGCAAGACCGATGACGACAAAATTATCGTTGCGATGGCAGATCCGCTTAATGTCATTGCAATAGATACTATTACGCTAAAGATAAATCATCAGATTAAAGTGGTAATTAGTTCGCCTCAGGAAATCCGCAAGACCATAGAGGTTATTTATCACGGCTCGGACATTGAGGAGCAGCACCTTCGGGACCTGGTGGAACTGGAAGTCGCCACAGAAACAGGTGGCGTGGATTTAACCGAAAAAGAAACCGGGGATATGGGCTCCGGCAGTGAGGCAGATGCCACAAAAGCTCCGGTTATTCGCTTCGTTGACCTGCTGCTGAGCCAGGCGGTCAAAAGCAGGGCAAGTGATATACATATCGAGCCACAGGAAAAATCAATGATGATTCGCATGCGAATAGACGGCATGCTCCGGGATATGGTCCCGCCGGCAAGAACAATGCAGACTGCCATAATTGCCAGAATTAAAATTCTGTCAAAAATGGATATTGCCGAACGAAGATTGCCGCAGGACGGCCGATTCAAAATGAAAGCCTCCGGAAGAAATATAGACGTGCGAGTTTCCGTGATTCCGACGATATACGGCGAAAAAGTAGTTATGAGAATCCTGGACGCCTCAGCGGCCTGTCTCGATTTGGCGCAGCTTGGCTTTGAGCCGCGGTTACTTGAAGAACTCAAGCTTATATTGACACAGCCCCACGGTATCATCATTGTCACAGGACCAACCGGCAGCGGTAAAAGTACAACATTATACTCTGTGCTCAATCACCTGAAGGACCCGACTAAAAATATTACGACAGTTGAAGACCCTGTCGAATACCGCCTTGCAGGTATTAACCAGATTCAGGTCAAGCCGGAAATCGAACTTGACTTTGCCGCCTGTTTGAGGGCAATTTTAAGACAGGACCCGGACATTGTTCTGATAGGCGAAATTCGTGACAAAGAAACAATTGATATTGCGATAAAAGCTTCTTTGACCGGACACCTTGTTTTGAGCACATTCCATACAAACGATGCACCCAGCGCGATAAGCAGAATGGTCTATATGGGGATTGAGCCGTTTTTGCTGGCTACAGCATTGAATTTAATCGTAGCTCAGCGTCTGATAAGAAAAATTTGTGACCGTTGTAAAAAACCAATAACGCTTAGTGATGAAGTCCTAAAACGTTTTAAGGTTGACTCCATGCAGGCCAAGGACGCTGTTTTTTACCAGGGAAAAGGCTGTAATGCCTGTGGAGGCACCGGTTATGCAGGCAGATTGCCTATATTTGAGTTTTTGGTTATGGAAAAAGATATACGGGATAAGCTTATTGCCGGTGGCGGCAATGAGGCAAAAATAAGACAAATGGCACGTCAGAAAGGTTACGGAGGGTTATTTGAAAGTGGGGTCAGCAAAATTTTACAGGGCTTAACAACTGCTGAAGAAGTGCTGAGGGTAACATATACCGAGGAGATAAGGGCCTGATTTCCTGAATTGATTATTCCGGTCGTGATTGTGTCGGGCTGGAGTTTGATTTCTCTGAACTTTTTTTGGATAAGATTTGACAGATGAAAAATTATAAATATATAGCACGGGATTCGTCAGGGCAGCGAAAGGAAGGGAAGAAGCAGGCCGCTTCATCCGATGAGATACTGGCTTGCCTGCGAGAGCAGGGATTTATCCCTATATCGGTCAGTGAAATCTCCTCCGCCGCCCCAAAAGCCCAGAAATCGCCTCGTAAAAAACGCATAAAATCAGCCGACCTCGCTGCTATCTTTTGGCAAATGACCACTATGGTTGAGGGCGGAATACCAATCACTGGAGCCCTGGAAACCATCGCTGAAGACATCGAAAACCTTCATCTTCAACAGGTCCTTAAGCAGGTCCTGGAAAAAGTGGAAAAAGGCGAGACCTTTTCAGATAGTCTGGGGCAATTTCCAAAAATCTTCAATCAACTGGCTCGAGCTATCATATTAGCCGGTGAGACCGGCGGCAACCTGCCGGAAGCTCTGCGCAGACTCGCCGAGTACTTCGACAATCGTGATAAACTCAAGAAAAAGATTCAGGGCGCAATGGCTTATCCGGTATTCGTGTTAGTATTTATTGTCCTGATAGTCGTATTTATAATGACTTTTATTATTCCACGATTTGTCAACATATTTGACCAGATGGGCGGAGAGTTGCCCGGTTTTACAAAGGGTTTTATGGGATTTTACAATTTTGTCCGCCTAAACCTTCACTACATCATAGGTGGCATTCTCTTCTTAATTACTCTGGCGATTCTTATCTTCAAAACCACGAAGGGACATTATCTGTTTTGCAAAATCGCCCTTGTCGCTCCTCTGTTCGGCAAAATATTCCAACAGGCATTTGTTGTAACGTTCTGCAAAACGATGTCAATGTTAATTTCTTCAGGTGTCACCGTGCTTGAAGTCTTCGATATCCTCTTAACAATGACCAGCAATGATATCATAAAAAACGCTATAACACAGACAAGAGAGCATGTCGTCGAGGGGGCTGACATCTCTTCGAGTATGAGCACATCCGGGTTTTTCCCCAATATGACCGTCAAAATGATACAAATAGGCGAGGAAAGCGGCTCATTGTCCAAGGTGCTGGAAAGAACCGCAGATTATTACGAGAGAAAGGTCGATTCCATGATAAGCACCCTGATGACTTTGCTTGAGCCTATAATGATTGTAACGGTTGGTGGGATTGTACTGGTTGTTGTCCTTGCATTGTATTTGCCGATTTTCACGATGGGTTAATACAAAAATAATGCATATAGCGAAAAAAATGAAAAAATTGACACAGCCGTTAATAAATTTGGTCGATTGTGATTGTGATTGTTATAAACGGAATTTAACAGGTGTGGAAAGGAAAAAAAACAATTTTTTTAGGAGAAGTTGAAATGAAAAGTAGAAAAGGTTTCACACTGGTAGAATTGATGGTCGTTATTATGATAGTCGCCATCCTGGCAGGAGTGGCAATCCCACTCATGCAGGGTCGCATTGATTCAGCCAAGTGGTCGGAGGCAAATGCCGCAGCCGGTACCGTTCGTACCGCTATCCGCGCCTACTTTGCTGAGAACCCCACGGCGGCTCAGGCCCTGGCTGGCACTTTGGATGTTGCTGCCACACAGGGCGTCCTTGGCTTTAGCGCCGCGGACCTGACAGGTACGTACTTTGTACCCGCCGATTACACTATAACTTCTGTCAACGCCACGGGTGTAGCTGTGATTACTGTCACCGCTTCCGGAGGTGACCCGACAGGCACGTATGTACTGGGTGTCGATGGTAGCTGGACAAAGTCATAAGAAATTGGTTTGAAATGTACTGGGGGGGCCGAAAGGTCCCTCCGGTACTCACTTATCTTAATATGAGGGGGTCGCAGTAATGTCTATCGGGCAAATAAAACACTCTAAGGGTTTTTCACTCATCGAGGTGATGGTTGCAATTCTTATCCTGTCAATTGCTGTGATAGGAACCTCCGGATACAGATATTACACCGCATTGGATGCAAGAAAAGCGGACATGCAGGCGACTGCCGCACGTGTTGCACTGATGCTCTGTGAAAGCTGGAGGGGCGTTAAAGGCGACGAAAACTATGACCCCGCAAGCCATTTCGGTTCGGAACTGCAAATTACCACGATTGACGATTCTGATGTTACTTATGTCGCACCCAGTGGTTTTACTGTATTGGGTTACTATCAGATTTTACTAAACAACTTCCCATGTCACATGACTATGTCCTGGCAGGATGTCGCCAGCGGATTGAGGGCGCTGAATATAATAGTGACCTGGCCGCAGCAAACTTTTTATAACCAGAGCTATGTTTCGTCGGATGATATAAGTGAGAAATCCTTTCGGCTCACAACTTATATCCAAACTTAGAAAAAAATAAGGGAATCGGGGGTTACAAAATATGGTAAAAAAGAACCGAACATTTCAAAGGGGCTTTACCATTATAGAGTTGGTAATCGCTATGGCGGTTGCGATTATCCCCATATTTGCTATCGGCATTATACTCTCTGACAGCCAGCGGGGCTGGAACAGTATGTACGAACGTGTACATAGTGATGTAGTTACCGACAGCTACTTTGCAAGAAAGATGTTCGATGCCATAACCCGCAAGGCAAACTGGGAAAAAATCACACTTGCCGAAGACGGAAGCTGGGTAGAAGTGTACTACTACGCCAACGATGATTCGACAATTCTTGACCGTTATGCACGCTTTTACCAGGCTGAGGGGGACCTGAATGTTGAGCACGGTGACCTGGGAACAGGTGAAATATTGACTACTTACACTGCCTGCAGAAACGTATCTAATTGTACCTTCAAAGTGGTAGGCAGGTCTGTTCAAATGATACTTACACTTGATAACGGTAATCAGACGCTTACGACGGTCTCTTCCGCTGTTATGCATAATTAGGAAAAAACTGATTTATTCTATAAGGGCTGAGTCAAAATGAACAGGAAAAGACTCTTACAGCTAAAAATGAAAGGCTCTGTAATACCGCTTGTGTTGATTGCAATCGTAATACTGTCGGTAATGGGCGCAGGTTTGCTGAGTCTTGGTTTCCAGAGTCGTGCTTACGCCATACGAACCATCTCGGAGATTGCAGCCCGCAACGCTGCTGATGCAGGCCTGACAAAGGCGATTTACCAAATGAATGAAAAGCTGGACGTCAAACCCTGGAACGGCAGCAGTCTTCCGGCAGCAGCAGATGAGGCATTGCCGAACTGCGATTCAACCTTCAGCTATACAGTGACCTTAAAAAACGGCACCTATCACATTGAATCTACCGGGACTTCGGGCCGGATGGGAAAAACAGTTCATGCCGCTTTACGATTGAATGGGCCGTTTGAGTATGCAATTTTCACAGAAAATTATATAAGCCTTAAAAACGGCTCTTCAGTGGACTGGATCAATTATGACGAGGACGATGAAAACTTAAAAATAGGTACCAACAGCACCGAATCGGACTCCATTGACCTCGAAAACGGCGTATATATAAATGGTGATTTGGTGGTAGGTCCGGGTGGAATACCGGCTGTCGTCATCAGTGATGCCGGCGCAACCATCACAGGAGAGATTTATGTCGCACGCGAGGGTTATGAGTTGCCTGACATAACAGTACCCGAATATCTACAGGATATGCCCTCACAGGGGACTATAAGTGATAATACAACTATAACCGATTCTGCAAAATATGATGAAATTGACCTTTCCAACAGCAAAATAATTACAATTGATGGGGACATTGCCCTTTATATTACCGGAGATGTGACACTTAACAATTCCTCAGAGCTGCGCATAGTCGACGAGGACACAAATCCCGACGCATCTTTAACTTTGTATTTAGGCGGAGACGTTGAAGTTAAAAACAGCGGCACTATCAACAATATAACTGAGGACTCAAGAAAACTTAAAATGTATGGACTTAATGAATGTCAGAGTATCACTCTTAAAAATAGCTGCGATTTTTATGGGGCTATTTATGCCCCGAATGCGGATGTGGTGATGATGAATTCCGCCGATGCTTTCGGAGCCGTTGTGTCCAAGAGTTTTGAGCAAAAAAATTCTGCAGGCTTTTATTATGATGCGAACCTGAGAGATGTAAGCATGAATGATGAGCTTGCCCGTTTTGTAATAAACCGATGGTCTGAGTAGTAACCAATAAGGCCCCTCGTGTAGCTAACATTATTTGATTTGATGTTATGTATAAACAATAACAACACTTCACATAAAGGGGTGATAAGATGAACCTGAACAAACTATTACAATCAAAAAAACACGGTTCCGCAATGGCCCTGGTGTTAGTTGCGGTTATATTATTGCTTGTAATGGGTATTGGTTTGTTGTCTCTCGGCCAGCACAGCCGCATCTTCGCCGTACAAACCACATCGGAGATTGCCGCCAGATGTGCTGCTGATGCAGGCCTGACAAAAGCCCTCTTTGAAATGAACAGTAAATTGGAAAATAAAACCTGGAGCGATAGTGTCCTACCTCAGGTAACTAATGAGCTGCTGCCGAATTCGAATGCTACCTTCAGCTATGAAATCACTGGAGACCAGAGCAGCGGTTTTACCATCCAATCTACCGGAAGCTTCGGACGCGCCCAAAAAACTGTTAACGCCGAATTGCAATTGAAAGGACTGTTTGAGTATGCAATCTTCACACAGGGGGCCTTGGCATTAAGGAATGGAACTGCCGTAACGGGATACAATTTTGATGCAGACGATGAGCCTCTCAAAGTGGGTACCAACAGTACCGCAGCCGGCTCGGTAGAAATGAAAACCGGAGTAACTATAAATGGTGATGTTAGAGTGGGTATCGGCGGAGATGTTGATGTCGTCATCAACTCCAGAACCGAAGCTACAATCACAGGCGACGTCTCTGCCTTAAATGAAGAACATGAGCTACCCCCAATAACAGTGCCGAATAATCTGCTGTCATTACCCTCTCAGGGAATTATAATCTCTCCTACAATAATAACTACTTCCGCAAAATATGACAGCATTAAGCTTGGCAACAGTGGAATAATTACAATCGATGGGTCGGTTACGCTTTATGTTGTTGGTGATGTAATCCTTGATAATTCCGCCCAACTACAGATAGTTGCGCCTAGTACAAATCCAAACGCCTCTCTGGTTCTCTATTTAGGTGGAAATCTCCTAATGCAAAATGGTGGTACTATTAACAATTTGGCAAAGAACCCGACAAAACTCAAAATATATGCGCTTGATAGCTGCACAAGTATTAGTTTTAAGAACAGTGGTAATTTCTATGGGGCAATTTACGCCCCTGCTGCAGATGTACACCAGTATAATTCCGTTCAATTATACGGTGCCATTGTAGCAAACACCTTTAGGCAGGATGTAAATGCTAACCTTAACTACGATGCGTCACTGAGAGACGTAAGTGTAAATGATGAAGGTACATACTTCACGATAAAACGGTGGTGGGAGCACTAACTAAATAAGTCCGGATATACGGACTTTGACTATGCACAGGCTGGTCAAAAAGAGTTCTCAGGCTACCTATTCCTCTTGCCCTGCCTCTATGGCCGATAACCTTTAACAAAGTCCCTCTTCTAATCTTCATTGATACTCCTTTTTTAAAACTTTCGGCTCAAGCGACACCCGGTGTACACTAAAAATCTTCATTAGTATTAATAAGCCTCAATACTTATAGGACATCGCAGAACAAATCCACAACATTTACCTGCCGAAAAGCTCACATCGTAATTTCTAAGTAAAACAGGCTTTTGTTTAAGCCGATTAAGACCATACGTTCAGGAATCGGATTACTTCCGTTTCGGAGAAACGTGAATGTAAAACTAAATGCTATGCGTTATTCACGTGGTTATAGGGTGAAGAACTTATGAATTTAGATTTGAAAAAACTGCTTAAACTCGGCCAAAGCGAAGTACTGGGGCTGGATATCGGCTCTTCCACAGTCAAAATTGTCCAGGTGCAAAGAGACAACGGCAGCCTTGCAATTACTGCAGCCGGGATAACTGAAATCGTCAATGATTCGGAAGATGACAACCAAAACGAGGTAATAAACACCGTCAACGCAATTCGTGATTGTCTGCATTCAACTCAAATTCAAACGCGATTTGCCGTCTGCAGCGTATGCGGCCCGGAAGTCGCCGTGAGAAATTTTAAATTCCCCCCGCTGCCGCCGGAAGAAATAACTGGAGCGGTCACGCTCGAAGCTGCACAGGTCTGTCCATTCAACGTGGAAAACGGCGGTGTTGATTACCAGTTAATACTCAGTGATGATAGCAGTGTCAGTGGCATCCTTGCGGCAACAACCAACAAGATGATAGAAAGAAAAAGACAACTTGCCGAAAAAGCTTCTCTTAACAGCGTCCTGATGGATGTAGATGGATTGGCGCTTTTGAATTGCTTTAACTCACTGGCCTCTGGAAAAGAATCACAGGATAAACCCGACGGTGAATTCGAACAATCCGGACAGGAACAGGCAACTGCTATCTTAAATGTCGGCAGCTCATTCACAAATCTGGCGATTATCAGCGACAACGGGGCACCTTTTATTCGAGATATAGCTTATGCAGGTGACGGAATTATCAAACAAATTGCCGATGAAAATAACGTAACCACTGATATTGTTAAAAAGATTCTGTTAAACACCTCGAACACAACAGAGCCGGAGTTGGGACTCAAAGGCAGCTTGAAAAATGCCTGCCGAAAATTGGTCGATGATGTTGCCGATAGTCTCAAATTTTACATAGCTCAGGGAAAATCGAACTCGGTTAATAAGGTACTCGTTTGTGGTGGTTTTGCAATGGTCGATGGTTTTGTAGAACTCTTGGACGAGCAGCTTCCGACCGCCGCTGTGTTATGGAATCCCTTTGAACAGTCAAAATGTGATGTGCATGAATGCTGCAAAGATATCCTTTACCAAAATGGTCCGGCAATGGCGGTAGCAGCCGGTCTTGCTTTGAGGACAATTTGATATGTTTGAGATAGACCTATTGCAGGGAAAGGGCGTTCCGATTAAGAGCAGCCCAAAAAACATAGCTGTCGCTGCAATTGCTTTTGCGGTGCCTCTTATTGCCTCGATAATAATGTTCAGTGCTTATCTGAAAAACAATATTTCTATGTCGATACAGAAAAATCAGATAGCTGATTACGAGGCTAAAATTGAAGAATTGTCCGATACCCTGAAGTTGCAAAAATCATTCGAGCAGGAAAAAGAAGCTATAAAAACCAGCTTGGATGAAGCTGAGTCCGCTCTTGCCAGGCACACCCAGTGGTCGCCTATTTTGGTGGAACTGGTAAAGAATATGCCCGATTCGGTAATACTCACAAAGCTTGAGGTAAAACAGCTTTTTACAAAAAGAAAAGTGCCCAAAAAAGATGACCCGGAGAAAACTGTTGATATCAGTGTTCCCATAAGGACTTTACGGATAACTCTTAATGCCGACCCGCAGACAAACAGTGACGAGGCGGTTAAGAATTTCAGGAATAACCTTCTCGCTTCGGCAGTAATCGGGCCAAAACTCGAAGACCTTAGAATTTCACAGGAAATTGAAACCTTTCTGGGTAAAGAGGTCGTCTCATATGAAATAGACTGTATCCTTAAACCGCAATTATAAGGAATGCTTTTGTGAAGGCGATTTATAAAAGACATTTTAAGAAAATAGCTTTAGTGTGGCTTGGCTATCTCATGCTGCCGCTTCTGGTTTATATATCTGCGCTGGCGCCTCAGAAAAAAAACATAAAAAATATTGAAAAACAAATCTCGGAAAAAAAACAGTTATACGACTCTGCTCTTCAAGCTGCAAAGCAGGAAACTAAAACCAGGCTAAATAAAGAACTCAAACAACTCCAGGAGAACCTGGGGAATTTCGTTATCAACTTCGAGGATTCTGCTGATTTGACATTCGACATCAGTCAAATTGCCGGAGAGAAAAAAGTTGGCGACTTCAGTATTAAAACAAAAGACAAAAGCGGTATAACAGCAATATCTAATTGCAGCCAAATATGCGAGAGTCAGTTCGATATCAGCTTCACTGCCGATTTTAATAAATTTGCGACTTTATTAAATGCCATAGAGAGACATTGGCCGGTCGTTTTCATTGATAAGTTCGATATATCTCGCTCAAAACAGGAAGATTCAGAACACCCCGTGACTATGAACCTGACAGTTTTTGTTAAAAAGAAACAAGAAACTTAAGAAGTTAGGCGGCAAAGGATATTAAAGCCAATAAAACGACTTGGTTTGACAGAATAAATGAGAACAATAGCAGTAACAAATCAGAAAGGTGGTTGTGGCAAAACTACTACTGCGGTTAACATTGCAGCAGCTTTTGCAGAAAAGGGCAGGACGGTGCTGTTGGTGGACCTCGACCCGCAGGGCCACTCTACACTCGGATTTGGTTATGATCCTGACACTTTGAATAAAACTATTTACGATACTCTCACCAATACTCGAATTCCAATCTATAAAGTTTTAATAGGCACCGCCATCGAACGGCTTGACCTGGCACCAAGTAACATCATGCTCTCTGGTGCCGAGATTGAAATGGCAAGTGTACTCGGAAGAGAATTTATACTGGGCGAACAGCTCAGAAAAATAGCACGCGTATATGACATATGCATTATTGATTGTCCGCCGGCCATCGGATTGTTGGCAATTAACGCTCTTATCGCCAGCACAGATGTTATTGTACCTGTTCAGGTACAGTACTATGCTATGGAAGGGCTAAAACAGCTCTTTGAAACCGCCAACATTATCAGGGAAAACTTCCATCCCTGTTACGTAAAAATCCTGGGATTATTGTTGACATTTGTTGAAGACGCAGTCCCATTCAGTGAGCAGATTGAGAAGCAAATGAGGGCTTTTTTCGGTGATTTGGTATTTGAAACAGCTATTCACAGAACCATAAGCTTAGCTGAAGCTCCAAGTGCCGGCCAGCCCATTCTAACTTACGCTCCCCAAAGCAGAGGAGCCCATGAATACAGGGCTTTGGCTGATGAGATAATTTTCGGGAAGGCAGGACCCGGCACTGACCGTGCACTGCAAATCCAGGAAATTACTCAACATACGGCCTTGCCTGAGGAGATATACAATGGCAGAGCATAACGAAGGTTTACAAAAAAGAGTTTCGTCGATTTTTAGTGGCGTACCAATTCCCAAAAGCAGTGGAGCTCTGCACACACCTCAACAGCCTGCTTCGGAAAATACCGGCAAGGAACCTGCAAAACCGGCTTATACTCATCCTGAATCGCATGATTATCCCTTTGCTGCTGTTCCGGCCCGGCAGAACCACAAAGATATGCCATCAAAGGTAAAACCGCTGCAGAATATACAACCAAGCAATTATGATATAAACAAAAACCAGATACAAATACGTCTGCAGAATATCTGGGAAACAATAAAAGACCGACTCCTTGCCCCAAAGCCCGGTGTCAGCACATCAAGACAGATAACAACCGTGGTAATGATTCCGGTTCTTTTTGTCATAATGATTGTCGTATTTACAAAACTCTTCTACAAGCCCTCAACTAAGAAAACTCAGCCTGCTGCTTCCCAGACCACCTCCGTTGCTGTTGCTTCTGATAATAAGACTGATTGGCAGATTCCTGAACCATATCCGACCGACCTTCG
>Ga0307378_10011206_pt1 | contig 11570 bp, 11 predicted proteins | sample UN1MG_FD_202238 | JGI IMG/M metagenome (GOLD analysis project Ga0307378, IMG submission 202238) | Soil microbial communities from Risofladan, Vaasa, Finland - UN-1 | ecosystem: Environmental > Terrestrial > Soil > Coastal area > Acid sulfate soil | place: Finland: Risofladan, Vaasa | collected...
TCTTGGATCAGTTGCTCGTAGTCCAGGCCGCAGGCGGCGCAGTAGTTGAGGCCGGCCTTCATCCTGGCGCGGCAGAGAGGACAGACGGTGACCAAGCGGGCTCCGCAGGCATCACATAGTTCCGAGTCGGCGCTGTTCTGGACCCCGCACCAGTGGCAGTGTCCATCGGGCGCTGAGAGATCTGCGTGGTTGGCGCCACACTGGTCACAGAAGCGCATCCGTATTCCGAGTCTGGCCCCACAGCGGGGGCAGTGTTTGGCCAGAGGCGCTCCGCAGTGCTCGCAGGAGCGTGCTTGTGGATCGTTCTCACGCTCACATTGGGGGCATGGGATAGACACGCTGGGCTTCTCGGGGACGCCGGCGAAAATCGCGCCGCAGGCGGTGCAAAGTACGCTGCCACCATCCTCGATCTCTCGGCCGGCACTACCGCACCGGGGGCACCTTAATTCCTCGATCATTTCGCTCTCTCGGGAGGCCAATTCTAGCATAGCCTCGGCTGCTCTGCAACGACGTTGTCATTGTATCTGCCAGACAATGTAGACCATGACGAGCAGGCTCAGCGTGACGAGAATGATCATCAGGATGGAACTGGGATTGAACCTGAGTCCCGGTCGGGCAGAGGCTTCCTGGTTCTCGTCGAGCCTGTGGAGAAGTCTGTTGGTCACGAAGCGGGAGTAGTTGAAGCCACACCTGGGACAATAGTCGAATGTGGCTGCGGTGGGAGCACTGCATTGAGGGCACTTGACCAGCAGACGAGCACCACACTGGAGGCAGGATTCGGCCTCCTGGTCGCTCTGAAATCCGCACCGCTGGCAGCGCCCTGCGAGCACGGTACTCTGTGTCTCAGGGCTCGAACAGTGGTCGCAGAGGTCAACATCCAAGGCCACTTGCCGGCCACATCGGGGGCAATACCTGAGGAGGGCGGCTCCGCACTGACAGCAGAACTGACTCTGTTCGCTGTTGCGCTCACCACAGGCTGGACACACTGGCTCGGCTCGCCGGACGGGCGCCGTACGGCCATCAGAGTCAGCCTTCGGATCCTGCGTTTGTGGACTGCGCTCCCTGGGGTCTTGGCCCGCCTGTGAAGACATTGGCTCTCTTGGGCTAGGCGCACGGTGATGATTGCGTCCTGGCGTCGACGGTCGACTCGGTGGTGGCTGCTGCCTTTTCGTAGTCCTGGGAGAGACGTTCCGTGGGGCTCATCAGAGTAGGACGAGTCAATAGCCAGTTCGCTCTGATCGAGGCTAGACTGCAGCCTGGCCCCGGTGGTTGTCGGAACGACCACCGTCAACTCTGGTAGTATGATTGACCTGTACGCTGCGGCCGCACACGCATTATAGGCGAGGGGGCGGGCGCGGGCAAGGGGGGCTGGAGACTGTGATTTGACAAGATGAGCCATTGATGCTACAATAACATGAATGTGGCGCATTCGTCTAGTGGCCTAGGATACTGCCCTCTCAAGGCGGAGACAGGGGTTCGACTCCCCTATGCGCTACCTCGCTTGTACCAGGCGTCAGAGAAGCAGATCGTCCTTGCACCCCGTGGCCGCCAGTTGCGTCCTCTTCGTATGATGTGCTTCCCCGAGCGTTCTCTCGATCGCTTGCTCCTGTCCCAGAATGGCCTGGAGCTCGTTGGCACTGGATTGGCTCCGGGCACCTGGTGCAAGCGCAGGCCGCATTTGACAATTGTGGCACAGGCAAGCTATAATTGTAAGTTGAATATCCTACCGCCAGTAGTTGCAGAGGGTTCTGATGCCCAAGCGTACGTATCAGCCAAAGAAGAGAAAGCGAAAAAGAGCTCACGGATTCCGTACCCGCATGCGGACGCCTGGAGGGCGAAGGGTGCTCAAAGCGCGTCGGCAGAAGGGGCGTAAGAGGCTGACCGTCTGATTCGTCGCAACATGACAGGATGCTGACTGCGATCGCGTCATGGAGAGGAGACACCGGCTCAGGGACAATGAGCAGTTCCAGCGGGTCAAGAAGGAAGGGCGATCGTGGTCACATTTCCTCTTGGTCCTTTGTGCGCTACCAAACGGACTGGACTACAGCCGTTTTGGGTTCTCGGTGAGCAAGCGGGTCGGCAAAGCCGTAGTTCGCAACAGGGTCAAGCGACTGCTGCGTGAGGCGACGGGAGCACGGCAGAGACTCGTGGTGCCCGGTCACGATCTGGTATTCATCGCTCGTAGGCCGGTTGCGGGGGCTGAGTACAGAGAAGTGGATCTGGCGGTCGAGCATCTCTTGACACTGGCTGGGCTGTTGCGTGCTTGACGGCGGGCGTGAGTAGAACCCGCGAGACGTAGACATGAAATCATTCCTATTGATGATCATCCGCCTGTACCGGAGGTCCATATCCCCAGCTCTTCCCCCTTCTTGCCGCTTCGTGCCCTCGTGTTCGCAGTATACCTATGAAGCTGTTGAGAGGTACGGCGTTTTGAAGGGTGGCTGGTTGGGCACCAAACGCTTGTTGCGCTGTCACCCTTTGCATCCCGGGGGGTTCGACCCGGTACCGTAGGTGCAGAGAGGCGTGGAGGAAATCTGTCCTTGAAAGAGACGACGATGAGGATTACCAAGCTCGCCCTGATAGGCTGTGCGCTGTTGTTGTCTGTCCTCACAGCGGGATGCGGCGGCCGCGCGGCCATGGGCTGGTCGGCACCTGTGGTTGACGACGGGACTCTGTACTTCGGATCGAAGACGGGCAAGCTCTATGCCCTCGACTTGGCAACGCGGGAACTCCTGTGGTCCTTCCCTTCGGAAGGAGTTCTGGCTGGCATCTATTCGACTCCGGTTATTCGTGATCATTCGCTCTTCTTCGGCTCATACGAGATCGCGACCTCGACCTTTCTGATATTCCAGAGCCAGGACATCCAGGGCCGGGGCTATGCGCTGGACCTGACCGAGGGGAAAGAGAACTGGCATTTTCCGAAGGATTCCTCGCAGGACCCAGAGCCTTTCCTAGGATCACCCGCGTTGGGGGAAGACCTGGCGTACTTCCCCTCCTCAGATGGAAGTCTCTATGCCCTGGACATGGAGACGGGCGCCCTGAGGTGGTCGTTCGAGAGCGGAATGGAGATTTGGGCCGGGCCGACTTGGCGGGACGGGATGCTGTACGTCGGTTCCGCTGACAAGAACTTGTACGCTTTCGATGCAGCCACGGGCGACGAGCGATGGGCCTTCACTGCCGGGGGGGCGATATACAGTACACCAGTCGTCAGTGAGGACCTGATCTACTTCGGCGCGTTGGACAACAAAGTATATGCCATCGATGCGGATAGCGGAGACGAGGTGTGGACCTACAAGACCGAGAACTGGGTCTGGGCTGGTCCAGTGAACTACGATGACGGTCTGCTCTATGCACCTTCTCTTGATCATTCGCTCTACGCCTTGGATGCGGCCAGCGGCACCCTGAGGTGGACATTCGAGGCCGGGGATATGATCCCAGCCTCACCTGTGATAACAGACGGCGTGGTATACCTGGCGGCCCGCGAGGCGGGTGTGTATGCTCTGGACGCCGAGACGGGTGACGAACTGTGGCGTTTCCCGAAGGAGGGGATTGTAACGGTACTGGCCTCGCCTGCGGTGGCAGATGGAGTTGTCTACGTTAATGCGGACGACACCAAGCTTTACGCACTGGATGCGGAGACCGGGGAACTGCAATGGGAGGTAGCTCCAGGTGAGTGGGAATGACGGGAGGATGCTGAATGCCCGGAGTGACTGAACTCTGGAACCTGGTAATCATGGAGCCGATGCTCAATTTGCTGATGCTCCTGTATGGTGTGCTCTTCAACAATTTCGTTTTGGCCATCGTAGGGCTCACCGTAGTCGTGAGACTTCTCACCTTTCCTCTCACGCAGAGACAGATTCGGTCCATGAAGGCGATGCAGGAGTTGCAGCCTGAGATACAGAAGCTGCAGAAGAAGCACGCCAAGGATCGGGAGAAGCTGTCAGCGGCAACCATGGAGCTGTACCAGAAGGCCGGTGTCAATCCCATGATGGGTTGTCTGCCCATGCTTGTCCAGATGCCCATCTGGATTGGACTCTATCAGTCCATATATCAGGCACTGGGCAGTACTCCAGAGCAGTTCATAGTGCTGTCTCAGCGGCTGTATCACACTATTCCGTTCATGTATGACATAGCGGCTGGTTCTCTACCGCTAAACAGCCGGTTCTTGTGGCTACACCTAGGGCGTCCTGATCCCTACTACGTGCTGCCCGTCTTCGTTGTAGCCGTCTTCTGGCTGCAACAAAAGCTCACTACTCAGCCGGCCGCTGACCCGTCACAGGCTCAGATGAACAGAACGATGCAGATGATGATGCCTGTCATGTTCGGTGTTATCACCTTGCAGGTTGCCTCGGGACTGGCGGTCTACTGGATTGCGTCGGGCTTGTTGCAGATCATCCAGCAGGGTTTTACAACTGGTTGGGGAGATATCGTCAAGGCACTGCCCGCGGGGGTACCAGGGCTTCCCAAGGGAGAGGAAGCGAAGAAAGATGCAAGAAGGAAGAAGCGTTGAGGTCTCGGGGCGAACCGTTGACGAGGCCATCGAGAGGGCGCTAGAGCAACTGAGCGCCGATCGCGACCACGTGGAAACTCAGGTGCTGACGGAGGGCAGCCGCGGTATCTTGGGACTCGGGGCAGAGGAGGCGAGAGTCAAGGTGACGCTCGTAGAGCCTCTGAAGTATTTGGCGGCGGAGACGGAGGAGGAACTCCTGGCTGGCAGCGGAGAGGTCTCTGAGATCGCCATTGATGTGCTCAGAGACTTGCTGCGACACATGGGGGTCCGGGCCAGCGTGACCGTTCGGGACGACACGGGTGACACAGCGCTGCCTGTGATCCTGGACGTCGAAGGTGATGATCTGGGTATCCTCATCGGGCGCCAGGGTGAGACTCTGCGGGATCTGCAATACATCACGCGGTTGATCGTCAGCCGGAAGCTCCAGCACTGGGTGAATGTCCTGGTGGACGTGGGAGGCTACAAGAGGCGCCGGGAGAGGGTGCTTGCGGAGCTTGCGGAGAGAATGGCAGAGCGCGTGGTAGCTGAAGGCCGGTCCGTGAGCCTGGAACCGATGCCTGCGCACGAGCGCCGCATTGTGCATATGGCGCTTCGCAATCACGAGTTCGTGACCACGGAGAGCACAGGCGAGGGCCGGCGGCGCAAGGTAGTGATTCTGCCGACGGCAGACCTGTGACTCGTGCTCCCCGCTCCTGAACAGGAGCTTTGTGCTGAAGGCACTGGCCAATGAAGATCACTCGTGCTGAGGTGGAACACATCGCCACTCTGGCGAGGTTGGAGCTGACCGAGACGGAGATCGAGCAACTCCAGAGCGACCTGTCGCAGATTCTGGAGTACGTAGATCAGTTGAACGAACTCGACACCACGCAGGTTGTCCCCACCGCTCACGTCGTGCCCCAGGAGGACGTGCTTCGAGAGGACGTGACCAGGCCCTCCTTGCCCACAGAGGAGGTGCTGTCCAACGCTCCCCAGGTAGAGGAAGGCTACTTTCGTGTCCACGCCGTTCTTCCCGGGGGAGAGCGGTGACCCTCCATCGTCTAACGGTCCACGAAGCCCACGAGTTGCTCCGCTCGCGCGAGATCTCCTCTGTCGAGCTCACTCAGTCCGTACTGGCACAGATCGACCGATGTGACGAACAGATCAGGGCGTACATCACTGTCACGCCTGAGATCGCACTGGAGCAGGCCAGACGAGCAGACCAGCGCATCGCCTCCGGTGAGGCGGGTCCCCTCACAGGCATCCCTGTGGCCATCAAAGACAACATGTGCACCAGGGGAGTGCCCACGACCTGTGGCTCCAGGATACTGGAGAACTTCGTCCCGCCCTACAGTGCCACCGTCGTGGAGCGGCTGTTTGAGGGGGGCGCGGTGCTGGTGGGGAAGACCAACATGGATGAGTTCGCCATGGGCTCATCGACCGAGTACTCGGCCTTCTTCCCGACGCACAACCCCTGGGAGAGCTCGCGGGTGCCTGGCGGTTCCAGCGGTGGATCGGCCGCCGCCGTGGCAGCCGATGAGACCCTGTTCGCCCTGGGATCAGACACAGGCGGCTCCATTCGACAGCCCGCCGCGTTGTGCGGTGTGGCGGGATTCAAGCCGTCGTACGGGCGCGTCTCACGGTACGGCTTGATCGCCTTTGCGTCCTCGCTGGACCAGATAGGCCCACTGACCAAGGACGTCAGAGACTGCGCTCTGGTGATGAACGCTCTGGCGTTCCACGATCCTCTAGATTCTACCTCGGCGTCTGAGCCTACACCCGACTACACGTCGTATCTGAGGGACGATCTGTCAGGGCTGGTGGTGGGCGTACCCTCCGAGTACTTCGCGGAGGGGCTCCAGGCGGCGGTGGGGGAGCGGGTCCGTGATGCGATAGGGAAGCTCGGGGAGTTGGGGGCGCAGGTGCGTGAGATCTCCATGCCACACGAGGAGTACGTGGTTGCCACCTACTTCCTGACCTCTTGGGCCGAAGCCAGTGCGAACCTGGCGCGATATGATGGGCTGAAGTACGGGCTTTCGGCTCCGGATGCTCACGACATCCACGAGGCCCAGAGCAAGGCGAGGGGCAGGGGGTTCGGTACGGAGGTGAAGCGACGCATCATGCTGGGCACCTATGCCTTGAGCTCGGGGTACTACGACGCCTACTACCTGAAGGCGCAGAAGGTGCGTACCCTGATCAAGGAGGACTTCGATCGTGCCTTCGCTGAGGGGGTGGATGTGGTCGTGGGGCCGACCTCTCCTATCGTCGCTTTCGGCATCGGGGAGAAGGTGGATGATCCTCTGGAGATGTACCTGGCCGATCTGTACACCATCCCCGCGAACCTTGCCGGTCTACCGTGTATCTCCGTTCCGTGCGGATTCGATGACGGGCTGCCGGTGGGCTTCCAGATTCTGGGACGTCCGTTTGCTGAGGGCACAGTGCTCCAGGTGGCTCACGCCTACGAGCAAAGCACGGACTTCCATCTCCAGCGGCCTCCCATAGGCCTGTAGCCCCCCAGGCAGCTCGTCCTCGGGCTACCTTCGCACCTCGGTCACAAACAGGTTGAGGGCCAGACGCTCTTCTATCTCCCCGCTCTTGACGGCAGTGTCCAGCTCCAGCAAACTGCGGCAGATGTCCTCCAGTTGACGAAAGGAGAAATTGCGGGCCTGTCTCGAGGTTTTGTCAACCACGAAGGGGGGCAAGCCCAGCAGGGAGGGTATGTCTGCGGGCGGCGTTCCCTTGGCGCGCAGTTCCTTGATCTGGAGCAGTATCCTGAACTGCCTGGTGATCATGCGCAGCACGTAGAGCGCATGCTGCCCCCCTTCCAGTAGCTGTTCCAGGAGTTCCATGGCGCGTGGTGTGTCCCGCCTCCCCAGCGCGTCTACCATGTGGAAGATGTTGGCCTCTTGGACGTAGCTTACGAGAAGCTCGACGTCTTCCTTATTGATTGGCCTCTCTGCTCCCACGTAGGTCAGCAGCTTCTCTATCTCTTGATCGAGGAGACGGAGGTCGCCGCCCACGAAGGCCGCCAGCATATTGACCGCTGGTGTCTCTATCCGCCCTCCGTTGGCCTCCACCCGTCGGACAATCCAGCCATTCAGTTCTCGGCCGCGCAGAGGCGAGAACTGCTCCTCATACCCGTGGTCGCTATCTGAGACGATCTTGCTGATGGGGTTGGCTTTCTTGATCCTACGGCTCTCCATCAGCACCAGACGGGTGGTGTCGGGCAGGGTGGAGATGTACTCCTTGAAGCGGTGAAGGAAGGTGGAATCCTGCTCGGAGCGGCCGGCGGCACCCTTCGGGTCGCGCTCGAAACGCGTTGCCAGGTCGCTGACGATGACGAGCCGCCTCTCCCCGAGAAACGGAATGGCATCGCAGGCGAAGATGAGCTCGTCGAGCGTCAACTGGCGGCCGCTGAACTGGGTGGTGTTGAGGGCGACGGTCGTCGGATCGCCGAGTTTGGCTTTCATTTCCTCCAACTGGAGGGAACGCCGGTATTCGTCTTCGCCGTGGAACAGGTAGAACATGAGGGTTCTGCTGGTAGTCGCTAACGGGAATGCTCCAGGAGCACCCGGTGAATGATGAGCCGGCCCACCACCTGTCGCGTGACCTCCGCTACCCTCAGGCCAGCTATGTCGGTGGAAGTAGTCACCCGCTCCTGGATGAGGAGGCCCAGGGGCTGGGCGATGATCACAGCGAAGGTGGCCGCCAGTACGAAGCGGGGGAACTTGCTGAGACGCGGCCTCGACCTGCCCATGGTCAGGAAGGTGGCTAGCCCGGCAAGGAAGCCCGCGACGGCGAGATTCGTGCCGCAGCGGGGATGAACCGCCAACTCGGCCTGGCCAGCCAGTAGACGGCCCAGGGCCTCCGTTGCCGCGTCGGCCAGCGTCTTGGTGTCCACCGTACCGTAGACGTGAAAGCCGTCTAGGGAGGTGCGGGCCACGGCGTTGAGATACGGCTGTCTCTGGGCCAGGATGTGCATGGTGGCGTGCTCCAGGGCGTGGTTCCGCCTCAGGGTGGCTATGAAAGGTAGATCCAGTAAGGCCATGGGAAGTCCTTTCCTACCGTGAGATGCTGTGTGCCCCCGTGCCATCGCTGCTCGTCTCCTGGAGCATCAGGCCCTGCGCAAGAGAGTATGGGGACCTCGCCAACCGGGCGCGGGGCAAGAGCAGCCGCTACTCGGTTGTGTTGACCAGCGCCTCCAGGTCCCGCTGCATCGCGTCCAGTTCCGCGCCATAGCCAGCCCAGTCTCCCTGCTGGAGACGCAGCTGTGCTTCTTGGTAGTGCTCGAAGGCGGACTGAGCCAGATCTCGTACCGCCTGAGGCGCCTCCGGGAGCTGCGGCTGCTCGGGAGGTGCAGCAGGCGCGAGGCCAAGGCCAGCCAGCGCCTCGTCCAGGGAGTTGGCCATGAGCACCTGGTCTCCAGACGCTACGATGACCCTCTTCAGTTCGGGCAGTCGTCCCGTCTCCGCCTGGATGTAGAGGGGCTCCACGTAGAGCAGCGAGTTTCCGATGGGGATGACGAGCAGATTGCCCCTGATGACCTGAGAGCCTCTCTGGTGCCAGAGTGAGAGTTGGCCCGAGATCGCAGGTTCTTGGTCGATGCGTGCCTCGATCTGGAGGGGACCATAGACCAGCTCTTGCTTGGGGAACTTGTAGAGCAGCAGTGTGCCGTAATGTTCTCCGTCTGATCGAGCGGCCATCCAGGCCACCATGTTCTGCTTGTTGGCTGGGGTGAAGGGCTGTATGAGTATGAACTCCTCTTGCTGTGCTCCCGCTAGCCTCATCGTCACGTAGTAGGGCTCCGTGGGTTGCTCGCTCCCAGCATAGACCTCGTGGGCCACTGTCCAGAGATCCTCCTTGTTGTAGAAGACCGTGGGATCCTGCATGTGGTACGTATTGTTCATCTCCGCCTGAATGGTGAACAGGCCTTCGGGGTACCGGAGGTGCGCCCTCAGGCCCTGGGGCATCTCGTCCCAGGGTGTGAATAGCTGGGGGAAGATGGTAGCGTAGGTCTGGATCAGGGGGTCTTCCTGATCCACGACATAGAAAGTCAGATCACCATTGTAGGCATCTATGGCCACCTTCACTGAGTTGCGGATGTAGTTGAAGCGGTCATAGTACGGTTGGGAGTAGGGATACGTGTCGGTGGCGGTGTAGGCATCCTGTAGCCAGATCAGGCGGCCATCCACAATGACGAGATAGGGATCGGGGTCGTAGAGCAGGAAGGGCGCCACCTGGCGCACCCGCTCGTGGATATTGCGGTGCAGCATCACGCGGCTCTCGGAGGTGAGATACTGGCTGAGAAAGACTGACGCGTCGCCGAAGCGATAGGCGAAGGCCGCCCTCTTGATGGGCGAATCGAGCAGGACTCCTCCCTGCCCCTGATACGTCGTCGTCATGTTCTGATCCCCGCTGGGATAGTCGAACTCCTCGATGGTGCTGTTGACGAAGACGTAGTTGTCGGTCTTTTCACCGTAGTATAGCTCAGGGCGGGTGATCTCCAGCCCTGGCACCGTACGAGGAGGCAAATCCCTCACCCAGAGCTCAGGCAACCCGTCGGGCCTGACCTCGTTGACGGGGCTCATGACCAGGCCATAGCCATGGGTGAACTGGAGATGCTCGTTGACCCAGGTGCGGGACTGCAACTGATCTGTGGCCATCTCCCTCGGCGAGAGAGTAACCTGGCGGTAGTCTCCGTCGATCAAGTAGCGGTCAACGTCTACGTCGACGAAGTCGTAGTACGTTCTGATCTCTTGAATCTGCGCGTAGGTGTCAAGTATGGGGCGGTAGTCCCAGAGCCTGATATTCCCGATCGTGGCCTCGGCCTCTTCCAGCGCGTCAGGGGTCAGGTCGCCGAGGGAACCGAAATCGAATTCCTGGATGCTGTCGAGTCCGTATGCGTGCCTGGTGAATTCGATGTTGTGTTGGATGTAGGGTCCTTCTTTGTTGAGTTCGTTGGGCTGGACGTCGAACTGTTGCATGAAGGCGGGGTAGACGCCCCCCACCCCCATTGTGACGGCGAGCCACAAGGCTCCGCCCACGGCCAGGATCCAGGGGCGTCTGGAAAGCACTCCACCGATAAGGAGAGCGACGCAGAGGATCACTGCCCAGAACGACAGGTTGAAGGACAGTAGCCGGGCATGGACGTCTGTGTAGCTGGCCCCGAAGGTCACGCCTTCGGGGGAGTAGAGTAGTTCGAAGGCGTTCAGCTTGTAGCCCCAGGCGACCACCAGGAGGAAGAGTGCCCCCAACCCGGCAAGGTGCAGGGTCGCCTTGCGGGTGAGCCACAGTCTGAACTGGCGCCATGCCGCCAGCTGGACCACAACGTACATAGCAGCGCTGGCCAAGAGGGTGAAGAGCAGGGTCTCCATTAGCCATCCACGCAGGAAGCGGTAGACGGGCAGGGCGAAGACGTAGAAGCCCACATCTTGCGAGAATATGGGGTCCTGGATACCGAAGGTATGCTGGTTGAGGTAGAGCAGGATGCTATCCCATTGGCTGACGGCGCCCAGTCCGTTGAGCCCGCCCAGCACCAGCGCCGCTACGATCAGCGCCAGGTTGATGGTGCTCGAGGGCACGTAGTACCGGTTGCCCGGGAGGAAGAATCCTCCCCCGCCTGATAGTCTTCTGGCCAGGAACAGGTTACCTAGGAAGAAAGCCAGGAATAGCAGGCTGAAGCCCAGGAAGACCCCCGCCTTGGCCTTGAGGGCCGTCCAGAAGACCGAGCTCAGTCCCAGACTCTGGAACCATAGCAGGTCGGTGTAGAACCCAGAGAGGAGCATGAAGATCAGGAAGAGCAGGAAGAGGATGGCGAGAACAAGCAGTAGGATCCGTTGCACTTTGACCATGTAGAACACCTCGTATTAGCTAGATACATTCTAAGCGTTTCCGTTGGGGGTTGCCACCCGTGCGGGTGAGCGGGTCCCGAGCGACATCGAAGCTGATGCTACGCGGACCTTGATGGTGTGTTCTGATGGGCCGCGGGCCGCTGAGGCCTTCTAGAGGCCCCGCAATCCCGCTTTGCGATTCCCCTCCCTTAAGGAGAGAGAATAGAGAGGAGGGTGACATCAGTGGCATCGAC
>Ga0307378_10011208_pt1 | contig 11570 bp, 11 predicted proteins | sample UN1MG_FD_202238 | JGI IMG/M metagenome (GOLD analysis project Ga0307378, IMG submission 202238) | Soil microbial communities from Risofladan, Vaasa, Finland - UN-1 | ecosystem: Environmental > Terrestrial > Soil > Coastal area > Acid sulfate soil | place: Finland: Risofladan, Vaasa | collected...
CGAAGGCCCGCCCTTCCATCGACAGCGACAGGCTGTGGGCGGTGCGCAGGGCGGACACCAGCAGCGGCATACAGAGGTGGCGCAGGATCAGCCACCAGCGGCGCGGGCCCCAGGCATCGTACGCCACGCCGCGGACCAACTGGGCTCTATGGACGTGGTGGGCTTCCACTCGAAAGACGGGGGCCAGCCGCAAGGCGGTCACCAGAGCGAAGCCCCAGCGATAGGGCAGGCCCGCGCCGACCAACGCGCAGGCCAGGGAGACGGGCTCGGTGGTGGTCACAAACAGCGTGCTCATCAGGATGACGGCCAACAGCCGGCCCGCCGCCCGGAGCCCGTTGACAAGTCCCACGGTCGTCACCGGGCCGATCAGCGGCTCACCGTGGCGGGCCACGACCGCGTGAAGAACTACGATCCCAACGCCCAGGATCAGGCATGCCCGCGCCCCCGGTATGCGCCAGGGCGGCACGCCGGCCAGCCACAGCAGGGCCAAGGCCAGCCCCACGGCCGCCAACGGCAGGGCAACCGAGTGGAACACGAACACGGCCACCGTCACCCACAGCAGCCAGGCCAGCTTGACCACGGGATGCAGGCGATGCAGGACGGAATGACCGGTCTGATAGGTCATCAAGAGAACCTCAGGCTCCCGGTCACCAGCGGTTCGCGTTGCCGCGCACGTTGCCGGCGCTCAACGTTGAGGGCTCAGCACTTCATCCGGTGCGTAGGCGTCGTGTCCCATGTTTCGCAGTCGCTGGAAAGCCTCCGGCATGGAGGCGTCCAGCGTAATGCGACCGTCCGACACGAACAGGACCCGCGTACAGCTCCGTTGAACGACACGCGGATCGTGCGTGACCATCAGGCACGCGCCGCGTTGCTGCGGGTGTACGGGCTCGCCCGAACCGACCGCCCCGCCGCCCGACCGGTTCAACACTTGGTCGATGATTTCGAGCAGGAAGGCGACGTTCTCCCAGTCCTGCCCGGCGAAGGGCTCGTCCAACAGGAGCAGCCGCGGGCGGTGCAGGACGGCCGATATGATGTTGAGCCTGCGCTTCTGGCCCCAACTCAGGCGGTAGGGGTGGTCACGCTTACGATCGGCCAGTCCCGCCCGTTGGAGCAGGTCATCGGCTTGGGCTTCTGCATCGGCCCGGGGTGTCTCGAGGGCCCGGGTGGCGAACAGCGCTTCGTGCCACACCGTGTCAGCGACAAGCTGATGATCGGCGTTCTGGAAGACCAGGCCGACGTGGGCCGCCAATCGCGAAACCGGCGTTTCGGGAACCGGCAGATCGCAGACCCTTACCGATCCGCGATCGGACGCGACCAGACCCAGCAGGCCGTGCAGCAGCGTGGACTTGCCACCGCCGTTGGGCCCGAGGATGGCCACCGTTTCACCGGGGCGCACCTGCAGAGAGACGTCATCCAGGATCGTTCGGCCGCCGAGTCGGACAGTCAGGCCGGACGCGTCGACGATCGGCGGCGCGTCGAGGACCGAGGAGTGCGTGCTAAGGACTGGGGACTGTGGACTGAGAACTGAGGGCTCCGGGGCGTCGGACAGGCGACCGGCCTCGAGGCAGACGAGACGCGGGTTCAGCGGCAACAGTTGGGCGAGCTTGTGTTCGATGATGACGACGGTCAGATGGGTTTGGCGGCACAGGTCGGCCAACGTGCGGAAGAGGTCGCGCGAGGCCTGGGGGTCGAGGCTGGCGGTCGGCTCGTCGAGCACGATCGCATCGGGCTTTCCGGCGACGATGGAGGCGACGGCCACGCGCTGCTGCTCACCGCCGGAGAGAGTGGCCAGGCTGCGATCGGCCAGATGCGTGATCGACAGGAGTTCCATCGCCTCGGCGCTGCGGCGGCGAATGTCGTCGGGAGCAAGACAGCGGTTCTCCATGCCGAAGGCGATCTCATCGGCGACGGTCAGCGTGGCGAAATGGGCTTCGGGGTTCTGCTGCACGAGGGCGATGGTCTCGGCAACCCGTTGAAGCGGTTCGGCGGCGACGTCCTTGCCGCCAACGTGGACGGTTCCCGTCGCATCGCCGGCGTGACGCCCGAGCAGCAGGCCGCAGGCAGCCAGAGCCAGCGTCGTCTTGCCCGACCCGCTGGGACCGGCCACGGCGACGAACTCGCCGGGCTCGATGTGCAAGGAGACGTCCTGCAAGGCCCAGGAAGGAGCGCCGGCGAATCGCCAACCGAACTGCTCGAGGTGAATCATCGCGGCGTTATCGTACCGTTGCGCGTTGCTGGTGACATCCCGTAGGGCGCCGGTCGTCGCTGCGTCGGCCGACCCCAAGCGGATTGCTGTCGTTCGGGTGCGAACTCACCGGTCAGGTTTGGCGCTGAGTAGCACGGTGTCGGCACCCGTGGCTCGGTCGCGCACCGGGGAGTGGCCCCGAACGCTGGAATAGAAGAACGCGATGCCGCAGAAGAGCACGACGCAGGTGACGAGCCCCAGGCCCACCCACACGCGGGCGCCGGGCGGGCCGGTCGGCCCGGGTCGTTGCGTGCCCACAACACCGGCACGGCGCAGGGCATCCATCAGCGACCAACCCAGCAGGCCGGCCAGCACGGCTCCGCTGATGAAGGCCACGCCGGTCAGGGCGGCCAGGCCCAGGTTCACCGCTCGGCCGGACGGCAGCGAGTAGATGATCTTGAACACCAACAGATTGCTGGCCGCCCCCAGCCCGCCGGCCAGCATGTAGGTCACGAGCCGATCCCGTCGTCGGGCGATCAGCCATACGACATCAACAGCGATGCCAGCCAGCGTGCTCATCAGCAGCACGATCAGGCCGTGTGGATTCCCTGAAAGGAGCTCCACAGCGCCCTTGAGCAGCGCGGTGAGGGTGGCCGCCCCGGGCTTGCGAATCAGTCCGATGGCCAAGACGAGCCACAACACGTGGATGCCGGCCAGGAACTGGAGGCCTCCGGGTATGCCGGTGACGGTGTGCAGCGTCTTTCCGACCCAACTCACGGCGGAGCCGGAGACGCCGCCCAATGCGGCCAGGGCGGCCATGATTAACAGCTCGTGCAACGTGTAGAACGGCTTACGCGGCTGATTCACTATGTCCTCCGGGCCCGTCGGCCGCCGGATGATGGGCGAGGCGGCGAACGGACGGCCGAGCGCTACTCGATCGGTTCGACCTTGATGCGCTGCAGATTCATGACCCAGTAATTGGCCGGCTTGTCCGGGGCGACCAGTCGCAGGGGGCCGGTTTTGTCCAGGTCAGCCAGCCAATGACCGTCGCCGTCCTGCAGCGCCACGATGGCTTGGCCGAGGTCCTCGCGGGACACCTCGAACCCGTAGCCGTCGGCGGCCTCGAACATGAGCAGCATGGGTCCGGGCTGGACCTTGGCCTGGGTGAGCAGGGCGTCCAGCGACGGCCCCCGCCATGCGGTCACCTTGTCCGGCCCGTGGCTGATGAGCATCATCACGTTGTCGAGCCGGACCATGTCCAAGTCGGCCAATTGGGCGAAGGTAAACTCCTTGGGTTCGGTGAGTCCCGAGCCGGTCAGTTCGAGCGTTGCCTCCACGTGCGGCACCTCCGTGGTCATGAGCGTGGCAGACTGGTCCTGTGTCGAGGCCCGGCGCTCTTTCCCGCAGCCCGATACCGCCAACAGGCACGCGCACAGGGCCAGGACCGTAATCGTCAACCAGTGATTCATTGAACACTATACCTCCGTAACAGGTCAGGGGATCGTGAAGCCAAAGACACCTTGCAGGCTGTCAAAGTCGAACAGGTCCACGTCACCGTCGGTGTCGAAATCCATCATCAGGCAGTGGGCGAGGCCCAGGTCGGGCTGGGGCGGAATCCAGGTCCAGGCCGGCGGATCGCAGCCCCCGGCAAGGCCGTCGCACAGCGGCCCGGTGGAACATTCGTTGTAGCGCGGCAGGTCGGCGAGGTCCACGTCGCCGTCGCTGTCGCCGTCGCCGCACACGGCCAGGTCCTCGCTGTGAAGCGTGACCAACTGGTAGTAGTCGTACCTTCCGCTGGTGTACTGCTCGAAGAGCCCGGCGACGGCGCAGAAGTGCCGGCCCGTCTCGACGTACGGGTGGTAATCCTCCCAGAGGACTTTGTCACCGTTCATGTAGTCGGCGGCCCAGACGCCGTGCGTCCCGGAGTCGGCCAGAACGTAGTTGTCCCGGGCCTTGCCCAGGTCCATCTCTGCGACGGTCACGTCCCGGACGACCAGACGCATGGACTCGTAGCACTCGGCGTCGTGGTTTTCGACGCACCACCGGTCCTCGGGGTACCCGATCGGGGCCGGGATGTCGTCCAGCGCAACCGGGATCACCGGAGGAAGCAAGTAACCGGGGAACCTGGTGAAACCGGGGCTGTTTTCCGGCTGCCACTGGAGAAACGTGACGCCGACGTACTCCTCGACGCGCACGTTGGTCAGCTCGACCCAGTCACCGATCTGAACGGCGTTGTAGAGTTGATAGGGCCAGGTCCAGTCCTTGACCTGGATGCCACCCCAACCGTCGGGGCAGTCCGGGTCGGCCAGTACCACGGGACAGTCGGGGTCCTGAAGGAAGATCCTGGGACGGTTGCCCAAGTACTTGCCGACCACAATCCCGCCGGCGCAGTCGATAACCTGGCCGTCGTAGACGCTGCTTCCGTCGGCGTTCGTGGTGTACTGGATGTCGCAGATGGTCGGGGCCTGCCCCAAAGCGCCCGGGGTCGGCACTGCCAGCAGAACGACACCCAGCACAACAGCGACTTTGCACGAATCATACATGCCGCGTTCTTCCCTGGCGGCCGACGACGGTTCCCGACCCACCGCTACCGGCGAACGGCCCATCGAATCTTCGTTTGCCTGGGCACGATGGTGACGCAGTCGTGGGCCTCGAACGCGGTCCCGTCGAGCAGAGTGCCGGTCACGACCAGTTCGACCGTGTCACCGGCCGGCACGTCGTTCAGCAGCAGTGCGGTCACCACCTGGCGGGTTCTGAACTTCATGGCCAGATCGACGATCCCGTCGCCCTCCAGGTTGTGGCAGCCGCACGGATCGCCGTCGAACGGCGTGGCCACGTCTTGGAAGACGGAGTGCGGTCCCGGCGGGCCCTCGTGCGGAGCGACGCTGCCGCCGATGCCGTCGGCACGAGCCAGTAGGACGCTAGAGACGTCGATGGTCGCGACGTCGAAATCATCGGTGCCGAGAAGCGCGGCCGGCAGCACGCCGCGGCCAATGCGATTGAGCGGATTCGGGCAGGCGCCGGGCTTGACGTCGAGGGAGAGCGAGATGACCAGGGGCACGATGTCATCGGTCGAGCGGGTGAACAACTGGTAGTAGTCCCACTGCGTTCCCGCGTCGTCGGTACCGACGTATTGCTCGACGACGCCGGTGATGCCGGCCAGGCGGGCGCCGGCGTAGATGTTTGGATGGTAGGGCCCGCCGGCGTCCCAGTTCATGAAATCGGCGGCCCAGGCCGCGTCGCCGCCCTGGAGCAACTCGTAGTTGTCTTCGGCTTTGCCCAGACCGAGCGTCCCGACGTCAACACCCGGCAGAGTCGCCAGCATTCCTTCGTACGGCTCGCTGTCGTAGTTGGCGACAAACCAGGTGTCGTTGATGGGGTCGTAGACAGGCGCGGCCAGGTCGGCCGAGGTGAGCACCAGCGCGTCGGGCACGGGCGCGGTGCCCATGACCGTGAAGGTGGCGTTCGGGGCGAGGAACCCGCCGAACTGGAGGGTCGTGGTCCCGCTGGCCTCCTCGACGAGGACCTCGCTCAGGTCGATGCGATCCCCCACGGCGACGTTCTGGGCCAGACCGCCGGCGGTCCAGTCCTTGACCAGGATGCCACCCCAGGCCGGGGCGAGCGGATCCTGGATGTAGACCCGCGGTTTGCTCCCCCAGGGCTTGACGTGGGTCACGATGCCGCCCAGCACGTTGTGCGTCTGACCGTTGTACGGCGAGACGCCGCCGGGGTCCGCGGTGAACTGAACGTCGTGGATGGACAGATCGAGGGACTGTGCCGAGGCGGCGCCGCCCCACGCTGCGGTGATCAAACCGATAATGGCAACCCCCAGCCAAGACCTCTTCATGCTTCTGCCTCCTCCAAAGGACCAAGAACCGAAAAACGAACGAATCGCGTCGAACGCCGACGCGTTACCTGCTCTCCATGCAAAGGGCGGCGCTACTTCGCGCCGTCGCGTGCCGGCGGATACGGGTACCAGTCCGGGTCGTCGCGCGGAGGCCCCTGCTGCCGGCCGATCTGCCAGTCCTCCCAAGTCGGCTTCCACACCGTCCGCTGCCACCCGGCGTGTCCGTCGCAGAACAGGATGTTTCCACCCAGGGTGCTGCGGCCGCGCGGGTGTCGGGCGGAGAAGGCGATGGGATAGCCACCGCAGTGCTTTCCGGCATCGCGATAACGCACTGCACCGCCGTAGCCCTTCCTGGGGTCCAGCAACTGGTCAAAGAGCAGAACGACGCGCTGCGGGCAGGCGATCCTGGCGGTGTTCAGGAACGAGGGCATCGGCCAGTCGAGCCCGTCGGGAGGGCGCCAGGCGTTGCGGTCCAGTTCGAGGCAGGCGTTCATGGCATAGCTGAACCAGCCGTCGATCCGGGGCCAGTAACCGTAGAGATTCTCGGGCTCCGCCAGGCGGGCGGTCGGACACTGGTAGAACGTGCCGCGGTCGGGGTGCTGCCGGATGGGGTAGTCCCGCCAGGGCTTGTAGCCGATGGTCTGCGGGAGCAGGTCGATCCACCCGTGCCAGTCGGCCAGGTCCTCTTTGCTGATGCCGGGGTCGGTGATGGGGCTTGGTCCGCGGTCGAGGCCGTCGCAGTGCGGCAAGGCGCCGCGGTTCTCACCGGCGTAACAATGGAAGGCGACGCCCCACTGTTTGAGCCGGGCGGCGCAGACGACTTCGTTGGCCTGCTGGCGGGCCCGCTTGAGCGAAGGCAGCAGGATGGCCATCAGCAACGCGATGATGGATAGGACAACAAGCAGCTCCACCAGGGTGAAGCTGCGGACGAGGCAGAGGCGTCCGCCCAGGCGATGTGCTCTGCGAAGCATATCGCGCCCCAAAAAAAAAGACGCATGTACACCAGCCATTCGGCTTCGCGTCCGAACAGGCAGCAATTCGCATTCCAATTGGAGTGCTGATTCAGTGTGGCTTTACCGCAAAAGCAATAAGGACGCGCGCCGGCGTTTGTGCTATAAGATCCGTTGCGCGCCGTGCGGCAGGACTGTCCTCCAAGGATCGCTGCTGCAATGGGCGCAGTTGGCGGGGCGGTTGGCAGCGGCACGGGCCGCCCTCACGCTCATGAGATGTCCGCAATGAGTGTGGAGATTCTCTCAGCAGGCCGGGGCGAGGGAAAAACGACGTTCCTCTGTCAATACCTGGATCGCCTGGTTGAGCGCGGACGCTCGGTCGGCGGTATTGTCTCGCTGGCGGTGTTCGAGGACGGCCAGCGCATCGGCTACGACCTGCTGGACCTGCGGAGCGGCCGGCGGCGGGCGCTGGCCCGGATAGCCAAGGCGCCCGTGTCCCCCCCCACCGTAGGGGTTTACCAGTTTATCGAAGCTGCGATAAACGAGGGGAACACGGCCGTCATCGCGGCGGTGCGTGACGACCTGGACGTTGTGGCCATCGACGAGGTCGGGCCGCTGGAGTTTCGCGGCCAGGGATGGGCTCCCGCTCTGGAGACGGCCCTGCAGGAGTGCCGAGCCGAACAGGAGCTGATCATCGTCGTGCGTCCGGCACTCGTAGCCGAGCTGCCGAAACGGTTTCCGTCGCCACTGTGGGCCGGCGCCAGGCGCACGTCGCCTCCGTGGCCCGCGCCGCAGGACTGAGCCCCGGCTATCCGACGCCGAAGGCGGAAGAGGGTGTGCCTGATCGGGCGGCGCAGGGGAGATTCAGGCCAGCCGATCAGGTCGTGGAGACGGCAGATGCCACGCATTCAGCGCGGTCCGCGCAAAGGCCGAGAGAAAGCTCAGAGCGACGCACCGCCGGGAACCTGGGAAGGGCGCTTGCGCCTGTGGGTCGACGTCAAGGGGCACAATGCACTGGGGCCCGGAAAGGTCCGCCTGCTCGAGGCGATAGCCGCGACGAGGTCGCTGTCCGCGGCGGCGAAGCAGCTCCAGATGAGCTATCGGCTGGCGTGGAAGCACCTGCGACTCATCGAGCAGCGGACGGGCCTGACCGTGGTGGAGCCGCAGCGCGGTGGTCGCGACGGCGGCGGCACCAACCTGACGGCCGAGGGCCGGGCCCTGCTGAAAGCCTATCACGATTTCCATTGCGAGGTGGAAGAAGGCCTCGCCTCCGCCTGCCAGCGTCACTTCGCCCGCTGGTCCAAGCCTGGAGTGGACGGACCGCAGGACAGCGACGGGTAGAGCATCCGGGCAGAAGCGCGGCGGCGGCGAGGTGAGTACGGTGCCCGGGCGACCCCTACATTGAACGAGTCAGAAGACCGACCCGCCGCCACCGCGCGGCCTGTTTACGTCATTGCCCGGTCTTCATCGCACACGCCGCGGGCAAGCCAACAGGATCCCGCAGCCCAGCAGTAGCAGCGTCGTCGGCTCCGGGACATCGATGAAGGCGAAACAGTGGACCGACGGGAACGTGGCGCCATAGGCCGTCGTGATGAGCGGCGGTCCGATGGCCGGGTTGTTCGAACCCACGACCAGAGCGTCCGACGAGGTAAAGAACCAGTGGCCTCCGATCGTCGTCGAGTAAGCACCACCGCCGGTGAGCGTCGTGTTCGTCACGATCCGGTACAGGGCCGAGTGCGGAATCTTGAACGGCGGCCAGCCCGTATTGATCGTCCAAATCCAGTTCCCGGGCGTGCCAAGGAGCACGCCGAAGGTCGTCAGAAGGTTCATGCTCGTCGGATCGTAGAACTCGAACCACATCACCGCAGCAGAGCCACCGAGCCCGGTGACGCGCGTCAGCCCGCCGACGAACTTTATCGCCGAGAGCCTTGTGGGGCTGATGGTCTTGTAGTCATCGTAGCCCAGCGCGCCCAGCGTCGGGCCGTTGGTCCAATAGCCAGCCACGCCGGCATACAGGCTGTCATAGCAACCAGTGTAGGCCCGCAGATCTGTGTCGGGAATCCCGGCGCGCTCGGCGGTGAAGATCGGGCCGGTGCGGTTCCCGTGGGTCAGCTCGGCGGCGGCCGGCGCCGCCATCAGGGCAAGCAAAAGCATGGTTTGTGCAGTGGTTTTCATGATATCCGTCTCCCGAAATGGCGGCCGTGCCGCACGAATCTTATCCATACGTCTGTCGTCAAAGCCGAGTGCGTGGACAAAAAGAACAGGCCAGAGGATCGCTCCCCCGGCCCGTTCGCGTAGCCGATACGTCTTCAGATCAGGCGGTTATCTCCTTCTTCTGGAACAGGCCAACGCCGCTCCGCCCACGAGCAGGGCGAGGGTCGTCGGCTCGGGAACCTCGAAGCGGAAGGCGTGGACCAGCGGACCCAGGCCGGTCTGGTACCCGCCTCCCCAGGTCGTCAGATTGGACCCGACTACAACGGCATCCGGCGTGGTGAGGGCCCAGCGGGCGGAAATGTCGGTCGCGAACGTGCCGCCGCCGCCGGTAAAGGTGGTATTGGCAACGACTTCCAGCGAGTAAGGGTGGTATACGGGCGGCAGCCAGAAGGACGGTACCCACGGGATCGTAATCTGCCAGATGAAGTTCCCAGCGGTCGGGAGCACCACACCGAAGCTGGTGGCGAAGTTCCGGCTGGCGGTTGCATCCGTGTAGAACTTGAACCACAAGAGCCCGTCGGCCGCCGTGACGCCGCCAGCGAAAGTGACCTGGGTAACGCCGCACCATGGGCTACTGGTCGGCCAGGGCGACCAGTCGTCTTCACCGATCACGCCCAGGCCCGGCGGCTCGTAGATGTATCCGCCGGTGCCGGGCCCCAGGCTGTCGTAGATCGGGGTGCCGCCGCGCAGGCCCGAGCCCTCACCGAGGGGTATCGGGTTAGCCGCCGTGACGATTTGAGCCTGCGACCTGTCGCGGTAGGTCAGATCGCCCCACGCCGGCGAGCAGATGAACAGTCCCACGAGCACACTTAGAACAGCTTTCTTCATGGCAGAACCTCCTCCACAGACTCATCGATTGGGCGCGCCCGACGGGGCTGTGGTTAGTGACCATCCGGTCAGGCGGCCCGCCTCCAATCAGCAGACCTCCCTACGCCCTACGAGGCGACAAAACGAGAACACTGCCCGGGGCAGACCCTACGATATCCCCAACCGCAAACCGGACTGTCCGCCGCTCGCCTATCGTGGCCGACGGCGCAGAGCTACCGGTCTGGGCAGAGGACGAACTCGAATATTGCCTCGGCGATCCCTACAGAAAAGGGGCGCCGCGGTGGCGTCCCTCTCTCGCCCCGACCGCCCGGACCGCGCCGGACTCGGCCGCGTTGGGTGTATCTTCAGTCTCTAAGTGCGTCTCACATCTGACCGGTGCAATGGAACTGCTAGGGTCATTATACAGCGCATTTCGTGGCTTGCCTTCAGGTTTTTCGGTCCACTCATCGGGCCAGAGCACTAAGTGCTTTGGGCGAAAACGGTTGTCGCACGGCTTTTCTATGTGAGCTTTGTCCGCCAGAGGCCGTCGGGGCATCGAAGCGAACGCAGAGAGTACATGGTGGCTGAAGTCGGCGGTGGGAACGTGCTCCAACTCGTCGCGGCGGCGACTCCTGAGACCGCGTGATTGTGACACCGCACTACCGTGGCGTGAGCAGGGTCCGCAAGCGGGCCAGTAGGCGCTGGGGCGGTGGTTCGCGGATCAGGTCGGCTGACCAGGTGAATCGGGGTTTCAGGGAGGGGAAATCTCGCTGCAGGCATTGGGACGCGGTGAGCGCAAAGCTGGGGTCACTGGAGTTGATCAACAAGTCGGTCACCTGCGGTAAGATGGCTTCCGTGGTCGGCTTCATTTCACGGATCGGTGGACGGACCACCAGGACGACGGCTGCCGGATGAAGCAGGCGCACGGCGCGGGAGCTCTCGACCACGATGGGCGTGCTCTCCGGGTACAGGGCAAGGGCTGCGTGCAGCCCCGTTGCCAACCCGTCACGCCGGTGCCGCAATCGGTGTACCACAGCGGCCCCGGCCGTCAGGTACAACGCGGTGTCTGTACCGGAGCGTTCGAGGCGCTGGGAATCCTCCAGATCGTAGTCCGGCCGGATCGCTTTGCCGCGTCCGGGCCGCTGCTGGAGCCGATCGCCGCCCGGGCTGATCTTGAGGCAGCCCAGGCCGGGGATGTGCCGCACCAGGTGGATCACAAACGAGGTTTTCCCGCAGCCGGAATGGGGACCGACGACCGAGAGGATGGTCCGGGCGTGGTCCATCAGGCCCCGGCCTCCGGCGATCGGCCACCGGCCGTCGGTGGCTCGCCGCCGACCTCCGCCGCGCCCGGTTCGGAGTCGCCCGTCACGCGTTGATAGCCGGTATAGACGTTCATGCGTCCACCGCGCAGGAATCCGACGAGTGTCATACCGAAGCGGCGGGCCCATTGGACGCCCATGGCCGTCGGCGCCGACGATGAGGCCAACAGGGGCACTCCATGGGCGACGGCCTTGCCCACGATCTCCGCTGAGAGCCGGCCGGTGGTCAGGGCGATCTTGTTGGACAG
>Ga0307378_10011210_pt1 | contig 11569 bp, 13 predicted proteins | sample UN1MG_FD_202238 | JGI IMG/M metagenome (GOLD analysis project Ga0307378, IMG submission 202238) | Soil microbial communities from Risofladan, Vaasa, Finland - UN-1 | ecosystem: Environmental > Terrestrial > Soil > Coastal area > Acid sulfate soil | place: Finland: Risofladan, Vaasa | collected...
CTGCATGGCCGCCCACATCATTGATAACTGGGATGGAGACCCGGCACGCTCTCGTTGCCCGATCAGATTCGTCAGTGGCCCCGAGCTGGTAAGAAGGGTCCGGGCTACCTATGACGTTCCTGATGGCCAGCGCCATGAGCGGGAGACTGATATCTATAAGGAACTCCGGGAAATCGGCCTTCTCATGCTCGATGATGTCGGCAAGGAGCAGCCCAGGTCCTACCGGTTCACCCAGGAGATGTACTGGTATATCATAGACGCCCGAGTTAAGGCGGGGCTTCCTGTGGTACTCAACTCCCGCCGGCCTCTGGCAGGTGAGGACTCTTTACAACAGTTAATGGGAGTTGACACTGTGGACCGCCTCTACGGAATGACCGGTGGCCAGATGACCGAGATTACCGGCAAGAGCTACCGGAGACTCAAGAAGATACCCTAGATGTAACGGCAAAGGCGTTACAGGGATTTCGAGGAGGATGCTGATGATACTGCCACACATGGAATGGATGGACAAAGGCTACCACATCCTGGTGGTACAGGCTGAGGAAAACTATTACCACGCCCTGGTCTCCCATGACGGAGTGGGGTACTCCATCTATGACCGCTTCGATGCTCCGTCTCTTCAGTGCGTTCGGGACAATTACTGCTTCCACCCCTGGGCCTTCGAAGCCGTAAAAGCCCCCGTATCCATCACCAGGGAAAGTGCCCTCGAAGGAGAGACAGGCATTCCAGAAGAGATGGAGCCCCTTCTCAAGGAACTGGATAAGCAGCCTTTCTCTGTGATTGCATCGTGGGCAGAGTCTGTTAACGACCGCGAGGATAGGAAGTTCTGATGAGAAAGTGCCAGCACTGCGACAAAGAGGAATTATGCGGTGTGGGAATTGATAATATCCCGGTCTGTGAGGACCACTACGACGAGTACCTAAACATCAAAAGGCAGGAAATTAAAGAAGCACTTCAACCACAAGAGTATCCCTCCGATACCACAGGGGCAGGAGCGCAGGGCTCGGTAACCACTCCGAGTGAACCGGCTCCAGAATTGTAGTCAAGGCCCCGCAGGTATAGTGTCGGGCGGGGTTGACCTACGGCGACTCCGCCCGACGTACCGGCAAAAAGGGAATCAAATATGGCTGGAAGTATGCCATCTCAGGAGGCGAAATGGAGTCAGATCTAAAAATGAAGTGGGTTTATACCATCCTGTTGCTCCTGGTCACCCTTGGCTGGGCGGTATTCACGGTTCTGATAGTCAGGAGTGCCATCACCGAGCCCTCAAGTGTAGGGATACTGGAGGTCTCCGGTACAAGTGTCTTTCTGGGGGCACTCATCGGCTGGAACGCTCTCGTGATCCAGTACTGGTTCAGGAAGAAGGCCCCGGAGAAGAAACAGGTTGAGTCTTGACAAAGGAAGTTGACTACACCAATGACCCTGTTTGCCGGATCTGCGGAGTCCTTTATTCCAAGCACATCAAGTGCCAGTGCTGCAATATCTACTGCGGTCCCAAACACTTCCAGGAGAAGGTCTACGACTACTGCGGCAAGAGGCTTTGCGAGTTGTGCATTAAGGCCTGGATAGACTTCGAAAAGGTCATTGGCTACAAAGTCGATTGGGATACATTCTTGAGCCGCAGCAAGTATTTCCGGGTCGACGGCCAGCAGATGAGAAAGAAAGCGAAGAGGTGAGAGATGCCGCTACTTGATTACACAACTTCCGTGCCGGTAGCGCGGACGATAAGCCAGATACAGGCTATACTTGTAGAGCACGGAGCCCGGTCGGTGATGATGCAATATGACGACCGGGGCCGGATAAACGCCCTGGTATTTCAGGTCAGTACCCCCAGTGGCGAGGTTCCTATACGTATGCCGATTAACGCCTCTGCTACTCACAAGGTGCTGCAAAGGCAATCCGCTAAGCACGAGATACCGCGCCGATTCGCCGATGAGGAGCATGCCTACCGGGTGGCCTGGCGTATCGTCAAGGATTGGGTGGAGGCGCAAATGTCACTTCTTGATACAGAGATGGTGCAGATGGATGAGATATTCCTGCCGTACATCGTCACCCGCAGCGGGCAAACCGTCTACCAAATCGTGGCAGAAAGGCACTTCATGCTGGAACTGAAACCCGGCTCCAACGAGATGTGAGCAGGCCTGTCAGAGGTGAGTTAAACAGCGTTAATCTTTCCTTCTGATGAGCTTTGTGAAGACCAAGGAGCCGAAGGCTACAATTGCAGCTCCCCCTGTAATGCATTGAAGGCCCACATCGGCTTCGTAGTATACCTCAATCCCCAGACCGAGCAGGATAACACATATTCCCACTGCCTCGAGTGCTACAGCCAGGCTTCTAGCTAAACCCTTCATTTCTTACTCCTCGCGCAATTCTTTTTGTTTCGCTTGTGTCGCCGGCCGGCGCAGGGCCTGGCGGGCGGCCTCGTTCCGGTCGTGGTACCCGCCAAAGGGATTCTTGATTGTCTTCCTGTGGCCACACGTACACGTCAGGGTAGCTTTACTTCCGTGCATCGAAAGGGACTTGACCGAGACACCACCATTGCGGTACCTGGTCATCAACTCCTCGCCGCACCGCGGGCAGATGACCGGCCTGCCGGCGCCCCTCTTGAGCTGGTGGCCGTTCTCTCTGGCGCGGCACTCCTCGCAGACGAGCTCGCCCTGGACCCGCATCAGCCCGCCCCGATGGCTCTTGGCCTCTCGGCTGCATTGGATTACAGTTCCTGCAGTCATTATCACATCAAAAGAGAGTAACTTGGTGAGTTTCGTTTTGCCCATCCGAATCCCTTTGACCAAGTTCCCAGGTGGAAGGTAATCTTTGCCGCGTACTTGATGTTGAATTTCAAATCAGCCCTCCATAAATACTATTGTGAGTCTCTCAGACCTCGACGATGAATTCCTTACCGATAGCCTGGTCTATCCTTGCCCAATCCCTGGTCTCGGGGTTCAGTTCCTCCTGACCCTTGTAGGCGGTGCTGGTATAAGACAACACCAGCATCTCGACATGGTCCTTGAGCTGGATGTTGTCCATATCCGCTATCGTGGACAGCATCTCACCGAACTTGATTTCGCGCTTCTCGGTCTCACCGACCTTGTTCACCTCAAGAGTGACTTCAATCATTGGCTGGTCCAGTCTTCCGTTTTCATCGGTATGGATCGTGACAATATCCTTAACCTTCACGTTGACTTGCAAGTTCATCCTCCTTCGCCAAGGCTGAATCATAATGCCAGTGGATACACCGGAGTTCGTTGAATATCAGAACAAGGGCAGCCTCAGCTAGAGGCAGCTCACTTGCCTGAGCATATCCCTCAATGGCCTCCCGTGAGTTGCTCATTACCTCGATGAGAGGCTTCGGGTGCTCGATCTCTTTATTGCCGTTGTCTCCTGCCATATTTACCTCCTTATGCCTTCTGGATAAATGCTACTTCATAATAGGCCGGCCGTCCATCGTCAGTGCTCCAGGGGTTGTGGACGTGGTTGCCTGGGTCAGTGAGTACATGGTTGCTGTGAGCACCTTCGTTATTGTAGGTATGGCTGTGGTTACCTGCAGCGTAGGGGCCATCGGCACCTCCCGCTTTAGATGCTATGTCAGAGACAGAGTGTGAATGATTTCCTGTAGAGTTCGTTGCGGCGTGTTGGTGGTCTCCGGCGCTAGTCTGAGTATGGGAATTGTGAGCGCCAGCGTTCTGGTCAGTATGGGTGTGAGTATCAGCCCCAGCTCCTCCACCAGGGTCTACCCCTGCATTTGAGCCCCTCAGGAACTTTGCCCGTAATTCAGGCCTCCCACCACCGCCATCACAGAGGTTATAACTGAGGGGGATATTTGCCAGGAGACCAGTCCAGACCAGGATACCACTCGTCGGGATGACGACTGCTCCCCCGTCGTTAAAAATATATGCCACGTCATAATAGACAGGCAGGCTAGAAGCTGTATTCACAGTGTGACTATGCGCTCCGTCATTGCCCATGGGGTCGTGGTCATGAGTGTCAATTGTGTCGCTATTTGCATGAGTATGATCACCTGCACCTGCATCAGTCTGCAGATACCAACCGGCACCGGCGCTTCCACCTGCGACTTGGTTGTGGCTATGCGTCCAGGTGTAGGCGTTAAAAGTATGGAAATGCGCGGTAGCATTATTCATCGTATGGGTATGGGCTGCCTGTGATGTCTCGGTATGAAGATGAGTTGTGTCGCCCCCCGTAGCACCAGGATTAGTGACATCGGTATTTACGCCCCTAATAAACCTTGAACGCAGGTCAGGACGGCTACCTCCATCATCACATAAATTCCAGCCTGCAGGGATATCTGCCAGTTTACCAGTCCAGATGATAATTAGGTTGACGGCAACGACTGCCCCCACCCCAGCCTGTATAAATGCCACCTCGTAAAAAGGCGGTCGGCCATCATCGGTGCTAATGGGGTGAGTATGATTAGCAGGCGTACTCATCGTATGTGAGTGAGAAGCATTGTTATTCGTGTGTTGATGTCCCCCTGTAGCCATTCCACTTTCTATACCCGCCCCGCCGCCGGTTAATCCGCCCCCGTACCAATGTTTATGGGACCCAGCACTGACAACGGTATGCTGATGGTTCAGGCTTCCAGCCGTGTGGGTATGCCCCCCGTCGGCAGTCATTGAGGCGTGAGTATGGGAGTCAGCGCCGTCAGTATCTCCTGGCTCAGTCGCTGCCGGAGCGCCCCTCAGAAACCTGGCCACCAGGTTCGGTGTCCCACTGGTGCCGTCACACAAATTCCAGTTGGCCGGGATCGCTGCCAGCGTCCCTGACCACATGGCAATGGCTTCAGCAGGAACAGCGGCAACAGCGCCCCCGCTATGGCCGGCTTTCCTAACCTGTAGGAGTATCTTGCGTCCTATGGTCATGGTTTAATCCTTACATGGTATAAACTAAGGCCAGGACGAAGCTACAGATGTAGATTACGTTCCCGGCATTATCGCTATCGACCTCGAACCTGAAATCATAGGCTGCGCCTGAGGCATCCACCAGGGTGGTAACGTCGATAGCTCCGGACCATCCGTCGGTAGCCCCGTCGACATCTACCATACTGAGCCCTTCCTGGGCTGTCAGGTTCAGAAGGTCGCCGTAGCCCCCGGCCGCTTTCTGCCCCTCAACCTTAAACTTGATATGGTGAGCCGCAGCGGTCTTGTTGGCCACGTGGATGGTTGCTATCAGGATTGCCCTTGTCCGGGTAGCGCCGGTGGGGTATGTGGGAGTGATTGACCCTGCAGTAAGGGCGGTAGCGGCAGCATCGGCAAGTGCCTGTATTGTGGCAGCGCTGGACCACTCGGTCTCATGCTGGACATTGGGGAGCTGGTCAGTTTCCGCCTTGATGTTCGTAATATCCGTAGGAAGATTAGCTGCTGCGAGCTCGTCCAGATACCCACCACGAACAGCCGTGTAGCTCCCCAGAGCAGTTGCCAAAGCAGCCGTCCAACTGGCGGCAAGTGCTGCTCCGTCGGTGCCCACCATCGCCGGTATGGCTGCTATGATGGCGTCCCGTGCAGTCTCCATCTGGGCATTAGTTGGACCTGCAGTAGTAATCGCGGCGATGGCTTCCTGGAGAGCAAAATCAAGCTGGTCCAGATAGCCGATTCTTAGAGCCGTGAAGTTATCCAGTATAGTGGCTAAGGCCGCATCCCAACCATCTGCCACTGTAGCAGCCCCGTCAGTACCGACCATAGCCGGAATTGCGGCAATGATTGCATCTCTAGCCGTTTCCATCTGGGCATTGGTCGGGCCTGCAGTGGTAATGGCAGCGATAGCTTCCGCCAGATTGAAGTCCAGCTGATCTAAGTATCCAATTCTTGCAGCTGAAAAATTGTCTAAGATAGTTGCCAGAGCAGCATCCCAACCATCTGCAATCTGAGCACAGAGGGCAATAGCGGCGTCCATCTGGATAGTGGTAGGTCCTGCAGGAGTGATCGCGGCGAGAAGCGCTTGAAGAGCGGCCAAGCCGAAGGTACCATTGAGGACTGCGGCCTGGGCTTCACTAAGAAATAGAACTTTATCCCCAACTGCTATAGCTACAGAATAAGCGGCAACTGTGAAATCTCCAGTAGCACTGCTGTACCCGGTACATTCGAGCATTTCGCCCTGGGGAGCAGCACCGAGTCCATCAGCATCCCAGACTACATAAGCCCAGTAACCTTTGAAATACTCATCACCAAATCCTACCAAGTTTGAGCACTGGAACTTCGGAGCTCCAGCTATACCAGATACTGTGCCCTGGAATGATTGCCCATAATCCAAGGGTAAGGGGTCAATCCCTGAGGGGTCATGGGTGTCAGCATGGGGATATTCCCCTAGGAGTATTCTCTTCGCTATTTCTTCATCCCGGTAGATAGTCATTTATATTGGTACTCCTAAGCAGATATACTCATACCAGCGTTGGCCGGCAGTCCTTCTTTCCTCAGAATACCCTCGAGTTCGAAGACCGAGCCGGCCAGGAAGTTATTACCGGTCACCGGGTCCAAAGCTATGGTGGTGATGGCAGTAAGGCTCTCCCATCTGTGAGAGCTTATCGCTACCCGGTTCTCCTGCTGGCCGTCCAGAAGTATGATGTGCTTGTGACCGTCAGTCCGGGCGTAAGCAGGGAAGAGAGCCGAGCCTCCGCCAAACTCACCTGCCCCCTCGTTATCTCCAGGAACGTACATTAGCTGCTGGCTGGCTGCACTTCGTAGTGCAGCTACTGCTGCCGCCGCTCCTTGAAGCTCCTGCCAGTCGTAATTAGCGGCCACGGCATCGGCGTTCAGGGTTATCGCTATCTCATCGTCTACAGCCGCTTCGTCCGTCCTCGCATAAACATGCAGGACCAGGTCATCGAAATACTGAGGTATATCAGCAAACGTGACAGTCGCGGTATCTACAGTCAGTACCTGCCGGTCGATAAGGCGCTTGGGAGTACGGTACACCCACAATCCGGAACCCTCCTTGAAACTGGTACCATTGTTAGGTTCAAGGTATAGCTTGTTGATAGGTTCGATATTGTTACGGCGCCCCGACATTACCCTAACTTGAGATGTTGGTCCTGAGGTTTCATGGAAACCGCTCAATGTTAAGAAATACGGCTGGTTTCCCTGAGTGTACTGGGAATATATCCCCACCAGAGCTCCGAAGGCATTTGCTGAAGCATTATTCCCTGATATAATACCGGCAATTAAGTCAGGGTTAGACGATGCACTTGTAACAGCTGCAGCTCCGTCTAACCGTTGCCTCATATAATTAGCTGCGACTGCGTCGTCGTTAATCATATGGTTTATATCATCCCAAACCGCCGCCCGGTCGCTCCTCAGGTACCCGATTACCGCCAGGTCCCCTTTGCCCTGGGGGATATTGTTGACATTGAAGGTACCATCCGCACCGAGTATCTCCTCCGAAACGACATACCGCTCGTCAACCACACACAATAGGAATTTGGAGCCGGCTATGAAATTCGACCCGCCGGCTAAGGTTATGCTGGTAATAGCCGCTATATTTGACCATAACCCAGACCAAGCACCTACCAGGTGCTCACTAGATCCACCAAGGGCCAGAACGGCCTTATTATTCACGGTATTAAAAGCGTGAGGGATGAATAATGACCCGCCCCCGAATGCGTTTGCTAGAGTTGCACCAGCTACGAATCTTCCCAGGTCTAGGCCATCCGATGCGTCATGGATATCAGAAGCAGCAGCGTTGTCTAATCCGTATAACCTCTGGTAACCGTAATTATTCCCTAAATCGCCGTTGAAGCTAACAGTTATATCGCCGTAATCCGAAGCGCCAACTTCGGCGGCATTTATTATCACTACCAGGTGCCGGCTAGTGATCCCCTCCCGAGCATCCCACTGTGTAACGAGATTCCCAAGGGTGAAGGTTATAGCAGCCTCACCGCCTGCAGGAGTTATATGTTTATCAATAACCTTTATCGGTAGGTTCAGCATGTTTCACACCTAATATAATGTTTATTATTTATCCCCATCTCATACCTTCAGATGCCGGCAGCCCTTCTTTTCTCAGAATACCTTCGAGTTCGAAGATGGATCCTGGCAGGAAGTTGGGTCCAGTTTGAGGGGTTAGTACAATCGAAGAAATAGCCGAATTGCTCTCCCAGCGACAAGAGCGAAGAAGTACCCGATTTTCAGTTCTTCCTTCGTCGACCATTATATGTTTATGTCCGTCTGTTCGATTATAAGAAATAAATAGTGCTGTGCCTCCACCATATTCACCAACACCTTGAGTATTGCCAATAATCCCCATCAAGTAATTAAGAGCAGGATCTCTTGCGGCGCTTACTACGGCACCTTCCCCTATAAGTGATTGATAGTCATAGTTTGCAGCCACTCCATCACCGTTAATGGTATACATTACTCCATCATTATCATCGGCTTTGTCAGTTCTCGCATACACATGAAGAATCAACGCCTCGTAATACTGAGCTATATCAGCAAACGTGACAGTCGCGGTAGCCACTGTCAGTACCTGTCGGTCTATCAGGCGCTTCGGTATCCGGTAGAGACTGAACAAGGCCCCTGCCTTAAAGTCAGTCCCAGTATTGGGAGACAGCGCTAACTTGTTGATGGGTTCTACGTTGTCCCTGCGCCCTGACATGACCCTTACATGTCCGTTCGGGCCTGTACCCTCATGGTAACCGCTTTGAGATAAGAAATGCGGCTGGTTCTGCTTTGTATACTGGCTATATACCGCCACTAAAGCACCAAATACCAGAGCCGTAGCGTTGTCTCCGGAAACCATGCTTATTTCCTGGTTAGGATTAGCAGCTCCTGTAGCTCCATTTGCGGCTAAAAGCTCCTGCACCGGGTAATTTGCCGCGGTGTTATCGTCATTGATAGTATGCAGGACCTCGTCCTCTACCGCCGCCCGGTCGCTCCTTGCGAACCCGACAACGGCCAGGTCGCCCTCACCCTGAGGAATATTATTAAAGACTGGTGAGAAGTCAGCCGCAGCATCCTCAATCTCCTCTACCAGGTACCGTTCATCCACCACACCGAGCAGGAACATAGAACCAGCTACATAGTCGTCCCCAACACCTTCGAGTATCGTTACCGAGGTAATGGCCGCAGCTTGTGCCCACCGGGCCGCTACGGCTTCCACGGTAAACTCTGAGGATCCACCAAGGGCAAGCACTACCTTGTGATTGGTAGTATTAAAGGCGTGAGGAATAAGAACCATACTGCCGCCATAGGCACCGACGTTGTTGGAACCGCATATAGGTGGCAGGTTAATAGCATTCGCACCGTCCGTCCTGCCGGCAGAAGCTGCAGCATCCACTCCGGACAGCCTCTGGTACCTATAATCCATGGCCGCGGACTCGTTAAACCTGAGGAAGTTTGTGATACTATCAGAGACATCAACTGTTCGGGCATTGATAATCAGTACCAGGTGCCTGGAGGTTACATGCGCTAAAGCATCCCACTGAGCAACCAGCGTATCGATATTGCTGAAAGTGATCTGTTCAGTCACAGCGTCATCAACAACTATCTTGTCCAATATTTTGATTGGTAAATTCAGCATGCTTATTTCCTGAGAAATATAGTAATAGAAAAGGGCAACGACGTACTCCTCCTAATGTAATTTAGTCTTAAATCTTTCGAAGTAGTCTATCTTTGCCTGTTTTACGACGGCCTGTTCAGCTTTCACATACCACTCGTAATAGTAGTAGTCAGCTGTCATTACATTCGCAATCCCCGTTATCCCCATTTCCACCATAGTTGTAGGAGTTTGTCCGATTGCCCAGTGGGGTGTACCATCGAGTTCAACCCATAGCAGCATATAATAATCCGTGTCGGCCGCTGCTACCAAGCCCTCTGCAGAGAATTCTTCCCCTGTCCCATCGTCGATATGAAGCCTCCAGTTATCGCTGAGGCTCTTATCAAACTCAATGTAAATGTACTCATCGGCATCTTTATAAAAGCCGAAATGGAACTCAATGTCTGCAGCACTATTTAACTCGACCTCGCAACCTATGGCGTATAGCCTGCTTCTTGTGCAGGCATTATCCAGACTGCGTGTACCTTCAGTATTACCTAATACTGCTCCGGTTATTAAGGTATTCCGTGAATGATGAGTGGTAACATTGTTACTACCGCCGCCGACCGCGAGTGTTGTGATATCATAGGCTGCCCCGAAATTTTGTCTCGATAACCCGTCGTCGAAACAATCAACAATATGTATCTCCTGACGCCAGTTTTGCCCACTCACGCTATGGCTTCTCCCATATCTCGCTCCGAAATCATAAGGTCTTGTTGTCATTTTTAACCTATAGATGATTCCATATCATTATTGGACTCACGTAGAATGTCGCTGCAGTAGCGACGGCGCCGTTGTCCATGGAGAGCACGAAGTAATTTGTAGCACTGGCCAGTCCGGCCGGGACCCGGGTTACATGGCTCACCTGGGGAATATTAACATTACCGATAAAAAAGTCTACCCTTTCACCAGGATAGTGCTCAATCCTTACTCGAGTCGGCTGGGTTAATGTCAGGTCTATACCGGTATCGGTATTCTCCAGCCCGGCGTCATCGTGAGTTTCCACATAGACCGATAAGTTCTGGACCTCTATTCCAATGCCTTCGGCAGCAAGGACGCCTTCTCCGTTTGCTTCTTTAAGCTGTACTCTCCCACGGAGGTCAGCGTGATCTCCGGTTACCTGGGCAATATCAAAGGCTAAAGTCAGGCGATTATCCCAGTCTACCCTATCCCAATTGCCACCATTGTTCTGCAAGCCAAAGGCCGTACAGTAAACAAGGCCTGCGTCCCCTCCGGCTGCTGCAGTTTCGAGGACAGCATACAAGGGGTGAAGTGTAGAACTGCCGGTGCCGCCACTGTTGTCAATCCAGAGGTCATTTATCGGAAGCAATAAGCTACGAGCCTGCCTGGTCAGTAGATACGCGATGTATCCCGGCGTCGCCGGTATTGGGTCATTATCTATAAATTCAAGCTGGTTGAATACCTGCACAGATTCACCAGCTGCCGGGTCCGGATGGCGTATCTCCCTTAATCTTATAACTTCCTGTCCGGGAAATTGAGTAACGCCGGGCACCGGGCCGGTGACCGTTGAATAGGCTCCGTCAATACTGAGATTATGAGCAGTATTGTTACCACCTGCGAGAAGAACACTGCCAGCGTCGGTATCGAAGTCCGTAAGTAGCCAGTTGTCCTGGGCCCCGGAGGTAATGACCGCCGTAAAGCCGTCCAGAGTCAACCTGGTAGCTAGCCCCTGACCAATAAACCTTATATCATCAATGGCCCGAGTAATCTGGGCCCCTACGTCAAATGTACCAGCCCCGATTTCAACTGTCCCTCCGCCTGCAGGTAGAGCATTCACGGCGTCGGTGATATTCATGCCAAGAAGTACCTTGAAGAAGTTATAAGTTATCCGGAGAAGAGCTGTAGCGGCAGCGGCGACATCCCCATCAGCACTGCCAGTACATACTATAATGTCATTATCAAGGGTAATCGTCCCCAGGGTAACACTGAACATTCCGCAGGTGCCAGTCCAACTATTACCCCAACCGGTCCAGGTTCCAGCAATACTTGAGAAGATATGGTAAGC
>Ga0307378_10011211_pt1 | contig 11569 bp, 12 predicted proteins | sample UN1MG_FD_202238 | JGI IMG/M metagenome (GOLD analysis project Ga0307378, IMG submission 202238) | Soil microbial communities from Risofladan, Vaasa, Finland - UN-1 | ecosystem: Environmental > Terrestrial > Soil > Coastal area > Acid sulfate soil | place: Finland: Risofladan, Vaasa | collected...
GAACTCCCCCGAAAACCGCCTTCGTTTCCCTGCCATCCTGTCGTCTCCCCGGCTGACCGTCCAGCCGTATTCTACCCGGAGACGATTCCACCTTAAACCAGCGCCCAGTTTTTGGGGACACGCTCACAGCAACGACATCCACAATGTCGCAAGGTATTATCCACAGCCTGCTCTCCACAAATTCCCGGAATTTACCGACTGCGGCTTGTATAGGCGCCTCCCGCTGAGCCGTGGTAAGATCTGTGTTTTCTATGATGCTTCGGATCTTTTCATTTACTTCGGCCAACACGGCGGGTAGGTTATATTTATCTGCTTCCATAACGATATTGGAAGGAGCCGCTGAAGTCGGCGGCGCAGGCGTGGGTGCGGGTGCGGACTTTGGCTCGGCGGGTGGGGGCGATTGAGGCACACTAATCTTGCCCGTACCGTTGCACCTGGGGCACACTCTCCGCTCCGTTGTTGTTTCTGGGTACGTCGCGAATGCCCCAGTATGAGGGTATGTTGTCACTTTGACTTGGATACGACCTGTGCCGTTGCAGACGCTGCAATCGCGGTACTTAACTTCGGCGATAGCAGTTGCCGCGGACAAGCAGACCAGCAAGCAGAGGTTGAGCCAGACAAACCGCGATAAGAGGACTTGCATTATTTTCCCCCCTAGGCCAGGTCGAGCACCAATTCCTTCTCGAACTCGAGCGCCACGCGGGCGCCCGTCTCTCCCTCCTGCGGCGGCTCGCGGCGGACCACCCGGGCCTTGGCGGCGAACTGCTCGAGGAAAAACGTGTTGGCCGTGTCGCGCGGCACAGCCAGCCGCACCGTCACCTCGTGACCTACCTCGATCACCTCGTCCGTGATGAAGTACAAGCCGCCGTCGCTCACGTTCAGCGTGCGGGTCCGGACGTCGTGGCCGCCGGGCAACTCCACCCGAAGACGACAGGGGACCTCGAAGCGAGCATATTTGCGGCGCTCGGAGGACGTGTTCATCAGAACGTTCCTTCTGCCGCTGACTTGCTGCGTTCCGACAGGAGCGCAGACAGATAGAATCCTGAACGCGATGTGAATAGTAACACGAAACCGGACCGATGCAAGTCGAATCCCCGCCAACCGTCCCTGCCAGACTGACACCGGGCCGGCACAGCGGGTAGGCCGCAACACGTTGCGGCCTACGGTCACATCCGCCTCGAACCGCGTAGCGATTGCAACTGTTGCGCGGCGGGCAGTCTTGCCCGCCGCGTGGTGGGTCTCCGACCCACCACGCGAGACAGGGCCTAGCGCGGCAGGTCGGAGACCCGCCGCGCAACCACGCACAGTTAAAAGCCCTCGCTGCACCATAGCCAACGCCAACGGGCCTGCTACAATACCGTGTCATGGCAGGTGAAAAGGTGATTGTGGCCATGTCGGGCGGCGTGGATTCGTCGGTGGCGGCGGCCATTCTGAAGGATGGCGGCTACCGGCCGGTCGGCGTCTTCATGTGCGCCGGACTGGCGGAACCCGACGCCTCGGGCGGACCGAAGCGGTGCTGTTCGCCCGACGATGCGGCCGACGCCCGGAGCGTCGCGTCGCACCTCGGCATTCCGCTGGCGGTCCTCGACTTCGCCGAGGACTTCGGGCGGCTGATGGACCATTTCTGCGAGGAATACGGCCGCGGGCGGACACCCAATCCGTGCGTCCTCTGCAACCGCGACCTGAAGTTCGGCCGCCTGATGGACTATGCCGACGCCGTGGGAGCACGCTTCGTGGCCACCGGTCACTACGCCCGCGTCGAATGGGAAGGCGGACGATGGCGCCTCAAGCGCGGCCTGGACCGGACGAAGGACCAGTCGTATTTCCTCTTCGCGACGCCGCCGGAGCGCCTGGAGCGGATTCGCCTGCCCTTGGGCGAGATGACTAAACCTGAGGTCCGCGCCATCGCCCGCGACCTGGGCCTGCCGGTCCACGACAAGGCCGAGAGCCAGGAAGTCTGCTTTGTCCGCGGCACGATCGGCGACCTGGTGCGCGAACGCCGCCCGGACCTCGTGCGGCCGGGGCCGATCCTCGACCTCGAAGGCCGCCAGGTCGGCCGCCACGAGGGCATCGTCCATTTCACGATCGGCCAGCGGCGGGGCCTGGGCATCGCGCTCGGCCAGCCGCGATACGTCGTCGCCATTCGTGCCGCCGACGCCGCCGTCATCATCGGTCCGGCCGAAGCGCTCAGGTCGCCGGGCCTTGCGGCCGACGGCGTCGTGTGGCACGAGCCGGTGCCGGCCGAGCCTATCCGGGCGGAGGTCCAGATAAGGTATCGCCATGCGGCGGCGCCCGCATGGATCACCCGCGCGGCAGCCGAGGACGACGGGTCCGACCGGGCTTGCCACGGCGTCGCCCCGGCGAGCCGGGCCGAGGTCAAGTTCGACGTGCCGCAACCCGCTGTCACGCCCGGCCAGGCCGCCGTGTTCTACCGTGACGACCGCGTCCTCGGCGGCGGGTGGATAAACCACGCTACATCCGAAATATTGAACTCGTAACCCGGCCTGCCCCGAGCGTAGTCGAGGGGAACCCGAAACTTTGAACCTTAAACTTGGAACCCCTCGACTTCGCTCGGGGTAAAAGGCTCTGCCGGAAACTTCTGGAGAACCTCCCGGGACCAGCCGTAGCGCTTTTCCTTGACACTTCCGCTGCGACCCACCTATAGTGGCCCCTGGAAACCGGGGATGCCATGAAGATCGGCGTCATTTCCGACACGCACGATAACCTGCCGGCCATCGCCGCAGCGCTTCGGTATTTCGAGGCGGAGGGCGCCGAGATCCTCCTGCACGCGGGCGACTACGTCGCGCCGTTCGCCCTCAATCGGATCCTCCAGGCCCGACTTCCCGTCCACGGCGTCTTCGGCAACAACGACGGCGATCGGACGGGGCTCACGAAACTCCTGCCGGACCTCGCGGACGGACCCCGACGGCTGGAACTCGACGGCAAGAAGGTCTGCCTGGTTCACGACGAGAAGCGGCTCTCGCACGAGGATTTCGAGGCCGCCGACATCGTCGTCATCGGGCACACCCACGAGCCCAAGGTCGAATCCCGCGAGGGGCGGCTGGTCGTCAATCCCGGCGAGTGCGGCGGCTGGCTCTCCGGCCGGTGCACCGTGGCCGTCATCCACACCGAGACCATGGCGGCCGACATCGAATCGGTCTACGAGCAGGCGAGGTTCTGACCATGAGGCGATATATCTTGATGACAGCGCTGGCGGCCGGACTGGCGGTCACCGGCTGCTACGGCCAGGTTGAGCGGACCCTCACCATCGAGTCCGAGCCGCCGGGCGCCCTCTGCTGGCTCAACGATAACGAGGTCGGGCGGACGCCCGTCACGGTGCCCTTCACGTGGTACGGGACGTACGGCGTGCGGCTGGAGGCGGCGGGTTACGAGGCGCTCGTGACGACGGCGAAGGTCTCGGCCCCCGCCTATGAGTGGATACCGCTGGACCTGTTTGCCGAGTCGATCGTGCCGGGCATCCGGCACGACGATCACGAGTTCCGGTTCGCCCTGAAGAAGGCGGAGCCGGTGGACCCGATGCCCCTGCGCGAGCGGGCCGAGGGCCTGCGGCGCGAGGGCCGGACGCCGGCGCCGTAGGGGATTTTCGATTTTGGATTTTCGATTTTCGATTTGAGGAAAGCGGACGCGGCCCCACGGCTGTTGCGATTCAATCGCAAATCGCAAATCGAAAATTGGACCGTCCCACGCACTCCGCCGCAATTGAGGCTCCGGCAGAACAAGATGCGCCCATGCCCCGATTCGGCGCCCACCTATCCATAGCCGGCGGCGTGGACCGCGCGGTCGAGCGGGCCCGCGACATCCGGGCCGATTGCCTGCAACTCTTCGTCAAGTCTCCGTCGCAATGGCGGTTCGCGCCGCTCGAAGATGAGGAAGTCGAGCGATTCCGCGCGGGCGCGCGCGAGGCCGCCCTCGCGCCCCTCGTCGGCCACGCGTCGTATCTGGTGAACCTGGCCAGCCCCGATGCGGCGCTCTACGAGAAGTCGCGGCGGTGCGTCCTGGAGGAATGGGACCGGGCCGCGCGGCTGGGCCTCGATTATCTCGTCCTCCATCCGGGCTCGCACACCGGGAGCGGCGCGGCGGCGGGCCTGGCGCGGATCGCCGAGGCCCTCGATTGGCTCCATCGCGAGCGGCCGGGGCACACGGCGCGCATCCTCCTTGAGACAACCGCCGGCGCAGGGGGCATCCTCTGCGGACGCTTCGAGCATTTTCGATATATCCTTGGGACGTGCGAGGCGGCCCCGCGCCTCGGCGTGGCGATTGACACGTGCCACCTCTTTGCCGCAGGGTACGATTTGCGAACGCGGGCGGCCATTGACGAGACGCTCGGCCGCCTGGACGAGATGGCGGGCCTCGCGCGGGTCCGGGTGGTCCACGCGAACGACTCGAAGGGCGACCTGGGGTCGGGCCTCGACCGGAACGAGCACATCGGCCGCGGGCGGCTCGGCCGCGAGGCGTTTCGCCTGCTGGTGAATCACCCGGCCTTGGCCGCCCTCCCCTTCATCCTCGAGACGCCGAAGGAAGATGATAAGGGCCGCAAGATGGACCCGGTGAACCTGAGGACCCTGCGCCAGTTGGTCAAAGATTCTGGTCCAGCGGAAACCGGGTGATGCGGCGGAGCGCCCCGCTCATTTCTCTTCGGCTGGCGGCGGCTCTTTCGGCGCACCCTGCTCGGCGGGGGGATACTGGTTGCCCACGAGGCCCTTTTCGGAGACGGGCTTTTCGGGGATCGCGAACTCGAAGGTGACGGGGTCCTTCCGGTCCTCGGTGATGTCGAAGCCGCCGAGCGCCGGCTCGAACTGCCAGCCCCACGCCTCCCACACGGCCTTCGAGACGCGGAACCGATAGAGGACGCGCGTCCGGAAGGTCGTCCACGCGTCGTACTTCTTCTCATAATACCACTCTTCGATGCGCCACGTGATTTCGTCGCCCTTGCGTCCGACGAAGTCCTCGTCCATCAGGAGCGCCACGAGGGCCACCGCCTTGTCGGCGGACCCGATGAGAGCGAGGTCGCGGATCTTGTTCTCGTAGCGATTGACCTTGTGGATGATGTCGCGGATCGCCTGCCGGTCGTCGTCCGAGAGCGCCCCTTCGGCGGGCGAGCCGAGGTCCTCGGTCCGGTACTCCGGCGGGATGAGGGCGTCGTAGTCCGAAAGTTTCGGCGACATGTCCACGCCCTCGAGGCGGCCCCACGGCGTCTTCACCACGAGGTCGTAGGTGCCGAGGCGGAGGCCCGCCGCCTCCAGCGCGCCGGTCTTCGGGTCTACCTTCAGGGGAACCTTGAGGTCGGAGGCGCGGTCCCAGAGGTATGCCTCCAGGACGCGCTCGGGCGGCGTCAGGCGTCCGCGGACCATGCGGCCGGGGGTCGGCTTGGCCGGTTCGGCCTTGGCGGCCGGCACGCCAAAGGAGGCGTTCGAGACGGCCAGCCAAAGCACTCCCGACACAGCAAGGACAAGGACGGCCGCCCATCCAAGCGTTCGAGGTTGGATCATGCGTTCGCCCCCTGGCGTGGCGTGGTCTCGGCAGACAGATTGTCCTCAATGGGTTGCGGCAAGTCAACAGCAACGGGTGCACCAGAATTTCCTGGCAGGGCCTTTATTGATGTCACCCCGAGCGAAGTCGAGGGGTCTCGCCGTGGTCTTTGCCGTTTGGCATTTTGCACGGCGAGATTCCTCGACTCGCTTCGCTCGCTCGGAATGACAGCGTTTTCCTGTTGGCCAGAAAATCTAGGTGCACCCACAGCAACCGCGTGTCGGTATTGGCCTTGACGGTGCCGGCCGGCGGTATTATAGTCTGCGGGTGCCCGGCATTGTCTGGCGTCCCTGGAAACTGCTATGGCCAAGCATAAAGCACAACGGGCTTTGTTCGACCTCATGCGCGGCGCCCGCGCGCCCGAGTTGCCGCCGGCGGATGCCGCCAAGCCGTCGCCTGTCATCCGCCGCGTGCCCACGCCGAGCGGAACGATCCTGCCGCCGGCCGCCTCGGCCGGAGCGCCGCCGACCGGAGCGCGCCCCATGGTTTACCCCCCTCAGGCCGCCGCGCCCGCCTCGACGGGAACCGGTCACCTGAGCGTGAGTCACTCTCAACTGGCGGTCGCGGGTATCGTGATCGTCTGCCTGTGCGCGATCAGTTTCTTCGTGGGCCAGCGTTTCGGCGGGCCCGAGATGCCGATGCCCGTCGTCGAGAAAAAACCGACGTTCCCCGATATTCGCAGCGGGCCGACAACGCCCAATCTGGTGACCCCGACGCCGAGCCGGTCCGCGCTCTCCGAGACGGGGCCGGCGCGCGCCGGTTCGGTTGCCCGGCCTGGCGCCCCGGCAGGCGGCGGGCGGGCGGCCGTGGCCGAGCCGTCCGGAGGCCCGGTCGAGGCGGGTCAGCCGTCCCCGGCGGGCAGGCCCGCGGTGGCCCCCGCGGCGCCTTCCGGCCCACAGTATCGCGTGCGCATCCTCCAACTGTCGGTCTCCCAGTCGCACGCGGTGGACCAGTTGCGCGATTACCTGGCCAAGCGGGGCGTCGAGACCGAACTCGAGGCCCGCGGAGGCAATTACATCCTGTTCTCGCGGGAACGGTTCCCGGACCTGAGGAAGTCGGACGAAGCGGTCGCCCAGGTCAGAAAGTTGCTGGGCGCCTTCGAAAAAGAGTCCCGCATACCGACGTCCAAGGATGCGTATTCCGTCAAGATGACGAAGGAGTGATTCGGATGTCGCTCGATAAGAGCCTGAGAAGCCGTGGGTCGCTGGTGCGGCACCGGAACGTGCTGAGCCGGACCGAACGCATTGAGTGGCTGAAGGATGCGGGCAAGTGGGACGAGGAGAAGGACGTGTTCGGGCTGCCGAAGGTCGCGCATCGGAAGGTCACGACGAAGAAGATCAAGGTGGCGGCGGCCGCAGCGCTTCTGGAAGGCGCGGAGGCGGCGGCAGCCGGCGCGGCGGCGCCGGCCGCGGGCGCGGCTCCGGCCGCCAAGGGCGCTCCGGCCAAGGCCGGGCCGGCCGCCAAGGGCGCTCCGGCGAAGGCGGCGGCCCCGAAGGCGGCTCCTGCGGCCAAGGGTCCCGCGGCCAAGGGCAAGGCCTGACTCTTGACGTTGACGAATGTCGAATTGCGAATATCGAATGTTGAGTGCTGAAGGGGGCGACGGCGAGGCTCCTCTTCGGCATTCAACATTCGGCGTTTGGCGTTCGGTCGCGGCCGGGCACGGCGGTCCGGATCGCCTCGGACAAGGAGCCCACGCATGGCCAGGAAGGAACAGGGGTTGGCCCGGCGAATGGCCGGCGTCGACGCCTCCGGCATCCGCAAGGTGTTCGACTTGGCCGCGAAGATGGTCAACCCGATTGACCTCAGCATCGGCCAGCCCGACTTCGACGTGCCGGACCCGTGCAAGGAGCGGGCGATCGAGGCGATCCGCTCCGGCCGCAACCGCTACACCGTGACCCAGGGCGACGCGGAACTGCGCGAGACCATCGCGCGCGACCTCCGGCGCGAGTTCGGCTCGTTCGACGGGCCGGTCCTCGTCACGAGCGGCGTCTCCGGAGGAATCCTCCTCGCGCTCCTGGCCACGGTCAACCCCGGCGACGAGGTCATCATCGCCGACCCTTATTTCGTCATGTACAAGCATCTCGTGAACCTTCTCGGCGCAAGGCCCGTCTTCGTGGACACCTATCCGGACTTTCGACTGCGGGCCGACCGGCTGGAAGCCGCCGTCACCGACCGGACGCGGATGCTCATCCTCAATAGCCCCTGCAACCCCACCGGCGCGGTTCTCGCGAAAGACGACCTGGCCGCCGCCATCGCGGTCGCCAAGCGCCACGGCCTCCTGGTCATCGCGGACGAGTGTTACAACGCGTTCTGCTTCGACGGCCCGTTCGCGAGCGCCTGGCCGCTCTACGACCGCGTGATCCTCCTGCGCGGATTCTCGAAGACCTATGCGATGACGGGTTGGCGGCTGGGCTACGCCGTCGGGCCCGCTTCCGTCATCCAGGCGATGACGACGCTCCAGCAATACACGTTCGTCTGCGGGCCGGCGCCGCTCCAGGCCGGCGCGGTCGTGGCATTCCAGACGGACCCGTCCGCGGCCCTCGCCGACTTCCGCGCGCGGCGCGACCTCATCTACGAGGGCCTCCGGGAGCGGTTCCGAGTGACGAAGCCCGGCGGCGCGTTCTACATTTTCCCCGAAGCGCCCGGCTCCGCCGAGGCGAAGCCCGGCGGCTCGGGCACGAAGTTCGCCGAGCGGGCCATCGCGGCGGGCGTGCTCATCATACCGGGGGGCGTTTTCAGCGAGCGCGACACGCATTTCCGCATCGCCTACGCCGCCAAGCGCGATGTGCTTGAGCGCGGCATCGAAGCCCTGAACCGCCTGGCGCGCGAGGTCGGCGCATAGGGTGGTAGCAAAACTTTCGGCACGCGGAAGAACCTTGTCATTCCGAGCGAGCGAAGCGAGTCGAGGAATCTCGCCGTGGTCGTTGCCGTGTTCCCGATCGCACGGCGAGACCCCTCGACTTTGCTCGGGGTGACAACGAAAAAGGCCCTGCCAGAAAACTCCGGTGCACCCCGGCGCGTAGGCGGCCGGGGCTTTTTGGCTTGCAACGCACCGCCGGGTCTGATAGATTCCGCGGCCTTCATGGACGGGCGGCGCGCTGCAAAAAGGCTTGGCAAGCCGCCGCCTTTCGGTTATACAATGGCCTCTTACAGGGAACGATGAGATTCTATCTGATTGACCGCATAGTGGAATTGGCGCCGCCGAAACGGATCGTCGGCATCAAGAATCTCAGCCTGGCGGAAGAGTACCTGGCCGACCATTTTCCGGCCTATCCGGTGCTTCCGGGCGTCCTGATGCTCGAGGCGCTGGTTCAGTCGGCGGCGTGGCTGGTTCGGGCGAGCACGGACTTCCAGAAGAGCCTGATTCTGCTGCGCGAAGCGCAGAACGTGCGGTACGGCGCGTTCGTTCGCCCCGGCGGACAGTTGGTCATGACCGTCGAGGCCGTCGAGATCGGGCCGACCCAGAGCCGGTTCAAGGCCGCGGGCACGTGCGACGGCCAGCAGGCGGTCCAGGCCAAACTGACGCTCGAACATCTGAACGTGGCCGACGAGGATCCCGGCCGCGCGGAACTCGATGGTCGCCTGCGAGCCTTTTGGCGCGAGCGGTTCCGGATTATCGGCGGACCCCAGGCCCTCCAGGCCCGGGTCGGCTCGTGAGGCGGACGCCGGGGGAAGGCAACCGCCCGGAATCCTGAGGATGTACCACTTGTGAGGGAGGCGAGATCGCATGGCTTCGAGTCACAACGAGATCATGGAGAAGGTCCGCGAGGCCCTGGTGGATGCCCTCGGCGTGGATGAGGACGAAGTCGTCCCGACCGCGCGCATCAGCGCCGACCTGGGGGCCGAGAGCATCGATTTCCTGGACATCGTCTTTCGGCTTGAGAAGGCCTTCAACATCAAGATACCGCGCGGCGACCTGTTTCCGGACAACATCCTGACGAGCGAAGAGTTCGTCCAGAACGGGAAACTGACCGAGAAGGGTCTGGCGGAACTGAAAAGCCGCATGCCGCACGCCGACCTCGCCGAGTTCGAGAAGCACCCGAACGTGCAGGACATCGCCGACCTGTTCACGGTCGAGATGATCGTCCGGTATGTCGAGACTAAGATGGGCAGCGCCGGCGCCTGACCGCGGTTTACGTTTGCTTGTAGCAGGCGCCCGCGCGGTGGGCAGTCTTGCCCACCGCGTCCCTGGCGGCTTGGCGAGCGCGGCGGGCAAGACTGCCCGCCGCGCGAAGGGTTGCTGTCAGAGGCTCCTCCTTCGAGCCGACACCAGACCGGAGACCCGATGCGCTGGATCTGGATTGATAAGTTCATCGAGTTCGAACGCGGCCGGCGCGCGGTGGCCGTCAAGAACGTCACCCTGGCCGAAGAGCACCTCCACGACCATTTCCCCGGGTATCCCATTCACCCGCCGACGCTCTTGATCGAGGGCATGGCCCAGACGGGCGGCGTCCTTGTGGGAGAGGCGTTCGACTTCCGCGAAAAGGTCATCCTGGCCAAGGTCACGCGGGCGACGTTCCATCGCCACGTCCTGCCGGGCGACCAGGTCCGGTTCGAGGCCGTCGTCGAGGGCGAAGTCCGGCCCGAAGGCGCCTCCATCGCCGGCCGCATCACGTGCGACGGGCTCTTGGTGGCCGAAATCCAGATGATGTTCGCCCACCTCGACCAGTCGCGCACCCCGATCGAGGTCGGCGAAGAGAACTTCGTCTTCCCCGAAGATTTTCTGCGGATGCTCCGGATGCGGCACCTGAACGAACTGAAGCCCCCGGCCGGATCGGCCGGCGGAGAGACTCGGAGACGCTCGTGAACCGTCGCGTCGTCATCACGGGACTCGGCGTGGTCAGCCCGGCCGGCCTCGGCGCCGGCGCGCTCGCGGAGGCCGTCCGCGCGGGCCGGTCCGCCGTCGGACCCGTGACGAAGTTCGACGCGTCGCGGTATCCGAGTCGCGTGGCCGGCGAGGTCCGCGAGTTCGACCCCAGCGGCGGCGTTCGCAAGGACCAGGGCCGCTACGTGAAGAAGATGGCCAAGGTGATGGCCGTGGACATCCAACTGGCCGTCGCCGCCGCCAACCTGGCCATACTCGATACCGGACTTCCCCTGGGCGACGCCAAGGCCGACGAACCCGTTCTGCCGACCATTGACCACACCCGCTTCGGAATGGTTTTCGGCACGGGGTTCATCCCGACGGAATTGGACGACCTGGCCGCACCCGCCGCGGCGTCCGTCGTGGACGGGAAGTTCAGCCTCAAGGGCTGGGGTTCAAGCGGCATCCCGAAGATGTTTCCACTGTGGCTACTTAAATATCTTCCTAACATGCACTCCTGCCACACGGGCATTCTCTGGGACGCAGAGGGGCCGTCGAACTCCTTGACGGTCAGCGACGCCGGGGGCCTGCTGGCGCTCGATGAGGCGGCGCGGATCATCGTGCGCGGGGCGGCCGACCGGATGCTCGCCGGCGGGGCCGAGAGCCGCGTCAGTCCCGTCCTGATGATGCGATACTGCCTGCTCGGGCGGCTGGCGACGGCCAACGATCATCCGGCCGCCGCCTCGCGCCCGTTCGACCTCGGCCGGACCGGCCACGTGGCGGCCGAAGGTGCTGCCGTCTTCATGCTGGAAGCGCGCGACGCGGCCGAGCAACGCGGGGCACGCATCTACGGCGAGGTCCTCGGCACAGGCGCCGCCTGCACGACCGCGGGAGTCAACGCCTGCGACGCCGACGGCCGCGCTGTGGCCCTCGCCACGGGCGAGGCGCTGGCTGCGGCGGGCATCGAGCCGCGCGACCTCGGGGCTGTCTTCGCCCACGGGCCGGCCCTCGCGATGCATGACCGCAGCGAAGCGGCGGGCCTTGCGGCCGCGCTCGGATCCGCGGCCAAGTCCGTCCCCGTCACGGCCATCAAGGGCGTCACGGGCAACATGGGCGCCGCGAGCGGCCTGGCGGAGTTGGCCGCGGCGTGCCTCCTGGCGCGCGACGGCCACGTGCCGCCCATCCTCAACTGCGACCGGCCGGACTCCGAGGCCG
>Ga0307378_10011212_pt1 | contig 11567 bp, 8 predicted proteins | sample UN1MG_FD_202238 | JGI IMG/M metagenome (GOLD analysis project Ga0307378, IMG submission 202238) | Soil microbial communities from Risofladan, Vaasa, Finland - UN-1 | ecosystem: Environmental > Terrestrial > Soil > Coastal area > Acid sulfate soil | place: Finland: Risofladan, Vaasa | collected...
ATCCTTAAAAAAAGATTTTTTATTCACTTGATAATAGATCTAGTCGCCTTTTATACATCGACTCAAGATATCCCGGGCAAAAAGGACTTCAGAAGCAAGCATATTTATCTGGTCCTATATTGTGTGCAATTGCACCCGGATTGGGATCATTATTTAAGTTCAACAGGATTTCTTCATTCCGGTTATTACAGATCCTGGCTGACTATTATTCAAAGTCGATGGATAAAAAATAATTCAGACCTTTGAAAAAATCTCAGGTAAAAGGATAAAATTCTGTCCGATAGGGGCGGTTTGCGAACCGCCCCTATGATAATTCATTGATTTTTATAGCGTTATAAAGAGCAAGCTGCTTTCTTTGGATAAGATAATAATATTTTTCAAAGGTTCCTAATCCTTCAGACTGAAGAATCCGATTGTCCTGAAATAAATTGGTCATTGTAAATTGCTTTCTGCAATCTACTGCCCGCCCGCCTTTCCCCTGTATCCGAGCCCGCGCACGAACCGGCCCGGAGTCGCCCCGGTATGCTCCCCGTTTTTTATCACCTGGACGCCATTGACAAAGACATGCAGCACCCCGGTTGCATACTGCTGCGGCTTTTCGAAAGTTGCGTGGTCCGCGATGCTCCGCGGGTCGAACACAACGAGATCGGCAAAGCAGCCTTTCTTGAGCAGGCCGCGGCGCTCGAGGCTGAGATTGGTCGCCGGCAGATAGCTCAGGCGCCGCACGGCCTCCTCAATTGATAAGATACCCTCCTCGTGAGTGTATTTGGCCAGCACCCGCGCAAAAGAGCCATAGGCCCGCGGGTGAGTGCTCGACTTGAGGAACACGCCCTCGGGCGCGGAGGACTCTGCATCCGAGCAGAAGCTCACCCAGGGCAGCGAGATTTCCCGGCGGACATTGTCTTCGCTCATCAGAAAATACACCGTAAGAACCCGGCTGTCGTCCTCCACCATAAGGTCCATGGCGGTTTCATCCGCGGGCTTGCCGCGCATGGCGGCCGCCTCGGCCAGGGTCTTGCCGGTCAGAGGCTTGAGCTTTTCGGACTTGAAACCGGTAAGCAGCATGTTTTCCGGACCCGCCAGATAGAAAAAGTTCTCCCAGTCCTCACCCGGCCCGGCCATTTCCCGTTTCAGCCTTTCCCGGACAGCAGGGTCTTTGAGTCTTTCGATCCAGACCTGGTGTCCACCCTCCTGGACCCAGGGGGGCATGGCGGCATCCAGACCGGTCATGGCGGCTGTGTAGGGATAGATGTCCGCAGTGATCCGCAATCCCTCGGCGCGCGCCGCCTCGATGCGCTGGATCGCCGCCTCGAGCTTGTCCCAGTTGGGATGCCCGGCGGCCTTGAAGTGGTAGATCTCGGCCGGGACCCGGGCTTTTCGTGAAGTCTCAATCAGCTCGTCAACCGCCTCCAGAAATGAGTTCCCCTCGCTCCTGAGATGCGAGATATACATGCCGCCGTAAGCACCCGATGCCTGCGCCAGGGCGATAAGCTCCCCGGTGCCGGCATAGAAACCCGGGGCGTAGATCAGCGCGGAGGCGACCCCGAGCGCGCCCTCCTCCATGGCTTCCCTCACCAGCCCGCACATCCGCTCGAGCTCCTCAGGGGTGGGGGCCCGGTCCTCGTAACCGAGCACGTAGATGCGGGGCGTGGCCGCGCCTATGAACGAGGCCACATTGGTCGAGATTCCCCGCCGCTCGAGGTATTCCAGATATTCTCCCAGGGTGGTCCATTCGATATCGTATTTGATATCCGCCTGGCGGTCCACCAGCTCCTGTTTCATTTTCTCGTTCAGCGGGCCCATTGACTCGCCCTCACCCAGGACCTCCAGGGTCACCCCTTGCCGGATGTCGCTTTGCGAGCGGCCGTCCTCGATCAGCGACTCATTGGCCCAGCTGAGCATATTGATAAATCCGGGGGAGACGGCAAGTCCCGCGGCATCGATCTCTGTGCGGCCGCGGGCGGCTCTTGCGAGCGGTCCCAGCGCGGCGATCGAGTCCCCATCGATCGCCACATCTCCTGCAAAGGCTGGAGAGCCGCTCCCGTCGTAGATTGTGCCATTGCGGATAACCACATCGTATTCCCGGACAGGGGAACATGTCAGACAGAATGTCAGGGCGATGATAAAATATAGAAACCGGGCTGGAACTCGCATCAGGAACGCTCCTTCAGGGGGTAATATCGAATGACAAATACCTGCTTCCGGCAGAAAATGAGGAACGACTCATCGGCAGTTCTCAATGGCGGGTTTATCCAATTAATGACATTATAGTTAAAAAAATGTGTAAACCTATATGAAAAAATAAAGTTTTAAAATGCACGTTTACAAAGCAAAATAATAAATGGTAACAGTTAAAAATGTAATTATTAATTATAAAACAAATCAAATATATGGTTGATAGAAATATTTTAATGAATGACATGCTTTTTAGGGCTTTAGTAAATTAGCTAGTAACTCCTTTTTGATGTCCCTCCTTGTAAGTGGGGAGTTTTACTTAAAAAGTAAACTTATTAAGATTAAAGCACTCTTCACAATTAGTCAATATACAACTATTACCAGAACCTGGTAGATAATGTAATCCTTTTCTATCAATTTTATATACGAAAGAATCTGCGCATACACCCTGTAATATATTTATTGACGTATGTTTTTCGGCTTTTATAGAATCTAGAAATAATTCTTCCTGTGCTGATAACAAGAAAGGATTTATTTGCTGAGGTGATTTTAACTTGTCTTGGCAATATGCCGAAACATTTGTACAAGCAATACAACAATTTTCAAAATGATTTTGGAAAAATTTAAGCGTGTCTTCACTTGGATGTTTAGGGTTGTTTGCAGGACAACTTATAGCAGCAAGAAAAGGCCTATAGACAGCAATAATTTTTTCCAAACAGGTTTTAAGGCCTATTTGATAAGCCCCGTGATGGGATACCTTAAAAAAACATAGTGTATTTAATATTGATTTATTTGTTATACTTAAGCATCGATTTGTAACATTACGCCAATTACGCTGGCCCACAAGATCTCCAGTGAATAAGAACAAATATTCTATTGAATCGACGTAATATCTAAAAATAAAAACATGGCACAGTGAATTAAACGATTCCCCAGAATCACCTGATTTTTTTATTGCAGACCTTAATATAGCCAATGAATCTATTGCATTTGGGGATAATGCCACAAAATCGAGTTTTTTATGTAGATGATCTCGCCATGCAGATGGTTTTGTATTTCCTTCAAAATTCATTGTCAATATAGTTGGAATACCATCTGCTTTGTTTTTAACATTTATATTTTTTAACTTATTTAATGATTCTAGTATTGATTTTCTTAATGTTTTAAGTGTATCAGGATATAGATATTCTAATACAAAAAACCAATCTCCCGGATCGCCTGGTAAATTCGGAATGACAATATTATCTATAGTACAATCTTCATTTTCAAGATAATTTGCTAAATCAGGAAGGCCAGATATATGATCATAGTGAAGGTGGGTAATAAAGAGTGTATTTAAGTGCGTTATTTTGTTTTTTTTTAAAAATTCTATAGAAGGTACAGATTCACCAATTTTTTTGCAATCAATAAGTGAATAATAACATCCTGAATTATCTTGGGTTTTTATTACAACAGAATCTCCCAAGCCTACATTCAATACTATTATTTCAAGCATCTTTTCTCTTATTTTAAAAATTCTTTAATTAATTTTTGCTCTTCTTCATCCAAGTGCCCTTGTTTGAAAGGTTTTAAATATAACTTTTTAGAAGATCCTATTTGACGAACTTCAATGTCGATTCTTGAGTAGAGTTTTACAGGAAAAGGGATACTGGTTAATGGTTTTTTGATTTGATATTGTTTTCCTTCGACAGAAACATCAATTATTGCTTTTACTGGGTCTCCAGATAAATTCTCCTCAAGTCCAACAACCAATGCCGGGTATAAACCAATTACTTCGTCGAGTTGAGCAAGGAGCTCTTTAAGATCATCAGCAACAGTTTTGGCTTTTGGACTTACAATATTAATTGGATAAACTTGACTAACAAGAGATTTTTGTTCTAATACATCAAATATATCATCACCTCGTACGCTTGCTGTATAAGTTCCAATAGTCATACTGGCTATAGCAGCACCAGCTGTCCAATCAATTAGTTTTACTCTAAGGTTTTCCAATTTATGTGGTTCTCTATCTGGTATGTTCTCTACTGCGTTTATTTTTTTTTCTTTCAAGTCTAAATGAGTTTCAGTTAAATCCATTGTATTAATCCTCATTCGAATTTTATAAAATCTGAAATATTAATAATATTAGAAATTTCAAGAGCCAATTTATCTATTACAAAATCTGTTCCACCCATTTCTTCTAACGTAGAAGCTTTACTTGGAATAAGTTGATAATCAAACATTGCTCCAGCAATAAAGGCTTTTTCATCTTTATGGTTGTCTGGATCGATTAATTTAAAAATAAAGCATATTTCATTGTTTTCTTTATCCTTAGGAAAATAATATCTGTTTTGTGCTATTTTTTCGGAATTTTTTGCCTGAATATTGCCAGGAAAGGTCGCTTGTTTTCTAAATTTCTCAAGAATCGTCCATTTAACTTCATTTAAAGGAATATAATAATATTCTACAAGACCGATAAATCTTGCAGCAGGCAGTCCTTGTGGTAAAAGTCGTTCTATCAATTTTAAAGTAGAAGAGAAATTTTTTAAAGTATCTTTTCTAAAATCCTTTTTTTCAAAATCCCTTAACTCAGCCTCCCTTATTTTATCATCTAGAAAAATAAATGGAATTAATTTGTTTTCAAATTTATTATCACCATCACTTTCATTGTCTGAATCAGGTAAAAGTTTAAATAATGGTTTACTTATTGCCAGTATAGTATTTATAATTAAAAAATTATACGTAAATGTTATTAATATATTTCTTATTTTTATTTGCAATTCATTCTTTTTAATAGATATTTTTAAATTTTTGTCATTTGCATCTAAAAATGCATCGGCAATATCGCTAAAAGAATTAGTAACAGTTAGCCTAGCTTTTTCAAAATGATACCCAAACAACATTGCCACTAAGCAGTCTTTTTTTTCAATCACAGCCATTTTTATTTGAGAGTTATTGAGTTATAATTTTATTAAAAAATAGCTTTACGAATGGGTTTAATAATCAAAAGATTGTAGCATATCATTCGATACCTCTCCTTATCCCAAATCAATACCTCATTTAGGTCCAAGAAAGTTCTAATTATTTTCTATCGTTTTGAATTCATTATATAATATTAAAACATTGTTGTCCAGAAAGAATTCTAGAGCAATGTTTTTTCTAATCGGAAAAGGCATTTATTTTTTTTAATCAAAATTGTTTTAATAGATCGCTTTCAGGAAATAATTATTATGTCTTTTTTTGTGTACCTGTCCTTTTTTGTTTTTTAACTTCTTTTAATTTTTTACGTGTTTTTTATAAATCTTACTTTTTTTTCAGTGCGAGTAAATTGAAGGTTTGTGGACGTAGCAATCCTCGTTATCAGAGGGTTCTGTGCCGAGCTTGAAGATTTCCGTGTAGATCAGTTCGGGTGGACAGAACGGGGTGGCCAGGAGCCCTGAGGATTTGCAAATCAGACGGGTGGTGAGCCCATCCGGCGGGCTTTCGAAATCGTGCACCTCGAGTTTCTCGTAGGCCGCTTTCATAAACTCCGCCCAGATAGGAAGCGCAAGCACGCTGCCGGTTCCCTGGTTGACTATTCTCTTGGGCTGGTCGAATCCCACCCAGACCCCGCAGACCAGATCTGGAGTAAAGCCCACGAACCAGGCATCGGTGTAGTCATTGGTGGTTCCTGTCTTACCGCCTGCAGGAATGGAAAAACCCAGCGAGCGCGCGGCGATCCCGGTGCCGTGATCCACTACATCGCGCAGCATGCTGAGCACTATGAAGGATGTCTGGGGACTCAGTACCTCTTCCCGGCTCGGCATGTACTTGCGCAGCGGGTTCCCGTTACTGTCGCGGATTTCAGTAATGGCCAGGGGCTCGACTTTGACTCCCAGGTTGGGAAAAACCGTGAAGGCGGTTATGAGCTCTATCGGATACACATCCGCGCTGCCCACAGCAATCGACTCGACATTCGGGATCGGAGTACTGATCCCCATGCGCCTTGCGTAAGCGCCTACTGTTTCGGCACCTACAGTCATCAGGGTCTTGATCGCCACCAGGTTGATCGAGCGGGTCAAACCGGTGCGAATGGTCACCGGCCCCAGAAAATCACCGGTATAGTTGGATGGCCGCCAGATCGTGCCATCCGCCTGGTTGATCGAAATGGGCGAATCCTCCACTACCTGGCTGGCCGGGATACCATTGTCAATCGCCGCGGTATAGACAAACGGTTTGAATGCGCTGCCCGGCTGGCGCACTGCCTGTACAGTCCGGTTAAATTTGCTCTCCCAGTAGTTCCTGCCGCCGATCATGGCCTTGATATGCCCGTTTTTCGGATTCATGGCTAAAAGCGCGGACTGCAGATACAGGGTATTGAACTTCTCCTCTGTGGAGAGCGAGTCTTTACCGATAATCTCCTTGCGGGTCCGGTAGTGGAAAGGCCGGATCCTGCCCGCTTCTATGGTCTCGACGTACGTTTCCACAGCCCTCTCCGCCGCTTTCTGCATGCGTACATCCAGAGTCGTGTACACCTGCAGGCCGAGCCGGTAAAGTTCTTCTTCCGTGTAGTCCTTGAGAAGCTGCTGCTTGACGTACTCGATGAAATATGGGGCGATCCAGCCCCTGTTTTTCTGCGGGTTGAGCTTTATGGGCAGCGCCTTGATCGAATCGGCGGTCTGAGGTCTGGTAAAGCCTGTTTCCACCATGGAGGCGAGGACCAAGTTGCGACGGTCCAGCGCGTTTTGCATTTTAACCAGAGGGCTGTTGCGGCTTGGCGCATTGGGCAGTCCGGCAAGAACCGCGCATTCAGCCAGGTCGAGCTCGCTCACTTTTTTGCCGAAATAAGTCCGGGCGGCCTCCTCGATACCCCAGGCCCCGCTGCCGAAATAAATCTGGTTGAAATAGCGCTCCAGAATCTCGTCCTTGGTATAGGTGCTCTCGATTTCCCAGGCGAGGATCGCTTCGCGTATCTTGCGGGTGTAAGTCTTTTCGCGGGTCAGGAAAAGCTCGCGAGCCAACTGCTGGGTAATGGTGGAGCCTCCCTGGACGATTTTCCCGGTGACCTGGTTGGTATAGAAGGCGCGGATAATACCCCAGAGGTCGATACCCCAGTGCGAATAGAACTTGCGGTCCTCCACCGCGAGCAGAGCCTGCTTCAGCTCGGAAGGAATCTGATCCAGCGGCACCGGTACCCGGCGCTCGGTGTACAGTTCGGCTATCAGGGTGCTGTCTGATGAAAAGAGGCGGGTCACCAGATTGGGCGGATCAAGCTCCATTTTGGCAATCGAAGGAAGCTCGGATCTGAAGTATTTGAAAAGCTCGTAACCCATGCCGATGGAAAAGAAAACCGTACTCGTGACTACGAGCAGGGTCACCTTGACCAGACTCCTGAATACCGGTCTCTGGTCCGCTCTGGGTTTATTTTTACCGCTCTGGGTTGCCATTGAACCTCGCCTGGAAAATTCTTCAGATAGGAAAATAAACCTTGAAGCCGATTCTGGCAAGCTCTCAGCTAATAGTCCGAATCTTAATAAATGGCTTGCGTTTTATAGGAATATTGGTTATTGAATTCTGTCTTTTAATTTGCCGGACCGGTCTTGAATGAAAAACGACATGAGACAAAGGAGCGGACCATGGCATTCCCCCCGCTCAATGAACAGATGGACATAATCCGCCGGGGCACGGTGGAAATTATCTCCGAAGAGGAACTCGAACACAAAATTAAGCATTCGTGTAATACCGGCAAGCCGCTCACTGTCAAGCAGGGTTTCGATCCCACGGCGCCGGATCTGCATCTCGGGCATACGGTTTCCCTGCAGAAGCTGCACGATTTCCAGGCTCTCGGCCACAAGGTGGTTTTTCTGGTCGGCGATTTCACCGGTATGATCGGCGATCCCAGCGGCCGTACCGAGACAAGGAAGCGCATGACCAGAGAAGAGGTGCTTAAAAACGCCGAGACTTACAAGGAACAGGTCTTCAAGATCCTTGATCGAGACCTTACAGTGGTGGATTTTAACAGTCGCTGGCTCGCTTCGCTGGGTGTGGAGGGAGTCCTGCACTTGTGCGGCCTGTATACAGTGGCGCGCATGCTCGAACGCGATGATTTTGCCATGCGATACTCCGAAGGCAAGCCGATTTCCATCCTCGAATTCCTCTATCCACTTTTCCAGGGATATGACTCGGTGGCCTTGCGGTCGGATGTGGAGCTCGGGGGCACAGATCAGAAATTCAACCTGCTGGTCGGCCGGGAACTTCAGCGGCACTGGAAACAGGAGCCGCAGGTGGTGGTGACCATGCCCTTGCTCGTCGGCCCGGATGGAGTGCACAAAATGTCGAAAAGCCTGGACAACTATATCGGGATAACCGACCCGGCCCGGGAAATGTACGGCAAGATCATGTCCATTCCGGATGAACTTATTTACACATATTTCGAGCTGGTCTCCGCTGTCCCGCTCGACAGTCTCAAAGAAATAAAAGCGCAGCTCGAATCGGCTTCTGCCAATGCCCGCGATATGAAACACGAGCTGGCACTTGTGGTTACTGCCCTTTATCACGGTGACCAGGCAGCAGCCCAGGCCAGAGAGCATTTCGAGCGGGTGTTTGTGCGCAAGGACAAGCCGGAACAGGTACCTGAATTCAGGTTCCCTGCCAGCGGGGAGCCGGTGTGGCTTGCGGGTCTGTTGCGGGAAATGGGCCTGGTGAAAAGCTCGAGTGAAGCCAACCGCCTGATCTGTCAGGGAGCGGTTTTCGTGAATGACCAGCGGGTTCGGGATACGGACCACAAGCTCGAGCCACAGGGAGAAGCGTTCCTGCGTGTAGGCAAGAGACGTTTCGCCAGGGTAATTTTCGTTAAAAGGTAAAAATGAGGGCCAGGCCTCTGCAGACAGGCATAATCTACGGCCCGGTAAACTCAAGGCGACTGGGCCGCTCACTGGGCGTGAATATCCTGCCCACAAGGCATAAAGTCTGCTCGTTCGACTGCCTCTATTGCCAGTACGGCTGGACCGCCAGCCAGTCCAGCCGCACCGCGCTGGAAAAACTCAAGCTCCCCGGTGTTCGCGAGGTGGAAAAAGCGCTCACGGATGCACTCCCCTCAATCTCGAACCTCGATGCGATCACCCTGGCAGGCAACGGCGAGCCCAGCCTCCATCCTTCATTCACCGAAATCGCGCAAACCGCAGCCAGGCTCAGGGACCGCTATCAGCCCAAGGTCCCGGTGTGTATCCTTTCCAATTCCTCGACCATTGATGACCCAAGGGTCCAGGCGGCTTTCGAGTATATCGACCGGAAGATCATGAAGCTCGATGTCGGCACCCAGGCTACATTTCAAAAGGTTAACAGGCCCGGAAAGGAGATCACTCTGGAAAAGATTGTCCAGGGCCTGGCCCGGATAAAACCTGTCGAGATCCAGACACTTTTTTTCGAGGGTCCGGTGAGCAATGCGCTGCCTGAGGAAGTGGAGGCCTGGATCGGACAACTGGCCAGAATCAATCCCGCTGCCGTGCAGGTTTACACTCTGGACCGGATCCCTGCTGACAAGGCCTTGCGTCCCTTAAGCGCCGGTAAGCTGGAGAAGATTGCCGGCGAGGTTCGCACCAGGCTTCCCGGTGTAAAAGTGCAGGTATACTGATCTGTCACTGGCAGTTTCCCATTTCAATATAAATGGAGGTTTCAATGGCCAAACTGGCATTAAAAGGCGGAAATCCGGTCCGGAGCTCCCCCTACCCCGCCTGGCCTTACTGGGACGATAAGGAACTGGAGGCTGTTCGAGGGGTAATCGAAAGCGGCAGGTGGGGCATGGCCCAGGGGGACAGGGTGAAAGAGCTGGAAAAAAGGTTCGCCGCTTACCAGGATGCCTCATTCGGGATCGCCGTATCAAGCGGTACCAATGCCCTGCGGGCTGCCCTTCTCGCCGCAGAGATCCAAACCGGCGCCGAGGTGATCATGCCCGCCTACACCTTTGTAGCCACGGCTACCGCGGTGCTCGAGTCCAATGCTGTCCCGGTGTTCGCGGATATCGATCCGGAAACCTATAATATCAGTCCCGAGTCTGTGGAACAGGTGATCACGGATAAGACCTGGGGCATCATGCCGGTTCATCTGGCTGGCCTGCCCGCTGATATGGACCGCCTGAACAGCCTGGCCGCCAGACATGGGCTGGTGGTGATCGAGGACGCGTGCCAGGCCTGGGGCAGTCAGTACAAGGGCAGGGAGGTCGGCGCCCTGGGAAAGGCCGGGGCGTTCAGTTTCCAGAGCTCCAAGCACCTTACTGCAGGCGAGGGGGGGATGGTGGTTACAAATGACCCGGATTTTTCCGAGCGCTGCCATTCTTTTGTCAACTGCGGCAGGAGAACAGGCGGTGCCTGGCACGAGCATGTCCGGCTCGGGGGCAACTACCGCCTGACCGAACTTCAGGCCGCTGTGGTGCTGGTCCAGCTTGAGCGCTACCCGGAGATGATCGCTCGCCGCCAGGCAGGGGCAAAGTTCCTGAGAGAGAGACTGGCCCTGATCGATGGGATAAAGCCGATCGCGCTGCCTGATTATGTGACCTCGACAAGCTGCCACCTTTTCATGCTGCGGTATGAGAGCGGCGCTTTCGGCGGGCTGCCCAAGGCAATCTTTATCAAAGCCCTCAATGCAGAGGGCATCCGGCCGGCCCACGGGGGCTATTATATCCCGTTGTTCAAGCAGCCCTTGCTGCTCGAGAAGAATCTAGGCCCCTATGACCTGATCACGCGCCACGAATTCCGCGGGCAGGTTATCGACTATTCGGATTTCGACTGCCCGGTGACCGAGCGGGCCTGCGAGAGCGAGGCTGTCTGGCTGCTGCAGAACCTCCTGCTGGCCGACCGCGAGGGCCTTGAAGACATTGTCCGGGCGTTCGAGAAACTGCGCGAGAATTACCATGAGCTTCTGGAGTAACTTTAAACCATGGTCCGCTTCAGCTACTCTCAGGCGGTGCAAACTCTTTACAGCCTGAAGCGTTTCGGAGTAAAGCTTGGCCTCTCGAACATCCGCGCCTTTCTCGACCGCCTCGGCAATCCCCAGGAAAGTTTTTTATCCTGCCACATAGCCGGCACTAACGGCAAAGGGACCTGTGCGGCGGTGTGTGAAGCCATGCTCAGAGCCCACGGCGCAACGAGCGGCCTCTATACAAGTCCGCACCTGGCCTCCATGGGCGAGAGGGTCAAGGTATGCGGACAACCCGTGCCCGAGGAATTTATCGCCTCCTGGGTCAGCAGGCATTACAGTTATATCAACGGGCAGCGGATAACTTTTTTCGAAGCGGTCACGGCCCTGGCTTTTGATTATTTCCACGAGCGGGGGGTGGAGGTCGCCGCAGTGGAGGTGGGCCTCGGCGGCAGGCTGGATGCCACCAATGTGATCGACTCGAAGCTCTCGGTGATCACCTCGATCAGCCTCGAGCATAC
>Ga0307378_10011215_pt1 | contig 11567 bp, 10 predicted proteins | sample UN1MG_FD_202238 | JGI IMG/M metagenome (GOLD analysis project Ga0307378, IMG submission 202238) | Soil microbial communities from Risofladan, Vaasa, Finland - UN-1 | ecosystem: Environmental > Terrestrial > Soil > Coastal area > Acid sulfate soil | place: Finland: Risofladan, Vaasa | collected...
TAAAACATCATATTTTATAGAAGGGAGCCTACTATAAAAAGTATCTCGTGGTCTAACAATAGGTTCCCAAATATTATTAACATCGTCTACTCGTTTTAGGCCACCTTCAAAATAAACTTCATCTTGGTTTTGAGCAGGTTGTCTTATATATTGATACGGAACATTTATAACAACTAATCCACTTGTTCCTTTTCCCCAAGTACCTTTTACCCAATCTTGGTTCCATCCAAAAAATGCAGATGGTTCTAATGCCAATCCAGTCATACCTCCAGTAGCTGTAGACCCTCCCGTTATGATTCCTTCTTCTTTAATTTTTTGTGCAATCTCAGGAGAAGTAGAATGATATAACGTAACAGTTCCATTATCATTTATTGGAATACCATAATCAATTAGATTCTTTTTTACAGAATAAGCACTAGAGAAATCTTCAGAATTATCATATTTTAAAGCTTCTTCTGACCAATCCACTTCTTCTTGTGCTATACGGTAAATTTTCATTGAGGTCTCCAATACATTGTTCTAGCAAATGGCTCAGAAATACTATAATCCATATTTCGACCCTTATTGTTAACAAATCCATGACCCTTATAAAAATTGTCAAGCTTCTTCTTATACCCTCTTTCAGCTTGAGGTGCCAATGTGACTGGTTTACCTCGTGTAATAGCAAAATCCTGTATGGCCCTGATAACTGCACCACCTATGCCTTGATGTCTCATTTCTAGTGGAACACGAAGTTCATGGATATGGATTTTGTTTATGCTTTCAGAAACAAATAACTCTAAGCCAGAATATTTAGACTCTAACTGATTCATAAGTTCTGTAAGCAACCTATTCCCTTCAGCAAGTTCTGCCCTTTGTTCTTCACTATACCCTTCAACTATACGATATATCCTCATTGCCCAGTTTCCAGTACTTTTATGTTTTTTGGAGGGATTTGTTGTGGGGTCATTATCTCAAATCCTACTTCTGGATCAAACACCATTCCCTCTATTCCACTTGGATCTATACCCAAAATCGCAAGATCAATATCTTCTCCATATTCCTCTTCAAACCGTTCACCCAACCAACTACTTAAGGCACTATGAACATCTGACAAGTTATGAAACATATAAACAGCTAAATTATCAGACATGTCTCCAGGCACATTAGGACGCAAACCATTTTCTAAAATAGAGGGGATATTAGAAGTTAAAGTCACATGATAAAACATTGGTTCTGATATAGCTCTTCCTTTTTCTTGGCCTTTCTCATACCAATTAGCCAATGGATTTGGCAGTTCTTTTCCATCCCATTGCTGATTATCTTTATCCCATTTTGATGAGTGGGTTTGTGCTATACGGTAAATTTTCATGGATACTCCCTCATTATAGATACCCCATTCCCCAATTCACCAAAGGCATGCTGGTTCAATATGTTTTGTAGACTATTTTCCCCAATACCATCCCAATATGAATCGTTCCATTTTACAAACGAATGAGTAAATGTTCCTGTCACTTCATCTAAAACATCCTGACGCTCTTCCAAAGTTGGATTTTCAATGATAGGATTATGTTGTTCATCATTCCAAGAAACCACACTCCATATCTCAGGTAATTCTCCCTTTGATTTTAAATATCGATAAATTTCACCAGAAACCTCTCCGCACCAACCTTCATTAGCCCTCTCAGAACCACCAAAAGTAGTATTAACAAGATTAGCAATCCAACCTGATAATTCTTTAGCATTAACTTCGGCTAATTTGTAAATTCGCATTAATCATTATTCAAAGAAGAACGATAAAATGCCTACATGAGTGTGAATTGATGGAACTGTCATGAAGGTATACTAGAAATACAGTTGAATAGATTTTTAAGGTAATTTATACTTAAATTTAAACAATTACATGAAACATTTTCATTCCTGAAAGGTATTATAGAATAGTTCTAGAAATATATATTAAGGAGTAATATGATGGATGTAAAAACAAAAAAGAAAATATCTGAAACCAAAAGAACCAAAGAAAGCTCTAAGCTAAAAACACAAGCCAAAGATTGTAATTTGAAACAAGCAGTTACAAAATTTAAAGTGTCAGGAAATAGAAAGACTAACCATATTTCATTTGATGAATATAAAGAATTCGTCTCCCAAGGCAAAACTCGTCAGGATATGATCAAGATTACTTCCAAACACCTAGTTGGATTTTATAACAACCTACTGAAAGGTAAATATAACCACATAACCAAAGAAGATTTTGAAGAGCTATATCATACAGGCAACAAACTAGACAAAATTGCAAAACACTTTCATGTTCCTAGAGAAGACTTAACCTTTTTAAGAGAATTCTTAGGTATTAAGCGCAAGGGAGCCACTTTTCAGAAAAGACTAAAAAACGAAATTTTATTAACAGAAGATCAAAAAAGCGTTATTATTGGCTCAATTCTGGGAGACGGTAGCGTATCTCAAAATGGATATTTTTCAGAAAAACATGGGCTGCAACAAGAAGAATATCTCAGGTGGAAAGCAAAAATGTTATCCTCTATTATTAAGCCATCTAATATTACTAAAGATACCATTAGAGATAAAAAACGAGACACAACTTATAACTATATTGCTATTCGTAGCAAGGTGCATACCTTCTTGCATGAGATGAGAAGCCTGTTCTATGTTGATAATGTTAAGGTCATTCCAGTCAACATATCGGAATTGATCACTCCATTAGCATTTACGGTTTGGTATTTGGATGATGGATGTACAGATTGGGGATATAGAAAAGGTATTAGAAGCAGCAATAAAATGACGCCTACTTGCAAAATATGTACAGAGTGTTTCACAGAAAAAGATCAAGACATGTTGGTGAAAAGCTTAGAACAAAATCTAGGTATATATGCAGAAACATGTACGTCAACCTATAAGAATCGTACAAGAATACACCTTAAGGGTAAAACAAATGTCTATAATGCGCTTAAAATCATTAATAAACGCACACCAACAGAAGATATGTTATATAAATCAGATTCTAAAATATATGAAAACATTAAGCAATATTCTACAAAAACTATTCACAATGAACATATTACATTCTAAATATTGATACGCTGCCGCCTTACGAGCCACTCCCAGTCTTAAACAGGTACCTAAACCATCGTGAGCGCCCACCGGGCAGCGTATATTCTGGTACAACATACATAGCAATTCCAGGAAGTTTCTTAGATTTAACATTGTCAGAAACCTCATCCCATGTTTTCTGATAATCCTGATATAAAGACTGGAATAATGATGCAGCATTATGGGCATGAGCATAATCTGGATAATGACCATATACAATAGCCTTCTCTTGGAAGTTAAGAGCAAATATGGCCCTTCTCATTGCTAGAACAGCAGCATAAAGCAATACAGCAGCATCCCATTCCATTGGCATCATATCAAGAGTACGATAGGTAGTGCTAGCAGGAGGAACCGTATTCATCATCTTAAGACCAAATCTTAAGAATCCAAGCAATTGTTCAGTACTGTAACATGACCATTTATAAGACACCTCTATAGTATCCTCAGGAGCTAGAAGAGAATCAAAATAAATTCTTCCATCATAATCTACATACCAACCATCTTCTACAATCCTTTGGTTTTTCCTTACAATAGGCTTCCAATCCCTTACCCAGTTCCTATAAGCCAAAGCATATACGGTTGTAAATTTACTTTGTTTAGCCTCATAACTTTCATAACCGATAGCAGTACTACCTGTTCCATTTACTAAAGTAAGGACACCACTTGGCTGAGGATTTCCAGCACCCGTAACAGTTAAAATAGGTTGTGGAACATATGTTTCTAAAGTGGTTGTGGTAGTAGTAATAGCCTCAGATGAACTAGATGAGCTAGATGAACTTTCTCCATTATCAGAACTAGAACTGGAAGATACATTTTCTTCTGATTCAGATGAACTTGAAGACTCTACAGGTTTTACAACCTGAACAACTGTATATCTACGTCCATTATTAGTATAAACATCACCAGCTTGAATATCATAATTGTCACTATCTAGAGTTAGATAATAGAAATTAGTCTTTCTTTTCTGTATATCTTCTTGTTGTACACGCATAGCTTGTTCCCAATAAATAGGAATATGCGTGGCCTCATAAATGAAATCATTTTGAAGATCTAATAAGAGTTGAGACACTCTATCTGAAATAGTATGAGATATTGCTGGGCTGACAAAATTGATAAAAGAATCAAAAAAGGATACATGAATAGGTAAAGTTACTTCATCTATGCCAGTTTCAGAAGTCCATTGAAATCTCCATTGATCATAATAAGTACCTAGGGGAATATCTTTAGGAATATACCAATCTACATACCATATGCCTTGATGTTCTTGTTGAGCTGGCAAAGATTCAAGAATAGTTATACCATCAGAATCTACAATATCTACTGAAGGTTGTCCCATAGGATTGGTTAATTCACCATTAGATTCAAATCTATGGTAAAGCCTAACTATCTCATTCTGCAATGCTGTATATCTAGTTTGTAGGGCCATTAACCTCTTCCTTTTTATTGTTTAGCAAACTCTGGGAATGCTCTACTGAATCCTTTCTCTGTTTCTGTAATAAAGACACCAATAGATCCCGAATCCATATTAATCATATGAACAGACTTTTCTTTATCCAATTCAACCATGTCTCGTATAATTTGTTCATATTCTTCTTTAGTTAATCCTGTTAATGTACCTTTTTTGTGTGTCTTAAACCCATATCCCCCTGTTTCAAACTCAACATTGTATTTCTTTCCTATTGCTTCTGACATAAATGTTGGTTCATTTATTCTAGGAACGCCAGGTGTTGGCAAGCTTTTTTTAGCATCAGGATTTCTCATACCCTTAGGCAAATAGAATTCTATTGTTTTCATTGCATCTTCAGCATTTTCTTGAACTACTGTAGTTTCCTCTGGATTATAGTCATCTGTTAGCTCATCTAAAGTAGGCAATATGTCTTCTTCCTGTTCATCTTCCGTATATGGTCTTTTATATGCTTTATAAAATCCACCCCTACTCTGAGCCATGAATACACTTATTGTGTTATCTTCCTCAACGACTTGTGTGGTCCATTTCATTTTGCAGAATTTTATATCTTGTTTAAATTCTTTTAATTCTTGTTCGTTTTTAATAAAAAACGCACCATCAAATCCACTAATAACTTTATTTATTGTGCCTGAATAAGTATTTTTAAATTGAATTCCATATTTTTTACTAAAATAATCTACTAAATTAATGGTTGTTGAATCATTAGGATTGTTTTTAGCAAGAGATTTTGACATACGTATTCTTGCCATAATAGGCTTAAACTGAACTGGAACGGGTTTTGGTGGTTTGGGCGTATAGTCTCTAACTGGGGCATTTAAACTTTGTACATCAGAAAATACCTTTTGCATTGTTTCTGCATCTTGAGCAATAAAAACATTGATTTGTGTTTCTGTTTCGTTAACTTTGCCTGCAAATTGTTTTATGGCCTGTCTAACGTCACTTATGGCTGTTTGATATGCATGATCTGTGTTTAGTGAAATAACACCTCTCATCCATGACCCTTGATCAATAAACAACATTTGGTATTTGTTTTGAATAGATCCAATTAAATCTGTTAAATTTTTATCAATACGTAAATCTATAAGTTTTGTACCGTATAAGGGCTCTGTATCTGGTTGTGGAGTAGGATACAACTCTTCAACAGGTGGTTGAGCCTGTGCGGTTCTTGGTTGTTTCCTGTAGATCTTCACTTTAGACTCTATACCTGTTTAAAATATCAATGGTTTTATTTTCTTTCCTTTGCCTTCACCTTTTTTACGCATCTTTCATATCTTTCAAGGGCATCTTCACTCCATTCACTTCTTTCGGTAGTGCCCTCAGTTTTTCCAATACTTTCTGTGCATATCGCCCAAGGATTTTTTTTCAAAATCTTCAGCTTTATCTTTTGCAGTTTTAACTCTACGAGCAAGCAATGAAGCAATATTGTCTGGTGTTAATGTTTCCATTTCATCCAAAGATATATAATCATCTATGTCCCATCGAAAATTATTTGGATTAGTATTCCCACACATTGGACATAGATCAGGTGCGTCAACATATTTGGGTGAGAATTTATGTCCATATTGTGAGCATTCCCAGTTATTTGCTGTTTTTACAAACCTATCTGTTTGGGCTTGAGCATCCATCGCTTCCTCTATCCATGTAAAGTCTTGGCTGTTACACATGGGGCATAGACCTGGTTTTTGAGTATATCTTGGAGAAAATCCATGTTTGCAATTAGGATTAGCACATTCCCAATGAGAAGCTGCTGCTTTTTGGAGCTTAGCTTTTTTCAAATTAAATTTTCCTTTAGGACCATTATAGGTAATGGTGTAATTCTCATCGCAAGAATTCTTCTTTTTTCTTCTTTTGATAGTTTTCTTAACTACATCTCGATCTTCATCTGTTCCTGAACATTCTGGATACATTTGTGAATCCATATGTCCCTTAGGGGGCTTAAAACCACCACAGCCGCCTTTGTTTTTAGATTTAGGGGCCGGATCAGCATAATCACCATATCCACATGCACCACAATCGCTGAGTTTAGTTGTCTTCATAATGGATTCCTTAATAGTCTAGAGTATACGCCATTGTATATGTAACGTCAATAGTTGCTGTACTAGTATTTATAGCTAATGCCTGATCTACAGTAAGTGATCTAGCTGTATCTGAATAATATGTCAAAACCGATGATCCTGTTTCACTAACGATACCAGTTGTGTCATCTAATCCTGCCACATTTGTATCACTTGCAGCAGAAGATGCAAAAACGCTAGTAGCATTTAGCCCAAACAAGTGTCCAGCAATGCTGTCTTTTATTTGGATAGTTTGTTGTGTATTGACATCTAGATATTTGATTGTGCTAGAACTTGGTGTAACTTCAAAAGTACCCGTAGCATTACTATAAGTTACGGTAAAGGTTATACCTGCTGTAACATACGCAGCATTTGCATCTAATTGTGTTTGCAATTCTGCGGCCAGTTCTGTTCCAGTATAAAAACCAGGGCTTAGTGTAATGCGCTGTGGGTTCGTTCCCTCAACATGAAACCATAAGTAGTCGTTAAATTTCTCAACAACACGTCTTCCATTTTTAGCTGTAACCGAAAAGTCTCTAGATGTTGCGCCACTGAAATTGAACAGTATAGATTGCATAGTCCAATCTCTTTCAGGACTTATTACATCAGTCAAAGCTGTGGATGCTATGTTGCCGCCACCACTTGCGACATATTTCACGCCACGTCTCATCTGTTGTTCTATTGCACTAATAGAACCACGTTGTGATCTATTTGGGTAGTATTTTATTGCCATTTCTTATCTCCTTAAAACCTAGATTGGTACTATTTTCTAGGAAATATTTCAAGGCAACATGTTAAAAACCCTTTATTAAATTAGTTATCCTTTCTGGCTACGATTCCACCACTAGCTTTGCCTATTTTCTTCACTGGAGACCCTACTCCTACAAAAGGATCTGCTCCTACAGATGGAGCATTATGATGGGTGGTTGTTCTTGCAGACCCACTTAGAGATACTCCACTTTCTCCCATAGGTTGACTCATTTGACCCGTCAAACTCCTCATCATTTCTTCTTCTTCTGTAGCTGCTTCTATGTCTTCTAACCTATCTAAGACCATTTTGGGGGCTGTTTGTCCAGCTACAGTTCCATCTGCTCTAAGTCCTTCAGCCTCTACAGCAGCCATGGCATCTTCAGAACTGTCAAATATATCTGATGATTGATATGCTTTCTCTTCGTTTTTTCTTGCTATTTCCTGATACATTGGCACTTGATCAGGAGATATAAACTTAGCAAACTTCTGATTAATAACCCCTCTTAAATCCTTACTCAATAAAAGTTTTTTGGCTGATATATTTCTGATATCAAGAGGCATATTATAACTTAAGGTTTTGCCCAAATCATTAATAACTAGAGATAAGCAAGAATCATTGACAAGATAACATGGGGTTTCAATACCAGTCATTGCTTCATATTTTTCTAAGGCAACAGCTCTTTGTCGCTCATTCATTCCGCTTACATCAGGTGGAGTGATATCTTGAGCACTAATAGCTCTTTTTAACTCTGTTACCAAGTCATTATAGTTTTTTACATAATTAAGTGGTTGAGGTTTTTTCTGTGTTTGAACGAGAGGTTCTTCAGCAACTGGAGACAATGTAGGAGGTGGTTCTAATTGGTCTACTTTAACATCTTGATATCGAACTTTCATTTGTTCTGGCTGTGGAGGTTCAAGAGTAGCTATGTGTTGAGCTACTTTATTGGGAGTAGTATCTGTAAAAATGTTACCTGTAACGGTTTTTATATCAAGAGTTTGTTTAACTTCTGTAGGGGTTAGCATAATACTGGTTTCATCCCCCAAAGCAAACTGTTCTGTTATTTCATTGCCATTAATTACTAAAATGCCTTGTCCTTTTCCACCTACCATTTGATCTACAGAAAGAACTACACTTCCACTACTTCCCATCAATGCTCTTAGTTTTTTGCTTAGTGACACGTCACATGCTAATGTTACACTCATAATAAACTCCTTATTTGCTCAACTGGCATATTCTATCATATACCCTTTCCACTGCTTGGTCCCATGTATAGTGTTCTTCTATGTTCTTTTTCAAAATCTGATTTTTAGTTCTTGCTTCTTGATAATTTTCAAAAACATATCGCATATGTTCTCTAGTTTTCTGTACAGAAGCTTCCCCAAAATTAGGGAATTTCTGCCCTTGATAAAAATGACACATCTTAGCCATTCTAGCTAGTTGACCATTTTTATCTGCTTCGACATATCCTTCTGGTTCAACTAAGAATGAATTCTCCTCATTCAAAAAGTCCATTTGACCAGAACAATTACTAGCTATAATAGGCAATCCACATGCTGATGCCTCGCAATTATGTGCTATAAAAATCTCAGCAATATATGAATGATCTAGATCAACATCAAAATTAAAGACTTCTTCTTTTTTATAAAATCTGCTAATATTTGAAATAGGAATATAAATGTACTTCAAATCGCTCCAAACATGCCATCTTTTGTTGTCTTTTTTATGTCGAAGATCTTTTTCGAAATCTGTAACAACTGGATTGCCAAAAATTGTGCAATTATATATTTTTCTGTTGTCTTGTTTTAGGGAACACACTTCTCCCATGTCCATCATTAGAGAACGATATGCTAAGGCAAGCTCTTGACTAGCTGTAGAAATAGATAGGGTATTGTTTGTATAGCTTGAGTGCCCATCACCATTAATATACCCATTTAGAAACGATATAATAATTTCTTTTGATGACTGTAAAACTATACTAGGTATTTTTTTGTGTGCCGCATGATTACCACAATGGAATTTCATAAAATCAGCAATTAGCGAGTTACATGTTCGTATACTTGCTCTTGTCCCTTTTTTTGTCACTTTTGGTTCAACTCCAAAACACTTTTTCATGAGCATTACAACTTCTTCATGATATTGTATTTCGTTGGAATGAAAATGAAGCTCCACACCATTGCCTTTACTCAGTAAATTGCCTTCAGCACAATAATATCCAAATAGCTTTGCTAGGTCTTTGTTAAATACTATGTTTCTGAATGTACAAGACTTTTGATCTTCAATTAGGATTATAGAAAGTGTGTCTTCAATCTTCTGCTTTATCATTTTGCTAACTTTTCCATCGTGTTTATAGTGTTCAACCTGTCGCTTACTAACTCCAGCCATCTTAGCTATTTGAGTGTTAGAGAACTTTCCATTTGAAAACCTATTATAGGATTTTTCAATACCATCTGTGGGTGAAATAACAGTTTCTATCTCACGATCTTGATGAGCAAATGTAGTTATATCTAACAGATATGGTTTTGTTTTGGGCCAAGATTTTCTTATTGGATAAATAAGAAAATCTCCCTCGCTTAATTTTTCAGCACGTATCCATTTTGGCTTAGTTAGCGACAAGTAATCACAAAGTGAAACTCCTTTTCTTTTGTATTCTGTAACGTTTGGCTTTTTGACAGCCAAAAAAGCATGATTGCTTGTTACATCCACTCGTCCATTTAGCTTTGTTCGTATTGTTGAAAATTCACAGTCTACTATGTTCTTGTGAACTTCTGTAACACTTTTAACTCGACCATTTTTTGTTAATACCTTGTCGCCAAGCTTAATGTCTTGTATGTATTTATACCCACTGTTGGTTTTTATATTTGTATTCTTAATAAAACAATAAGGCAAGCCAAACCCTTCTCCTCTACTGATCATTGAAAATGCATGACATGCATTATATAATCTTGGCATATGTTTTTCGTGTATCGGTTTATCATATAACACTACATGAGGTAAGGTTTCGTTTTCCTTATGGACTCCTGCTTTAATACCATTGAAATCATCTATAATCTGTTGTGACCCAAATTCTTCTGGTTTATCCATAATTCTAGATACAATGAGTAAACTAACATCTTCATCTGATGAAAATTCTTCCATATATGCTCTTAGTAAGATATCAAAACCTTTTCTATAGCTCCATCTAAAAACGCTCACAAATTTAAAAGTATTCATTTCAAAACCAAATTCCATAGGTTTTAACATGGGCTTATATCTGGTAGTATCTACACCCAAAGGCATAACCTTAACGGGTACTTTTATACCATTAGATTCTAATATTCGTTTCCCATAACGTGTTGGAACCCATACCTCACTCATCATATTAAGTTTGCCTATGTAATCATGATGGGCTGATTCCGAAGTTTCCATCATCGTATAAACAATTTTACGGCCAGGATGTCTATAATCAACTGGTACAGTAGTTCCATAAACTTTTAAGGCATTATCTGGAATATTTATCCTGGACAATCTTTCAATGGCTCTTCTGGTATCTGCATTCACATGATTAAGATATGGTTCTATATCTGGTTTAATTTGAACACCTAATCTATTTAAACCAAACAACATTGCTCTATTTAAACGACTAAATCCAGTATATCCCATAAAATGGCCATACCAGTGAACTTGAAGTGGATTTGTATCATACACAATAGTTTCTGCCTTTTGTTCTACAGCTTTATTAACTTCTATTTTAAACCCATCTAATTCTGCCTTGGTTTCTTTAGGTGGGTCTTGTTTTTTAATTCGTTCTAATTCTAAATCAACATAATCATAAATATCTTGAACATCTTGTAGATATTCATTAGCCATAAGTACATCTTCCGGTTTCTTTTTTTTACCTTCTATGTTGGAGAAATCATCCAATTCTATAAAATCAAATCCAAGAGGATTGTCATCTTCTTCTGGTGCTTTAGGATATTTAGGCATAATGAACCGTTCACAAGCTAGTTCATATGCTGTTTTCATGTCACTCATATTTTTACGTCATTTAACTGGTGATATCCAACCATGTGCCTCATACATAACTGGATCATCATCAGTCATTAAAGTTAGCCCCTCCATATTAGTCACATACATGTCGTTCCCATCGACTTCTATTCTTGAAACATCTTCAGGTCCAACCATATATTGACGGCTTGCACGATCATGATATACTGTTATTAGTATTTTGCCA
>Ga0307378_10011221_pt1 | contig 11563 bp, 17 predicted proteins | sample UN1MG_FD_202238 | JGI IMG/M metagenome (GOLD analysis project Ga0307378, IMG submission 202238) | Soil microbial communities from Risofladan, Vaasa, Finland - UN-1 | ecosystem: Environmental > Terrestrial > Soil > Coastal area > Acid sulfate soil | place: Finland: Risofladan, Vaasa | collected...
AAAGATACCATAATGTTCCTTTCTAATGGGTTAATTTCCCCTTGATAAATTGGTCAAGTCGCGGAAATAAAAAATCTTCTAATTCGGCTGGGTATTGCTTTTTGGCTGTCCATTATAGATAAGTATTATCTCTACATCGCTATTTCCACTATAAAACATAGATATTTTTGTAGAATTATTATTTAATCCTCTATCCTTTATATACATATCATAACCTATATAGTGACATAAACCAACGAAAGCCAAAACACATACAATACAAAATAAAACAAATAAAATTATATTTCTTTTATCTTTATTATTTAAGGCTAAAGATCTATTCTTCCCAATCGATTCTTTCTCTCTAATTTTTTGCTTCAAATTATCCTCGTGATCAAGCTGACGCTGATAATCTTTAATATCCTGGGCAGTTTGTAACACAGCCATAGATTTTCTGCCAAGATTTTCTATCGACTCCACTTTCATCTTTTTCCCTTTTCACAGTAATAAAAAGCTTCTAATTTGGCTGGGTAACAGGAATATCCTTCACAACTTTATCTAATATAATTTTAGCCTTCAAAACGGTTTTAGAAGGTTTATCTATAACAGGATAGTCAACAGTACGGAGAATAGATTCTTCCTCACTCTTAGTAATCTCACTATCTTTCATCGCTTCTTTTATCACAGTATGTGTCCAAGGACAATTATCGTAAATATCTAAAATCTGCTGATAACTATTTTCTGATACTTCGAAGTCGGCCAACTTAATGGCAATAACCAAAATAACCAATATAACAAAAACTCCTACAAAAAATCCTTCAAATGACTTTTTCATCATTTAAACTCCAGTAATAGAAATTTCATTCATTTCTGCTGGAACGATATTAACCGAAAAATCATTTTTCTCCGCGAATTTTATTTTGGAGAAAATTCTAACAAATAATCAAGAATGACTTGTGAAGTATCATAGACAATGCATTCGTCATTTCTAAGATAACCACACTTACCGCCCATGGCATGTGTAGAGTCATATCCCCGTTTAGGCAATGACTCATGTGTTCCTTGAGGATAATAAACCTTGCCCATCGCAAAACGGCACATAAACATGAAAAATCTACTAACGCTAAATCTCGATTGTCCAGGAGCGTATCCCGCCGTATATTGGAGGGCCTTTGTACTCTGCAATGCGCCATAAACACCGTTCCCGAAAAGTCTTCCGGTACAATGAGCCGATGAAGAAGGTGGAATAATAAGCCCCGCGCGCAGGATCGAAAGGACGTGGCTCGATTTTGTCCCATGAAAAAGCCGCATTATATTTCCAACCATTTTTGACTTCTTTTCAAAAGAAGTTCTTACACTCGGGATGTCTACCGAAAAGATCTCTTTAATCTTATAATCGTAAACAGCATGCATCCTGTTACGAGTATTTAAGAAAAACTGAGTTAACTCTTTTCTAACCTTCCTATCATCTACCACTTCTAATTTAACATCAAAAATCTTTGGAGCATCGGCTTGCTGCTTTCCTCCCACCTTTGGAGCGGGAGCAGTAGTAGCCGTCCTGTAAGACGCATCAAGAGCATCCAAAATGTCATTTTCCTCCCGAACCCTTTGTAAGTCCGGCAAGAAAGTCTCTCCTGAAAATCGATGCCCCAAATCATGCGGAATTAACCGCAAATATCTCTCCAATGCCTCATTAAACCTAATACTCTTCCAGTCACGCTTCGCGACTGCATCAGCCAAAATATCAAGCTTAGATCTAGCATCTTGAACCGATACAGGTGTGACAATACCAAGAGGCGTCTGAAACATCCCAGTTGTTTTATTAAACTTAAGTGTAGTAGCAGACATAATTTGGTGAGCGTTTACATCCGCCAAATACTCCACCAATTTCTGAGTAATAGGACATCCAGCATCAATCTGCTTCCGTGCTACATCCTTCAAACTCGACGTAGAAACGCTACGAGTTGCTGCACTAGAAGCTCCATCAACAGCATCAACTCTCGTATATGTCTTGCCTGGACCACGATCCCTGGTCTTTGAATAAATGAGTTTCTCCATCCCTGATTTTCCTGTATGCTCTAACTTCTGGCTGGAGGCATGTTTAACAAGCTCTCCTTGGGAATCGGCTCTTACTCTACCCCAACAACGCCAGAAACGTCCATCGTCAAAAAGACGACACAAGATAAACTTGTTGTTATTACCGGTAGGATTGACACAAATCAATCGAACTTCTTCAACGATATTTCCAGCAGGTCCATCATATGACATGGTTTATTTCCTTCGAAACAATAAATTCTTCGTAACTTTTGGCTGGGTCTTTTTTCGAGAGAAAAATATGTAAAATTTTTTTATTTTTTTAAAGGAAACCACCAACTTTTAGTAGAAATATTTTTTATCAAAAAATATTTCTACTAAACCTATAACTTTGTCACAATTTCCTCAAATCTTTTTCGTACTACATCAAAACTAAATCTCTCATGTACAAAATCATATGCTTTTTGAGCCTTCTCTGCTCGTAACCTCTTATCCTCAACAACTATACGCATCTTTTCTTTTAGCTCTTCCATGGAAAAAACGGGCCATTCAAGGTCCTTATACTGAGATACATCATCTAATCGACTTATCTTCTTAAAACTGGCTGGGTGAAGAAGAAATGCTGTCTTCTCATTAGCATAGTCCTGACATCCAGACCAGTCAGAAATGATTACTGGTACTTCAACAGCCATTGCTTGTAATCCAGGGAGCCCAAATCCTTCTCCTAATGTAGGACTTACTAAACAATCTGCCGATTTAATAAACTTTGGCATCTGATTTTCAGGAATATTTTTCGTTACTATTTCAATTCTTTCCCCAAAAAAGCTGGGTTTTTTCCCAGATGTTTTTATAAGAAGTTTTACTCTTTTATCGTGCTTGAATTCTTCTGAAAAAGCTTGAAGAAGTAATTCGTATCCTTTACGCTTTTTCCATGTGCCTAAAAAAAGAAAAGTAAACGAAGATCTTTTTATAATAGGTCCTATCTTCTTGTTCCATAAAGACATATCTAAACAATGAGGAAAATATTCTGAAGTAGGAAATGATTTTTGATTGAATTTACTGGGAGATACTATTACATTATTTTCTTTTAAAAGAGATATCCAACTATCAGGAACCTTTATATTTTCGAAGGTAGCAAATCCTATACTTGGTCTAGATCTTTTAAATCGATGATATAAATGAGGAACACAATGATAAATGTCTATTGTATCTTTCCTTCTGGTAGCTCTAATTCTATTAAAATCCAATGGAATAATTTTAATATCCCATTTATTTTTCAGTGCTGATATGTAATATTTAGCAGCAGTAGCATATCCAGAAGTACCTAAAAAACAATAATAATCAATTTTTCTCCACATAAAAATAATTATCGGGAAGGAATGATAATATTTTTATCGAAAAAAATAAATATGAAAAAGATAATTGGAAATTGGTGGCGTAATACAGAAGCTCGTCAAGAAAATATAGTGAGACAAGAAGTATACGATCAAATGGAAAAATTTGTTACAAAAACATTACCCTTTTTCTATAATATAGTTACAAAACAAACAAACCCACAGATAGATCCAAATACAATTACCAATATACAAACTGCAATAACAGGTTCAATAAATTATCTTAACCAGAAATTATCAGAAATTGGAAATCATCCAGAACATCCAGTATATTTCTTCTGCCATTATCTTATTAATGCACTAAATCAATTCCAACCTAATATAATCAATCCAAAACAAATGGCACAACAATTACTAGATTTGGCACAAGATATGAAAGCAACTGAAAATCGTGCTGCACAAGATCAAAAACAAGCAGCAGAACAATGGAAAAAACAACGAGGACGTGGTAAACCAACTATACCACAAACTCCCCAAGATAGAACAGCAATACAAAATCTAATTACTCAAAATCAAAATAATCTACCAATGTTAAATATGATACAAAAAAGATATAACCTCAGTAATCCAGATTTTAATATGTTCTTACAACAAGCTAAATCGTTCTAATCCCATTGCATCATAGGAATCTCAAAAGTAGTTAACTCTATTTGATCAGCTAAGTTACGACCCGAAATGACATCCCCACAACATACAAAATATGTTTGTCCAATTTGTTTTCTTTTTGCCAAATGATAATGTCCAAAGACCCATATTTCTGGTTGGTGCCCCATCAGCATCTCTTCCATTGCCAACTTTGTTCTATTATTTATTAACCTTTTTGTAGTATCAGGAAACATTCCAAATTGAGCAGTAGCAGGACATTCATGAGAAGCTACATATCTCGGTTTCGCCTGATGAAATATATCAACAGCCTTTTGTAATTCTTCGTAAGATATTTCTTCATCTTCCCACCAATCAATATCTATCGTTCTATAAGCTCTATCTATTGAATATCCTCCACTAATCCAAAAAAGATCCATCTTAGGATCATAACCCCAAGGAGATAAACAATATCTGTGCTTATGAGACAATCCCGGATCATCATGATTACCAGTTATCCAGCGATGTCTTGGATCATATTTTACAACATTCCAATACCGCAGTGACTTAGGATGTTGAAGAAAACCAATCCCCATATCTCCTAATTGAAGAGTGTTAGGAAAACATTTACGAAGCTTGTGATATTGCTTCGAATAACCATGAATATCGCCTAAAAAGTAGATGATAAATATCCTTTAGTCTTTATCTAAAATATAGTTAGGCCAACGAGGTAAAACCCACAAAACAAATTCAATTATACTTTTATTTTGGGTGCGACCATTTCTTTTTCCCCAATTCCACCAATTCAGTGCATAAAACAACCCAATACTGATATACACTATCAATACAACAAATAAACATATCATAAGTTGAATCATTAATCTCTCAATGCATTTGTAAAAACAGTTTCTGTTTTTCCAGGAAGAACCAGAAATGCGATAGTCTTTTCGTTTCTATCAATTACAACTCGATGGAAAACAGAATTAAAATAGATACCTGGAAGACCACATACTCCCTTTATAAAAGGACAGTTTATAGTAGTTATCCCATTGTCAGTAATGATCTTGCCTACAGGCATACAACAAGATATCATCTCTTCTGCTGTCAATTGAATAGGAGAATGCTTAAATTTACGACCACCAACTTCTACCTTTTCTTCTAATTCCTCTACCTCTGATTCTACATCTTTTTTTGGAGCAAAAGATTGATATTTTGGAGTCGGAGGAATATATCCTTCGACAACGTACCATTTACCTGGCTCTCGTTCCTCTGCACCTTTTTTAGATCTACCTCTACCTTTGGGTTCCCTACGTAATTCCTTACCATCTTTATCTAAATAAATATATTCCGGCTTAGGAGCTTCCTCTTTAGAAACAGGAATAGCCCCAGGAGCCTCTGTGTTGGCTTCTGGGAGACTTTCTCCATCAAGGACGACCACGAACCATTCATCACTATCTGAATTGGTCTGGAAGGCACCTGCCTTCGTCCTGCCTCTTCCTTTTACTTCACGACGAAGTTCTGCACCAGCACTATCAATATAGACATAGACTGACATTTTGAATCTCCTTCAAAAATAGTAAATGACAGCCTCTATTTGGCTGGGTTATTCAACAGGTTCCTCTACAACTTCTTTCGTTTCCTCTACAACTTCCATAGACATCATGTTTCGTTCATCCTTAACATAATGCCCAATATATTCCCCATCTGTTGCCAAAATATAACCTAAACGAGTACGACCACGAGACTTAGACTCTTTAGTTACTTCTCCATTCTCGGTAATCGTGACATATTGTGTTTTAATCTTGAGGTTTTTTGGATGGATGTGAAGATCTCCAGCTTCATCCAAAATAGATCCAATAGGATGACGACCCTTGCCCTTCTCTTTTGTTTCTACAACTTTGCCAGATTCGTCGTAAATGAATACCTTAGCCATCTCAAAATCTCCAAATTAAGTAATGAAATACACGATTGACTAGTGACATTTTACCAACAATTTTTAATCACAAAATCATTTAAATGCAGAATGAATTCCATCCTTATCCACCTTGTATCCTACTTTTTCTTCTTTTTTCGGCGGAGAATAAAAATCTATGGGAGGATCTAAATACCCTATATCTAAAGTCTTTATAAATATTTTCGGTTTTCTCTTCATGTTTTTTATTACAATATCTTTAACTATAATTGATATTACAAAAGCCGCTATCAAAATAATAATAGCAGTAGGAAATATATCAAGAATAAACTTCATTATTCTTCACCAAATAATAAAATGTTTTTACCGGTAGAATTCTCACCCCGACAAATTTCTTCTACCTGATCTTCTGTAAGTGCTTGCCAAGAAGGATGTTGAAATTTAGAATTCAATTTAACATAACTCCACATATCTACTTCAGCAAAAATTCCAGGATAACGAGGATCAGCTTTAAAGTGTTCTATCCAAACTACTTCCCCCTTCTCTAACTCAAACATTTTAAGAACTTTAGGAATTAATATATCTATCCCATTGGTTATAGATAATCCTTTGTTCTCGTCTAATTCTGTAACAATTATAACTGTCCAATTGCCTACCGGGCATATCTGAACACCACAAATACTTTCATTATCTTTTCCAAATTTTAATTCTAACATAGAACTCATCTTTCGTCTAGATAAGTTCAGGAGGAAACCGGCTGGGTCTGTTTTTTAAAAAATCAATAAATTCAGCAAGCTCTTCTTCCTGTTCAAGAATAGCAACTTCCCATGCTGTATATCCACTATTATCTCTTATCTCAACGTCTATACCGTCATCAATAAGATCTTTTATCTCTTGCCTTATTTCTTCTTTTTCAAAATCTGTAGCTTTTATAAACTCTTCCACTTTAATATGTAATGAACTTTTACCATTTTCGTGTAACTCGTTTATTAGATCACAATCAATATAATCATCCCAATCATCTCCAAAATCTATAGTAGAATAATATCCCCTTAAAAGAAGAATCATATCTTCTTTGGTAGGACCTATGTCATCAGGAGAAATCCAGTCGTTCCAAGATCTCTCCGATTCTTTTATTATAATTTTTTCTAATTCTTCGTGAGTTGCATTTAAAATAGAATCTTGAGATAATCTTTGTTTTATCTTTTGAAAAATCCTTTCTTTAGCACAATCGTCACATTCTGCGAAACATCCACCTCCAATAGAAAAATCTTTAAAACAAGGTTTGTCCAGTAAATTAAAAAAAATAATTTCTATAAGTCTATCATAATCCGTTACTTCAGTTCTGGGCATCGCCTCTCCATAGATAAAAACTTACCCCCAGTTTTTCGTATAATAATATAAAAATAAATCACAATCAAGCATTTTTTAAGACATCCGTCATTTTCCTTAAAATCTTAGAAGTTTTGCTCCTAGTAACTTCATCCAAATCTGTCAAACCATTAGCAAATCGTTCATCGTGCCCAGTACATCCAATGTGAACAATCTCATGACTTGCCAAAGCAATAAGCCTACATAAATCCTCTCTTTTGCTGATACTAAATATTAATTTGCCTTGTTTATCTACTGGATTAATTAAAAGAGAATGATAATTGCCCTCATTTTGATGCAGTGCTACATAATTATCACTAAAAATAAAACCAGGAATCCAATGAACAATAGGCAAATCTACAACCTCAAGCCAATAGGAAAGAATAGCATCACAACAAGCTGTCCAAATGCGAAGTAAATCTCGCTTTACACGACCTTTCATATAAGTTTTATAAGGATATGTGTTTTGATTCTCCGTCCTCCAATTTTGAGGAAGATAAGAATCAAATACTCGTTTTACAGCAGGATTTGTAGTTTCACAAATGATTATCGCACCACTAATTAAATTATCAATTTCCTCACCAGAAAATTGAGAAACATTTGTATCTGTATGGCAAAAACCTGATGTGTTAAAATTTTTCGCGGAAAAATTATAATTATCCGGAATCTTATGATAAGGAATATCTTCATAAACTCCTTTCGGTTCCAACCTGGTAACTAAGGGATTACCTATATCATATCTACGCCTCAATGTCCTATCACGTAATACCGTATCTGTCTCAATAGTAAGCTCACGAATGAAACGACTAAGCTCCTCATTCGCCTCCCGAGTAAGAGAATCCCTGTTACTAACCAATACCCTCCTGCTTTCAACAGGAGAAATCTCTACAACAACCTGAGACTGACCACCAACCCAAGTCGTAAACATCGGTGTTCCCAATACCCGTACAATTAAATAACCAGAATTCTTGCCTCCACTCTTGTTAGCATATACCTTGCCAAAAGATAAATCCCTAATATGACGGTTTCTATAACACCAACTGTTCCAAATATTCCCGTTAACCGTTACCTTACAATTCAATTGAGCAAGACCTAAATACCGATATAATGCCTCTTCCATGTTAACTGCGTAACCATTTTTGGTGGCATCAACACAAACCTTAACAGTGCAACCCTTTATAAAAGGAGAATCTGTAATGTCGTATTGAGAACCATGACCAATAGCATACCAATCCTGAGACCAAAGCTCATATTGAGTATGAGAAAAACATGTAACAATCCGTGCCCTGCCTCTACCTCCTACCGTACTAATACCATCTTTAGTCGTCTCACCTAAAACAAAATATATGTTCTCGGCTACTTCCCTGGAAAAACCAGTGCCATTGTCCTTAAACGTAACCCAAGCTGTATCTCCTGTCTGAGATACAGAAATGTCAATTTTGCTAGATACAGCATCAATGCTGTTTTGGAAAAATTCTCTCCAAAAAGCTTCGTTCCAGCTAATGTACATATCACGTTCTTTGACGAAAAACTTGGGAGAAATTTGCATGGTCTGAGACATGATCTGTTCCTTTCCCCTTTATCAATAAATGAAAAAATTGGCTGGCTCTAAACTTTTTCCCCACCAGAAATTATATTTACCACAGAAAAAGAAGTACTATTTTCCTCTACCATGGGATTCAACTGAACCTTAATGCTTCTTTTAGTACCAGCTATACCACCCATATTACGAAATGCCATCTCTAACTGATTGCGAACCGGAGTTCCAGGACGAAACTGCTGTTCTACTGTCTCTAAGGCTTCTAAAATATCTTCAAAAATATCTTCTTTTGTCATTTCTCACTCTCAATTATCTGAAAATAGCTGGGTTCTTATTCACTAAATCTACCCTTATCTCAATCTTCCTCGATTTGCTCCGAATCTGGCTGGGTTACTCACAGATTCCTCTAGGAGCCAGCCAGTTTGCCCAGAATCAACGCCAATATTTTATATAGGGCAAAGTGCCTATTTTATACCCAGCTAAATTGTGAGATATGAATTAAATTAGAATTTAATTAAATTAAGAATTAATTAGAACCGGATCAACTCCAGGGCACTTTTTTAGTTAGAATAAAAAACCTCCAGGGCACTCTTTTAGTTAGAATAGTGTTTTGTCCAGGGCACTCTTTTAGTTAGAATAGTGTTTTAGAACTGTTTTTAGCTAGAGCAAATATTAGATAGGTGCTATAATATTAGAGCTAACATATTAATAATAATTTATTACAAATTCATTTATTTTAGATTAGGATAATTTCATCGCACATTACATGGTTAAGTTTATCGCTCCATGCTCCTTTACATAATACATTAGGTCCATTAGGAATCCAGCAATGGAAATCTTTTTTTGTTTTTTCTGATCCTATGGCATCTGGAACATTTCTTGTCTCTACACACAGATCTACTTCTTTCATAGTTACTTCTTGTGTATTTTCATTTTTAGTAGGGTACTCAAAAGCAAGTGTAATCACCATAGTTTCTCTTTCCTCTTATTTACATTCCTTGTATTTTACTTCTCAGATCGGATTCTACAAGAAAAACCTTTCACATTTCAAGAAAATTAAAATATTTTTTTAAATATTAACTTCCTCAATTCTCCCAAAAACATTATACTTCCAATTTACAATAATCTCTTAGTTTATTTCTTAGGTTCATTTATTTTTAATTTATTCATTTTTCGTGAGAAATTTCAATTTAGCATCATTTAGATCTTTTTCGCTGATAGAGATTTGGTAGAATACTGCCATTTGTCCACCTTCATATTCCATTCCCATAGCGACTAGATCTTTTTTATAGGCGATAGCAGGAACGACAACCAGTGCGTCATCAGTTTTTAGTATTTCAGCAGCATCTAATTCTACATTCCATTCTGCAAATTTTCTCGTCGTATAGACATGTATCCCTTTATAGACGGATCTACTTATTTTTTCTATTGGTGTTAGTTTATTAAAATTTTCAATTTTTCTATCTGAAATTAGTGGTCCTGGTTTTACTATTTTATTATAGAAAGGTGTTTCGAAGGTATTTAATTTTTTATTGAAATACAGGACTTTCCAGACCGTAGCCTTTCCATATTTTTTTAATTCTTTCCATAGTGGATCTAATCTTTTTTTTCTACACCCATTCATTGTAAAGAATGACGTTCTTAGTACAAGGCACATTTGTGTTTCCTTTTTTTTATCTTTTCTTTTTCCGCGAAATTATTTATTCTTAGTAATTTTACATATTTCTGATTTCGGAATAAATACTTTCGTAAAAACAGCTTCTTTATACATTCCTATTGCCACAAGATCTTTTAGATAGACAGTAACTTTAACAAAAGGTAAATCTGTCAACTTCCAATATGCATTTCTCGCAGTAAAAACATGGATACCTTGATTAACTGATCCTGTTATTTTTTCATCGTCATCGAGATCTTTTACTATTCTATTTGATTTAAACCAACCTGGTTTAATCTCGTAATAGAGATAGGGTGTATATATTTTTCCTTTTACAATTGGAATATTACTTTCGTCACGCAGGTTACAATAATATATAGGCAAGGACGTTCTGGCTACTTTTACTTGTTTCCAGGCAGTAGTTTTCCCATTTTTTTTCAACTTTTTATAGAAAGCATCGCTTATTTTCCACGGGACATATGAACTCTCATCTTTTTGTAATATCAAGCACATAGAATTGATCCTTTCATTTTTCCGCGAAAAAAATAAACATGGTTGTCCAAAATTGCTCTTTTTACAATTTTTGAAAATATCTAACTTTTTTATTTAAGAAGGAGATAAGTTCCTCCCGGTCTGTGAAATCTTGCTCCATTGAAACAAATCCATGATGATTAACAGCTATCATAACGGTATCGTCGCTAACCTCTGTCTCAGGTATTTCGCTATATGGAGGACGAACAAGATATATCTTGTTATTCAAGTAAACATATGCCCATCCGGGGAAATCGCTAGTAATCGAAACATTTTTGTTAATCCTTTTTCCTTTGTTAATTTTATTTTTCGCGAAAAAAGTTTTTAGTTAATTGCATTATCGTGATCTGCTTTTCTAAGAAATACTTTCATAAAAACGGCTTCTGAATATAATCCCATTGCCACTAGATCTTTTAGATAACAAGTAACGGGAATAATAACTAATTTACCACTGAAAGAATAGCAAAAAATATCTTTTGTAGCTTGTCTTTTTGTTCTATAGACATGAATACCGTGTACTACAGTCTCCCATTGTTTATCTGTATCAGTAATATCAATACTTTTTC
>Ga0307378_10011222_pt1 | contig 11563 bp, 10 predicted proteins | sample UN1MG_FD_202238 | JGI IMG/M metagenome (GOLD analysis project Ga0307378, IMG submission 202238) | Soil microbial communities from Risofladan, Vaasa, Finland - UN-1 | ecosystem: Environmental > Terrestrial > Soil > Coastal area > Acid sulfate soil | place: Finland: Risofladan, Vaasa | collected...
TGAGGATCGCCCCTCCGAACTGAAGAATGAAGACTAGTAACAGATAGGACATCATGTTCGGCGCGATCTCCGTGAAAATGATCTTCCAGGGCTTCATCCCGCTCAACCGCGCCAGATCAACAAAATCCCTGGAGCGTAATGAAAACGTTTGTGCCCGGATGGCCCTGGCTGCCCAGGGCCAAGCCGTAAATCCGATAAACACACTTTCCGCAAGAATGCCCCTGACTGTGAGATATGCTGCTATGATAAGCAGGATGGCCAGGGTGGGAATGACCAGGACAATGTTGGTGAGCATATTGAGTATTTCATCAACGATCCCGCCCCGATAACCGGCAGCGAAACCAACTAGTATTCCTATAAGCGTTCCAAGGCCTCCGCCGACAATTCCAACCAGGAATGTTGCTTTCAGACCCAGCACAAACTGTGTAAAGACGTCCTGCCCGAAGGTCGTGGTCCCAAACCAGAATGCGGACGATGGTGGCTGAGCAGCCGGCCCTACGTAGCCGTAGGGTGCGTAATCTGTAAGCAGCGGACCAACTAATGTAAGGACAACAAAAACGAGAAAGACAGCCAAACCAGCCTTCAGTTTGTTGTTCCTGAGAGCAAAGTAGAGAATTTCATTTTTCTTTTTTGGCTTCGTCATGCTGCTTCACCTAGCATCCCTGTTCGCGTTCTCGGATCCACCAGCACATAAGCGATGTCAATAGCGAAATTGGCGAGCAACACGCCGATGATGATAAAGAGGAAACATCCCTGGATAAGGAAGTAATCTTGATTCTGAATAGCGGCAAGAAGCAGGTAGCCAATTCCAGGATATGAAAACACGACTTCTGTTACCAGAGCACCAGCAACGATGACGCCCAGCTGCAGCGCCAGCCCGGTGAGCTGGGGAAGCATCGCGTTTCTGAACGCGTACTGCCTGACCAGTTTTCTGGGCGCCCCAAGAGCTTCGAGGTAGTGAGAATAATCCGCCTCGAGTTCGTAGATGATCATGTTCCGCATTCCAATCGCCCAACCACCAAACATCACCAGGAAGAGGGAGGCGAAAGGTAAGAACCAGTGCTGCAAAACGCTCCCGATGAAGGTCCATGAAAGATGAGGCCGCAACTCGAAGCCATACGCACCGGCAATCGGGAAAATGTCCAGGACAATCCCAAAAATCCAGGCCAGCAAGATCCCAAGCCACATATAAGGAGTCGCCGTGAGGATATACCCAAGCGGCGATATGGTGTTGTCAAGCCACTTGGATCGCGCCGCGAAAGCGCCGAACCAGTTCCCCGCAAACCAACTCAGTAGTATCGATGGCAGCAGAAGAAAGATGTCATAGGGTACAGCACGCATGATTACCTTGGTCACAGGCTGCGGAAACAGATATACGCTTGTCCCAAGGTCACCATGGAAAAGGGCCTTCCAGAAGTTGAGGTACTGCTGCCAGATGGAGACATCTAATCCAAAGGCTCTCGTGTAATAACCGTACATCACATCAACAGCCTCAGCGTTCAGCGAAGCCCTCGACAACATATTCCGAACAGGATCGCCGGGCATGAAGCGCGGGATTAACCAATCGATGGTCACCGCAAGGAGAAACGTCAGGACGTAAACGAGTACTTTTCTTCCGAAATACCGTTTCACGCTAGTTCCTCCCTCCAGGAAGGCTGCAAGAACACCGCCCCTCCCCTAAGCTGAGAAGGAGGGGCGGTGCTTGAACGGTCTTACTGTGCCAGCTCCAACTCACTTACTCTGCGGGTGGCACCGGCTCTAGATTTATGAGTGTCTGCAATCCACCCAATTGCCAGTATCCGGACCAAGTAGTAGGAAGAGTTGGTGCAGCTGAATCCTCTGTCGGCCAGTTCGTCCAGACCGCATTGCTGAACTGGGACCACAGACCGTTGTACCAGAGCGGAATCATGGGCATCTCTGTCAGCATTTTTTCCTGAATAGCTGAACAAGCGGCCTGCATACCCGCCTCATCCGTAACAGGTACCTTGGCAAGTGCGTCCACAAGATCGAATATTTCCTGGTCGTCGTACTTACCAAAGTTGCCGCTTTGCATGACGTCTTGGAGCGGGTGTCTGAACAAGAGGTTATACAACGTCCATGGGGTGTTACTCAGGGATGCCCAGTTGTTTAGTGTCATATCGAATGTGGCGGTCTGAAGCGCATCGTTCCAGGCACCATAATCCGGGGTCACGGCTTTGATGTTGATCCCTGCGCCTTGGGCGCTCGTGGCGATAACATTAATCGCCTCCATCCAGTCCGTCCATCCGAACGGGCAGGTAACTTCCAGTTCGATCGCGGAGCCATCGGGTGCTTTGAAGAAGCCATCGTCGCCCTTCGTGTATCCGGCCGCGGTGAGGATTGCCTCTGTTTGTGCCGGATCATAGGTGTAACCCAGTCTCGCAACCACATCCTGGTCTACATACTTGTCCAGGGTAGGAAGAAGGCCGGTCGGGCTAGCAGCCTTGACCAGGTTGGCGTACGCGACGTTAACAATGTCGTCTGTCTTGATGGCAAAAGCAAGCGCCCTTCTGAAAGCCGGGTCGTCCATCGGCGGTTTTGTCGTATTCAAGAACAAAACGGCCGTATTGGCAGAGAGCATGTACGGGGCTTCAGCGAAGTAAGTTTCAACGTAACCCTTCTTTGCCAACTCTGCAACGCCCGGGAGGAAGTTGTTGCTCAGATCGAGTTCGCCCTTAAGGACCATGCCCAGAGCGATGTTGTTACTGGAAGTGCGAATATCGACGATTCTCTTGGGAGCGGGCGCACCGAATATGCTTGCTCCCCACCAGTTGTCGTTTCTCACCCATACGTTTCTGTCTTCGCTATGTGACTCATACAGGTATGCCCCCGAGCCAACAGGATTTTCATTAGCTCCGGCGATGATGTCCTCTTCCGATCTGTTTGCCCAGAGATGCTCTGGAACAATCGGAATATTGTAGAGGTTGTTCGCCCATTCCTGGTACAGGGGGTCGGTGAAGGTGAATTTCACGGTGTAGTCGTCGACCACTGTAACACCAGTCAGATACCTCCAGACTGGAGCGAACCAAAGCGCAGCATACTTCTGGCCCAGTTCGTAGGTGAACGCAACGTCGGCAGCCGTCAATGCTTCGCCGTCGCTCCAGGTGAGACCCTGCCTGAGCGCCAGGTCATAGGTAGTGGCATCGGTCCACGTTCCACTCTCCGCGAGCCAGGGCGTCATCTCACCGGTCATCGGGTCAAACGCGAATAGGAATTCATACACGTTTCCGATGGTTCCTGTTGTATTAGCAAGACTCCCTGGTTGGAAAGGGTTCCAGGTCGATGGTGGACCCCACGCTGCTCCGCTGACGTAGAGGGTTTCGCTGCGTTCGTAAGTAGGAGCCGTAGGCTCTTTGGTGGGGGCAGGGGGCGGCGTGGTGGCCTCGGGTGGTGGCGGTGTGGTGGCCTCAGGCGGAGGTGCGACGGCGGGTGCGCACGCGGGCAGCACCATGGCCATCATCAGCAGGAGACTAACGATCGTCCACAGACTCTTCTTGGCAAACATCTTCCCTCCTTCTCATGAGCAGTCATACACTAGGTGGCCAAGTGACCTCTCTATACCTGTCTATACTATCACCTCCTTCTCAGAGCATGATTCGCGGATGACCAGCTCCGTCGGCAGAACGATCCGCCGAGGCCCGGAGCCCCGCTGCTCGATCAGATCGAGCAGCGTCTCCACAGCCAGAGCTGCCATCCGCCTGATGGGCTGACGGACAGTTGTAAGGGGCGGTTCGATCGCTGAGGCCACAGGTATGTCATCGAAACTGACCAGGGAGATATCCTGGGGAACTCGCCGGCCTGCCTGGCGTAGCGCCTTTAGTGCGCCCACTGCCATCGTGTCACTGGCCACGAAAACCGCACTGGGCTCAGCTGGCAGCAGGTGCTGCACGCCAATCATTCCGCTGCCCTCTGTGAAGTCCCCCTCGACGATCAAGTCCTCATTGACCGGGATTCGGTGAGTCGTCAGCGCTTGACGGTAGCCTTCCAGGCGATCCTGCCCATGAGCCGTGTCCAGGCGACCGGTCACCGCCCCAATACGCCGATGCCCCAGGCCAATCAGGTACTCCACCGCCGTCTGCGCCCCCCCCACGTTGTCAACGTCCACCGAATGGACCCGCCCTTCGGCCGACCGCCCCACGCACACGCAGGGTACGCCGTCACGCTGCAAATCCGGAATCAGGGGATCGTCGAGCGCAGCCGAGGCCACGATCACACCATCCAGGTAAGAGTTCCCCACCAGCCGTTCATACATCTCCTGCCGGTCGGCCGACGCAGAGAACAACGACAGCATGAGCTGATAACCCCGCTCATTGCACGCCTCGGTGCCCCCGCGGAGTAGGATGGGGAAAAAGGGGTCTGTGAAGAGGTCTGTTACCAGTTCGGGAATGACCACCCCGATGATGTGCGTCCGCTTCGTCACCAGACTCCGCGCGACGGCGTGAGGCCGGTAACCCGACTCCCGAATAGCCTCCCACACACGCCGCCTGGTCTCAGCCCTGACGCTTGGATGGTCGTTGATAACGCGAGAGACGGTGGAACGAGAAACCCCTGCCAGCTGGGCTACTTCCTCCAGTGTGCGTGCCACCGCGACCTCCTGGGAGCGCTCCCACGCACTCTCAAAAAAAGGCCTTGCATTTCCCGCTCAATTCAAGATGACGAACTCGGTTCTGGGAGCGCTCTCACACCCATAATACCACATATTTGAACGTTTGTCAAGTACTTTCTAGGCCAAATTCCAAAGGAAGCCGGCAAACGGCGCCACAGGACCTCCGCGTCGATACACCGCGCTGTCTAACCACGAAGCGTCCGGCGGCATATGCGAGATTAACCACCTGGCCAATGGCAGAATCCCCCTGATGGCTGATCTATCTGCCGGCTTTTGGCTGTGTGCCGGGGCTAGATTAGTAGATTGAATCCCCTCTGGAGGATGGGGCGATCAGGTAGCGATGAACATACGCGTCATCGATCTCGGCAGGAAGAAATGCTCAAGTCTTCCGTATGTTGGATGCGGACTCACTTGGGCCAGAGAGAATGTTCTAACACTTAGGCTAGCTGAATGAGTGCGCCCGACGTCCGTTGACGCAAGCTGTAGAACTGAAATCTCCAGGATGGTGTGGAGCTTAGCCCGACCATCCGGGGACCGCCAAACGACGGCAAGAGATGGCCAAGACACAATGACATGCCCCTCGCACCGTGAAGAACTGCCGACATCTCAGCGCGCCGAGCCCGGCACGCCGATCTTCTGATCGTCGATCTCATCACTGGTGCGTGTGCCGTGCGGCTACCACTGATTTCGGCGCAGCACCTCCAAGATGGTATCCACGCCCCGGTTCGCCTGCTCCTTGGTGATAATGAGCGGTGGAGCGATGCGGATCGAGCTGGCACCGCACTTGGTCAGGACCAGGCCCCTTGCTCCCATCTCCTCGACTAGACTCTTGATGGGCTCGCGAGCGGGACTACCATCGCAGTTCACCGGATCAACGGCCACCATTAGACCCTTTCCCCGTACATCACCAATGATGGGCAACTCCTTCTGCACCTCTCGAAATCGCCGCTGGATGTGGTCGCCCACCTGCACCGCGTGTGACATCAGGTCTTCGTCCTGCACGATACGCAGTGTGGCCAGACCAGCCCCCTGCGGCGCCGCCCGAGGGGAACGAGAAGAGGGCCATCCCCCAGAAGGGACAGCCCTCCCAGATGCCAGGCTCCAATTGCCCCTACTGTCTCGTTCTCAGACGTAGGCCGGCGTATCCAGCCAGGCCCACGAGACCGGTGCCCAGGAGCAGCATCGTTCCAGGTTCGGGAACGAACTCCTCCGCTGCCTCACAGGGGTTCAGGCAGATCGTACCGAGGCCGTCCGGATACTGACGGTAGTCAAGCAGACTCTCCGGCCAGATACCCCAGCCAAGCAACCAGTTGTCATTGTCGCTGCAGTCGGTGCCCTGGCGGCAGGCGTGCGCAGCCGGCTCCACGCCAAAGCGGAAGCAGTCGCCCGCCCCCACCTTGTCCAGCTGGGAGGCCGTGAGATCAAGCGCCCACTCCCAGATGAGCGCCCCGTCGGACGACCGGGCTGCATCACGCTCCACCCCCGCCAGAGGTTGCTCCGTACAGAAGCCCTGGAGACCGCCAGTCTCGTAGTAGGGTCTGAACAGCGATGCTCCCAGAAAGCTGAAGTAGTTGAGGTCCGTCCACTCGTGGGTCATGAAGATGCCCTCCCCGGGCAACGGAGCGCACCCATCGGCGGCCCATTCGTCGTCCAGCTTGGGAGGCTCGTCGGTGAACACCATCTCCATCACGCTGTCCCAGTGATTCGGATCCAACGCGACGCCGCCCTCCAGAAAGACCTCTGTGGCGAGATAGAGATTGGTCTCGTCGTTCATCAGGCGCAGCCAGCCCTCCACCTCGGTGTTGCCGGGACCCACATAGGGACTCAGACCGACCTGCGTCGCGCTCTCCCACTCGCCGGGCGAGAGCGCACCGTCAACCGTCGCTGTACCGCACCCTGCGATGACTGTCGTCCCCTGCGATAGAACCGACGCCGGGGCCAGCACCATCAGGCAAACCACACTCGCCATCAGCAAGAGCCATTTTGGCCGCATCCTCCGCCCCCTTTCGCCAACATGATACGGTCTACTCTCTTGCCTAATGCATGGCACATTCTAGCACAGCGTTGCACACCTGACAACTCCATCCGAGAGGCTCTTGCAGAGTCGCCGATCATTCTCAATCATTCTCGAGTCACTCCAATTCCGAGGGGGCAGCTACTATCCTGCTTCTACCATCCTCACGCCATACTCCCCTGCTCGAAGATAGCTTCCGTTCCCTATGTGGGCAAGTGGACTTGCCTCCAGCCCCGCCGAGTGGTATCATGATGAAAGACCCATCCCTTGCCAAGCTCAGCTGCTCGGCGAGAGGGGTGGCGACGGCCACAGGTTTGCCAAAGCCACGGCGAGTAAGTTCGGTACAGGATGGAAATGAGAGAGGGAGAGGAGCAGATGAGCGAGAGAATGAAGGTGACTTTACCTCAACTATGGGAGATGAAGAAGAGCGGTCAGAAGATATCCATGATCACCGCCTACGACTACCCTACAGGCGTATGGGCCGAGAGAGCGGCCATTGACATCCTGTTGGTGGGCGACTCCATGAACATGACCGTGCTGGGGTACTCCACCACCCTGCCGGCCACCATGGAGGAGCTGATCGCCCACAGCCAGGCGGTGAACAGGGGCAACACAAGCTCCTTTGTCCTGGGGGACATGCCCTACATGTCGTACCAGCCCTCCGTCGAGATGGCCGTGCAGAACGCAGGGCGCTTCATGAGCGAGGGCGGATGCGATGGCATCAAGCTGGAGGGAGGGGTGCCCGTGGCCGATAGGGTGCAGGCCATTGTCAACGCGGGGATCCCGGTCATGGGCCACCTGGGGCTTACCCCCCAGAGTATGTCCATGTTGGGCGGGTTCAAGGCGCAGGGCAAAGACGCTCAAATGGCCAAGAAGATCGTGGACGACGCCAAGGTGCTAGAGGAGGCAGGCGCCTTCTCCATCCTCCTGGAGGCGGTTCCCTCGAAGGTGAGTAGACTGGTCACGGAGAGGGCGGAGATACCCATCATCAGCATCGGAGCCGGGCCAGACTGCGACGGTCAGGTCCTGATCTTCCATGATATGTTTGGGCTCTACCCAGCCTTCACCCCCAAGTTCGCCAAGCAATACGCGGACCTTGGTGAGGTGATAGTCCAAGGTCTCAAGCGGTATGTGGATGAGGTGCGAGAGGGCGTCTTCCCGGAGCCCAAACACTGCTTCACCATCTCTGACGAGCAATACGAAGAGCTCATGTCCATGCTGCAGTAGAAAGCGGGAGAAACAGCAGGCACTCAGCCTTCGAACCGGGACTCCGCTGAAGACTAGGCGGGTGAACGTGTGGCCTCTGGCGCAGTTCGCTACGAGGGCTCCCAGCTATCCCGCAGGACCCGAAACCAGTTGCGATAGGCGATCTTCTCCAGGGAATCGTCGTCGTATCCCCCCTCCTGCAGAGCTTGGATCAGCTTGGGCAGCTGGGCTGCGTCAGCCAACTCACTGGGCATTGTCGCTCCATCCAAGTCGGATCCAAGAGCTACGTGATCGACGCCAATCTGCCCCACAACACGGTCGATATGGCGCACTCAGCCGCTGATCAGTATGTGCCCCTCGCCCTTCACGTCCACGCGCTCACCGCTACGGCCGCCGCGGCCCTACCCGCTGGGTACAAGCCTTGCTGCTGAGTGGATGTCCGGTCATACTTCAATACCGGGTGGGCTCTTGCGAGAGGCCCAGCATGCCGCGGGCTTGGGCTGGCGTAGCGATTTCGCGGTTCAGTTCCTTAGCGATGCGGGTGACGCGGTCGACCGCCTCGGCATTGCTCCTGAGCAATCGCCCGCGCTTGTAGTACACGTTGTCTTCCATGCCTACCCGCACCATCTGTGCGCCCAGAACCATGGCCAGTGTGGTCATGGGCAGTTGGAACTGCCCGAGGCCTGCCACCTCCACCAGGCTTTGCGCGGGAAGCTGGTCCATGAAGTTGACCAGGTTGCGTGGCGTCGCCCAAGGAGACATGCCGTAGCCCATCACAAACTGGACAAAGTACGGAGGATCCACCAGCTCCTCGTCAACCAAGTGGAGCACGGCCCAGAGTTGACCGGGGTGGTAGACCTCCATCTCCGGCTTGATGCCCCTCTCCTGCATGGCAGTTGCGAACTGTCGGAGCTCCGCATAGGTTACCGGCAGTACACCTTCCGCATCTTCCTCCGGCTTGGGGTGGGGGAGTGGTGCTTTGCGCTCTTTAAGCTTGAACTTGTACATGTCGGGGCCCATGTTCAGGGTTGCGACCTCCGGGCCAGCATCCAGGCAGGCTACGCGCTGGTCAAGCGTCATCCCCAGGGAGCCCCCGGTGGTGTTATTGATGATGATTTCCGGACAGGCCTCGCGGATCATGCCGTTCACCTTGCGATACTGCTCCGCGTTGTCGGCCCCATCCCACCACTTCTCTGGGTCTCGGGCATGGAGGTGGACCATTGAAGCGCCTGCCCTGTACGCCTCCACGGTCTGCTCCACCTGCTCCTCCGGCGTCTCGGGCAAGTCAGGGTTGGCCTCCTTGCCCTGGATGCCGCCGGTGATGGCCACGCAGATCATCAATGGGGGAAAGCTCGACTTCTGCACCCGCTCCAGCCATTCGTACGGATTGTGGTACTCCCAGATGTACTTCTCCATTGAGGTTCACTCCCTGTGAGGCTCTCTAGCCCTCGGCATTCATGTCCAGGACCACTCTGGCGTCCAGCGCCAGCAACCCATGCTCGTATACTCTCACCGGGTTAAGATCCAACTCCTGGATCTCACGGTGTTCCATCACCAGTCGCGAGACAGACAATAGCAGTTCGACCAATGCCTCCACGTCCAGGGGGGCCTGGCCGCGTGCCCCGCTCAGCAGGGGATAACCCTGGATCTCCCGAATCATCTCCTCTGCGTCGCGGCGATGGAGTGGCGCCACGCGGAAGGACACGTCTCGTAGCACCTCGGCGAAGATCCCGCCCAGCCCAAACATGACCGATGGCCCGAAGGTCACGTCGTCCAACGCGCCTACGATCACCTCCAGACCGTCGGGCGCTTGCTTACAGACGAGCACACCTTCGATTTGCGCACCGGGCACCAGGCTGCTGACGCGATCCACAACCGCCGAAAAGCCTCCGCGAACGCTCGCACTATGCTCAAGCCCTGCGAGAACGCCTCCGACCTCGCTCTTGTGGGGCACATCAAGGGAGACTAACTTCAAGACCACCGGGAACCCCATTTCCTCGGCGATTCCTGCGGCCCCCTCAGCATCACGGGCTAAGCCGTGGGCGGGGTACTGAATGCCGTACTCCTCCAGAAGCTGGACAGCCTCAGGCTCTAACATATGCCGCTCACGGCTGGGCATCGACACTCTCCTCTTGGGCAGGCAGCTGATGCACCCGCCCAACGGCGGCGCTGATGGCAAGCACTGCGCGTTCTGGTGTGGGCCACACCGGGATGCCAGCGCGCTGCAGGTCGATCCGCGACGCGCGTTCCACCTCCCCACCGCCGAAGTAGGCCACGCCCAAGCTAGAATGGATTCGACGGGCTAGCCGTTGCACAGCCACCACGGACCCCGGCACCGGATCACCAAAGCTGATCAGATAGATGTCGGCCACCTCATATCGTTCGGCCAGAGAGATGGCACCCTCAAACATATCTGCAGAAAAGGATGGCAAGTCGACGGGGTTGGCCAGGCTGGCGGTCGGCGGTGGATCTAGCCCCTTCAGTTCCTCGACTAGGGCCTCCGGCAGCGCCGGGAGCACAAGGCCCCGGCGCTGCGCCTCGTCGGCGATCAAGGTTCCTCCGCCGCCCGAGGTGGAAACGACGAAGAGCCGATTGCCGCTTGGTCGTCTCATCGTGGCCAGCGCCTTGGCCGTGTCGTAGAGCCCCTGGAGATCGTCAGCGCGCACCAGTCCGACCTGACGACACGCTCCTTCGAAGACCTCATCCCGGCCTGCCAGGGCGCCAGTGTGGGAGCTGGCCGATTCCCTGCCCACCGCCGAACGCCCAGTCTTCAGAACTGCTATCGGCTTGAGCTGATTGACGCGTTTCGCCACTTCCAGAAAGCGCCGCCCGTCCCTCAGCGCCTCCAGATGGAGGGCGATGGCCCTGGTGTGCTCATCCTGCGCGAGGAACTCCAGGACGTCCGACTCGCACAGATCTACTTGGTTACCCAGGTTCACCGCCGCTGAGATGCCCAGACCCTCCTCTGCGGCCCACTCTGCCAGCGCCGCGGTTACCGATCCGCTTTGGCCCACTACCGCCATGGGCCCCGGGGTGGTCATGGCTGGCCAGAACATGGCGCACAAACGGTTGGGCAGGTAGCTGAAGCCCTGGATGTTGGGTCCCAGGAGGCGAACTCCACACTGGCGCGCCGTTTGGGCCAGTTCCTCTTCCAGGTCGGGGCGCCCCGATTCCCGGAAGCCAGCGCTGAGGATCGCAGCCGCCCGGACGCCTTTGGCGGCTGCCTCTCGGATCACACCTGCCACATAGGCAGCGGGGACGAGGATCAGCACCGCCTCGATGGAGTCCGGAACGTCGGTCACCGACGGGTAGGCGGGGATCCCCTGAACCTGCTCAGCCCGCCGGTTGACGGGGTACAGCGCGCCCTTGTATCCAGAACGGCGAATAGTGTCCAGCAGCGCATATCCCAGCTTGCGCGGGTCGTTGGAGGCCCCAACGACGGCCAAGGAACGTGCGTTCAACAAGCGGCTGAGTGCGTCTACACCATCTGTCATGGGTTGGGTTGCTCTCACTGTCTCATCCATCATGCCTTCAGGAGTGGTCCATCCTGTTGACCTGAATGGAACCTTCTTTCATCACCAGAGTGATCTTGCCCTTGTCCTGGAGGATGGTGATGTCCTCCAGAGGGTTACCATCCACCACGATGACGCCAGCCAGCTTGCCTGGCTCGATGGTGCCCAACTGGCCCTGCTTCCGCAACATAGCCGGCGAGGTGTTGA
>Ga0307378_10011223_pt1 | contig 11562 bp, 16 predicted proteins | sample UN1MG_FD_202238 | JGI IMG/M metagenome (GOLD analysis project Ga0307378, IMG submission 202238) | Soil microbial communities from Risofladan, Vaasa, Finland - UN-1 | ecosystem: Environmental > Terrestrial > Soil > Coastal area > Acid sulfate soil | place: Finland: Risofladan, Vaasa | collected...
CGTCGGCGGCGCTGACGATCCCGCGCGTGAGATCGTCCGTCACACCGCTCATCGCGGAGACAACAGCGATCACGCGATCACCGCTGCGAGCACGTTCAGAGACAATACCCCTCACCTGCGCGAAGGTTGACGCATCGCCAACCGACGTTCCACCGAACTTCACCACCAGTCTGCTCATGAGTGCTCTTTCATGTACACACCGAGGTTCAGAATGTCTCCCAACACGCCGGCTGCCGTGACAAGCGGTCCAGCCCCCGGGCCGGATATTGCGATCGGCATCTCATCGTAGAAGCGCGTGTGGAAGATGACGCTGTTCTCTGCATTATTGAGGATGCCGAGCGACCCGTCTCTCTCCACTTGTACCAGTCCGACACTTCCCTTTGTGTTCTCGACGTTAGCAACGTAGCGAAGCGAGCGGCCTGCACTCTTCGCTTCACTCACCTGGCACGCGTAGTCGTCATCGAGTGAATGGACCTCGCGCAAGAATTGGTCGACCGTCATATCGCTGAGCGAGTCGGGGAACATTGGCTCCACCTGGACTTCACCTGGCTCCAGCGGCCAGCCCACGCTTCTCGCAAGGATGAGCGCCTTGCGCAGAACGTCCGTTCCCATAAGATCCTCGCGCGGATCTGGCTCGGTGTAGCCAAAATCGCGCGCGCGCAGCAGGGCTTGCGAGTACGACGCACCCTGTTCCATCTGACTGCACATGTAGCCGAGCGTGCCGCTCAACACCCCCTTGATGGAGGTGAATGTGTCTCCGCAGGAGAGAAGATTGCGTAGCGTGGAGATCACCGGGAGACCGGCTCCCACCGTTGCCTCGTAGCGCACGTACGGGTGGGTGAAGAACACCTCTGCCTCTGACCAGGCAGTGGCGAGTGGTCGCTTATTCGCGAGCACGATCCCGCAGCCATGCGAGAGCGCGGATCGAAGGAGAGGCACCGTATCGTTGGATGCGGTGACATCGACGAGGATCGTTCCCGGGGTGAGCGCGGATGCAAGCTCGGAGAGTGGCAGCGCTCCACTCACCTGTTCAAGCGTCCCGCCCGCACTCTTGATCTCCAGAGCCTCGTTGAGTCTTGCTTCCGAGAGCCCGTTATCGTCGAGGAGCGCGGCGTGACTGTCGCATGCGCCGACCACGCTTATCGAAGCGCCGTCTCTCATGTTGTTGTTCTTGTCGATGATCAGGCGCAGCAGTGATCTTCCCACCTGTCCCATCCCAAGCAAGACAACTGATGCTTTCCCGCCCGGGATCTGGCTGTTTACGTTCATCAATACCTCCTCTGGGATCAAAAAAGAAAAGACCACAGGCAAGCACCTGTAGTCATCTTCTCCGCCTCGCTCCAACCCTCAATGGTTAGAGCGAAACAGAGACGTACGTCGTCGTAGTGTAACCAAACGAAAGGCCGAGAGAGAATTCGCACAGCGTCTTGTTCTCGCGTCCTTTCATCATAGTGATTACCAGCATACAGATATCGGATGCGTTCGTCAAGGCCATGGTGGCATCTTTCCGGATGACGACCGTTCGTGATATGTTTGGCACGTCACTAGCTGTGCATACACGCTGTTGTCTGAATCGCTAGGGCAGCTTATTGTCTGACTGCAAGATGTGCCTCTGTTCGCCACTAAATTTGTGCATTGACCGACCGTTCTTTGGTGCGAATTAACCACTGACTGGGGGCTAATCCACCACTGAGTGGTTGAAACGCACCTCCGTTCTGGCTTACCGCAGAGCACCGTAAAGCGTTACATGGCCCTGTTCGAGGTAACTTTCTTATCCCAGCCCTCTTCCTGCGTGGTCGGCCAACCTCGGCAAAAGGCTCATTCGCTCACGCAAGGTAGTTCTGAACGACACCGGCTTGCTAGCCCACCTAACAGGGTTGAACGAGGAGCGGATCAAATCTGATCCAAATGCGTTTGGCCCGCTACTGGAAAACTTCGTCATCATGGAGCTAGGAAAGCAAGCAAGCTGGAGCAACATTCAGCCGCAGTTCTTCCACTTCCGTACGCGAAAAGGGCAGGAAGTAGATATAGTGCTGGAGAACGCTGCCGGCGAGGTTGTGGGGATTGAGGTCAAAGCCTCATCAACGGTCAAGAGTGACGACTTTAAGGCCTTGAAGTACCTCAGTGACTTGTTGGGTGATCGCTTCCTGCGCGGGATTGTTCTGTACACTGGTGATCAACCCGTTCCTTTCGGCTCAAACCCGTATGCCCTGCCGGTGAGTACGTTGTGGCGGGGTGGTGAAATGCCCCAGGAGAAGTCAAAAGACAAAACCTGAGTCTCAGCAGCAGTGCCATAACGATCTATTTGCACCTAAGGGCCCCCAATGCCATCCCATCCAACCGATCCAGAATGTTAAATTGAGAATAGCTAGCACGATTGCTGTAATCGCAAGGACTCGGAATACCCTCGAGTTCCTTCGAGATGCAGCTATGCCTCCCAGGATGATTGCCGTGGTATTCCCAACAAGTGAAGGAAAGCCTAGCATGCCTGCGGCATAGTCGGAAAATACAGAAGCTAATGCAATAAGCATGGCCGCTGTGGCCATTACAATGCCGCGCCTACTATGAGTTAGTGAACGTGATGTTTCTTCAGTTGATTGGGATCTGTTGAGATGTCTAAACCTACGCAGGTTGTTCATAACTACGATTGAGGAAGTGATATTCAGCAGTAGGACATAGTAGAAGGCGCCAGGTGTTAGATAGGAACGAGGCTGCCCGAAGACACCCCACCCAAGGACAAAGTATGCGATCAGCTCAGTAAACAACCACCCTACTGCAATCTCTAGTAAGTGTATCATCGAGCCACCTTCTCAAGAAGAAGATTCATAGCTATCGAGCATATAGTATACTAGCACAATGGGAGGAGATAATCATGGATTGGGTGTGGGTGTCTATAGTAGTACTGATTGCGTTGGTTATTCCAAAGATAGCCCGGTTAAATAAGTTACTCACATTAACAGTTGTTATTGTTTCACCACTCATTATAATGTGGCTGGCAATATCGGTTATTGGCTGGCAAACTTTCCGTCTAGCACCAAAAGGACAATTCTTGTGTCTTTTTACTGGTATTACAGTTGCTCTTACTATATTATTCAAATTAATACAACGCATCCGGGACTAAGTGTATGTCCTAAGAATCAGGATTACTATTGTTTGAAGAGTAAATGCTGTATTGGCCAATGTTCATTCGAACAGGTCTTGAAATGCGACCAACTGCAAAGAGAACCAGTCAGTCCTAGGAGGGTGTCAAGGCCCGATTGACACCTGATGAGCAACGTGTTCCGTTCTTTCATGCAAAGTTATTTCTGTGGCGTTATTGTTGTAAACACCAGTAGAAGCCTGAGGATTGGCTCACCGAATGACAGCTCACACGCGATGAGGAGCGTCTGTGCTGAAGGGAGTGCTGCATAGAGATCGGTGCCTGATCTTTACTTTTGGTGTTCCCCAGGGCATATTCATTCGTACCAGGCGCCAACAGGCAAAGGCGACAGGGTATATCTGTCTCCGACCATTCTGATCTACGTCAGTGTCACCGTAGAACATGCCGGAGGGCTAGGAACGCCAAGAGTGAAGATGTGACTCCAGCCTCGCCGCCTCCTCAGAGGGTGGTTACTTCCAAAGTCCCTTTCAACAAGGAAGAATGCTGTCAGGACTGGTCCTTCTGTTGGCTCACGTAACACGTGTTGGCAACGCTTGGAAATTGACACTTTGAGATGTGAGTTACTTGTTGCTCTCCGTCTTTTTCTCTTCCTTGAGGCGAGTGAGCTTTTCCTGATCCAACTCCTCGCCGGCTTTGATACGTACTTCCAAGTCATGATCTATTCCTTTCTTCGCGTGAACAACCAAACCCTGGTCGACTTCGATATCAGTTTCCTGATGGTCGTTCTCATCTTGACACATCTTCTTCACCTCCCTCACTTACTAGTAAGCTAACCGTTTTCAAATACTCGGATTATCAGAATGTCAAATGCAAGTATGAAGAGACCAGTAATCACAAGACGCAATGCCCACTCCAACAGCTTTGCCTTTTTGCCGTGAACCGCATAGTTTTCCGCCCAAACATCGGCAAGGTTCTTAGTGACCTGTTCTCGAGTTTCCTTCAAGCTTGATCTCCAGTACTTCTTAAGAAGAACTACGGGATTTGGGTCAAACCGCTTCTGTCTTGGAGCAATGCAGAGGATGAGAAGGAATAGACTACCCAGAAGAAGAGCGAAAGCAACGTAGAAGAGAAGCGTGTCAAGGTGGAAAGCGGGTCCTGGAGATGGCAGTTGCAACACGAGAGTTACAATAATGGCTACGAAACCCAAGAGCGTTGCAGCCTTTTTATCAATAGCGGCAGATGTTTCCTCTAGTACAGAGAATTGTCGCTCAACAAGATGAGCTATGTATCCCTCGTTCTGTTCGTCGCGCGTGTTGCCCTCATCGCTTTTTGCCATGTATCGAAGTCTACAGTATTGCTTAATCCCGCACAAATGAGTTGCTAACACGGCTATGTTCATATTACAAGCGACTCGGCATGAGACGTCACCTAAGTACTCGTAATCCCAAGGCCAGGCTCAAGCGTTGTTTCTTGAATCCAGTGAGAAGAAGTGACATGCCAACTCTGCACTCGAAGAGGACGGACATCAAGATCCACTAAGCTCATCACATGACGCTTCCACCACGAGTTAACATCGATTGGGATTGCAGTCGAAAGCAATTCGCGCAGGGGAAGGACACTTCGAGAATTCAAAAGACAACTCAACGCTTATGCGCTAACCGGGCCCCTTATATTGATAACTATCGACCAGAATTCCTTGGTCATCGTAAAGGCGGGCGATATCCCCAGCATCATTCCATACCCTTTCTGTCGAAAGACGCACCATAGATCCTGGACGGATTTCTGGTGGTGAGATTTGGGTCGCCAACTTAAGTACATGGGGGCGCTCGACGGCAGCATCCATAAGATACCATCCCTCGATAGAAATCACGTGGTCCCCTCGATTGATGATCACGACCTGTTCCGGGCTACCCCAATAGCGTACCGCGGTGATCATAACCTGTTGGTCTGTGTTCCAGCGTCCTTTCCTGTCGAATGCCGCCTGTACCTGAGCATCAAGAAGGCTATCACACACAATTTGCACATTCGCTAAAGACTTTGGTGGCTCATAAATGATCGCCATACCCTCCTTAGCCAACATTTCGTTCAGACTTTGCTCACAAGCACTATCCATGTAGACTACTGCTAGAAGACGTTCCCATGTGAGCTGATCCTGGGGCTCATCGGGAATTCTCATATAGATTGTTCTCTCTGAAAGGCCAGCCTGACCTTCAAGAAACGCCTTGGCTTCCTCATAGCTGTCTTGCCCCTTTTCGGGTGCATCTATGCCGAGGAGGCGAACCTTGCTTGTCGAGTTCCCTGAAGGGAGGCTGACAAACCTCTTTTCGAAATGAAAAGTGTCTCCATCGTCTACTATTATCTTATCCCGAATGCTTACATAATCGGTGCCCCGGTGAAGGCCGAACCAAGTACCTACTGCTACCGCCAGCACAATAACCGCCGCTCCTCCTACCAGTACTGCTTTTCGTTTCATCTATGTCACCCCCCTCTACCCACAATTTGGCCTTTGACTACGATTTGATCATAAGGCTGATTCATGTTTGACCGCTGGATGATCGCCTAGCTGGAACACACAGCACTCCTCACTTCCAGCCCGATACGTGGTCATATTGACAATCACAGCCAGACCGTGATTGCTGTCCGGATCACTGATAACAAACCAGAGGTGTTTCGTGGCTGGGTCATTGGGGGAGCCTCTCCAGAAGGTGGTGCCCAACTTGATCACGAGTTAGCACTCTAGCAGATTGAACACGAAATTGTCCGCTTCGATCTCGGAGGCAATCTCCTCTGCCTCGTTCTCTCTCCCGACTGCCTTTAGAATATCCTCGTAGGATATCGGAATGCTGCCTCTATCTTGGTTTTCCCATTCTGGGAACGCATGTGTGAGGTCTCTGAGGTCCCATCGGCTCATCCGGCCGTACCGGTCAAAGATCTCTCTCAGCAGTTCAATCTCTCCTCCTGAGAGACGATCATACTCAGGAACCGAGGTAAGGACTACGTCATAGTCCTCTCTCTTAATGAAGTCGCACCAGTATGTCGACTCTGAAAACGCGGGATCGTCCGTGATAAGATCACGAATTCGGCTCACAATTGGACCATGCGGAAGCGAGTAGTAGGAGTCTCCGGTTAGTGGTTGTCCCCATTTCCGGAGTGCCTCTCTGTCAGTGATGTAGAGCAGCTTGATAAGCTTGAGATACTTCATCCTCCCATTCGTCCTCTCAAGCAGCCAAGCCGCCATCTGTGTGGATTTCCGCTCATCAAGACATGTGATCACCGTCGTTACCTCCTCCCGTAATCCCATATTAGGCTTTTTGCAAGGATATGCAAGCCCGCACGCCATGAAATCCCGGGGGCATGAACCGCAGCACTGACCTCCAGCTATTGCTAGCAGCGCCCTCTCTCAAGATGCTCAGGCCGAGTCATCCTCCTTCTCTACCTTCTCCGCAACGATCGTGCACTCGGTCACGAGTGCTGCGACGGCGCTGATAGCGGCCAGGGTGGGCAGGAAGAGTGCTCCCACCACGCCGAACGTCAGCGGAATCTCGATCAGGGTCTTTCCTTCGTTATTCTTGATGGTGACACGGTGGATATTTCCCTCTCGCACCAGCTTCTTGACCGTTGAGAGAAGCTTTTCACCGCTGATTGTGAATTCTTCCTTGCGAAGTCTCTCCTCGTCCATGTTGAGTCTCCTCTCTGTCGATGAACGGCATAGCCAGCTCGTTCGGAAGCAATTTCCCAAAAAGGTTTCTTCGCTATTCGGCCTGCCTGCTGCAAACAGGTGTGGGTAACCTGGAAGAATTGACTATAGACAAGTCTGCCTGTGGGTCAACCGCTTGACCCACAGGCTTCGGAGCCATTAGGAAACCAGGAAAGAATGGCTCGCTGAATTACCCGCTTTACCTCTGGGGTTGGCTTTGCGAAGTTCGAAAGCAGTCCGTGCTCCTTCCCAATCCCTCTCAGATATGGCTTTAAAATCGCAAATCCCGGTCCTAGCCAGCGGTGTACCTCAATGGCAGTTGCGAGGGACCTAAACGAGGTTACGGCCGGACATCATCACCGGGGGCGGGACACAAGGTCTCTGTTCCTATCTTGCTCCCCGGTGATAGACCGCTCTTCCTAAGCCAACCGGGCTAATCCCGATGGCTTCTCCGACGCCGTGCCGTCACCAGTGGCGCCACGGTCACCCACAGGGCGATGGTGATCAACATCGCCATCGTGTAGCCCAACGGTTGCTGATTAAAGTGGGGAGCGATAACCCTGGAGAAGAGCATGAGAAAGAAAGAACTCAAAAAGAAACCAGGTATCGCCGCCAGTATCGCGAAGTAACTGCACATCGTGCACCTCCTGTATTGTATGAAAGGGTTCCCAGATTCTACTTGATCCCTCTCTTAAGCTTCTCTAAGGAAAGCATCTCGCCTCGCCTTTGTCAAGTGTGTCTCGCGGGCAGGCGTGCTTTTGAGCCAGCTCTGGTTAACGGGGTGAGTGAGTGCTTGGTGGGCGTGTTCGCACCCAATCAAGCATTCGCGTTCGTTTAAGCCGAGCATTTAAGTATGACAACGGTCGGTTTCGCGCATTCGTCTCCCGCCCTCCGTCTTGCTCTTAGTCTCACGCCACCCCGAATCAAAGCGGCGCCAAGGCTCGCCAAGAAACGGTCACGCAAGCTGGTTCGTGGGATTCGGTTTCTGTTGATCGCTTTTAGCATCCGCACATGCTTCGCCGTTCTTAGTAGCTCCTGCTGGTGGATCTTCGCCAACTCAAAGGATTGGTCAATCATGATTACCTCCTCGGCTATTCCGGGTCGGTCGGCTTCATCGCCTGGACCGCGATGCTCGCAATCGAGGCTGCCACTTCTTCCGATACTTCCAGCGTGGTTCCGGTCTTCTCTGCGATCGATCGTGCGGTAGGGCCATCAAGTACTCCTTTGGCGGTTACCTCACTGACCACTTCTATCCCCTGAAAACCGGCTGCCTCTATCGTTATCAGGTACTCCTGCTTCGTGATTGCTCCGGCCACACAGCCGACGTAAGCCTCGATGGAATCCTTGATCGCTGAGGGAAGCGCCTTTGCTAAAACGATGTCCGAGATCATGATCCTGCCCCCGGGCTTGAGCACCCGATACGCCTCCTCGAACACCTGGGGCTTATTGGGGGATAGGTTGATCACGCAGTTGGAGATCAGCACATCGACGACATTGTCGGCGAGCGGCAGGTTCTCGATCTCCCCCAGCCTGAACTCCACGTTCTGGTAGTCGTGCTCCCTGGCGTTTTGCCTTGCCCGGTCGATCATTTCAGCCGTCATGTCCACACCGATAACGTGCCCACTCCTGCCAACAGCGTTGGCGGACAGGAAACAATCGATTCCGGCGCCGGACCCAAGATCCAGCACCACCTCACCCTCCTTGAGAGAGGCCAGGGCAGCGGGGTTCCCACAGCCCAATCCCAGGTTGGCTCCGTCGGGGATCGTCCCGAGTTGCTCAGCCGTGTAGCCGATTGTTTTACTCATCGAATCCTGCGAGTCGTCGCAACCGCAGGGGGTGCCCGCACCGCAGCAGGAGCTCTCCTGTGCGGCAATTCTGGCGTAGTTCTCTCTGACCGTCCTTCTGATGTTGTCGTCTTTCATGAGAAGAATCTCCTTGCTCACTGCTCCCGTAAAGTGTCTTTCATCGCCGCTTCCAGCGTGGCCTTCACCATGTCAGCGAGCTCCTCCACTTTGGTCAGGGTGATGCAGCAAACCTTACCGTCCTTCTCCCAACTGGTGGCCGCCAGCTTGTCGCCGGCGCGGATGTTCGCCTTCGCCCTGAGTTCTTTGGGCAGCACCATCTGCCCCCTGCCGTCCACACGCACGACCGCCTCCACCTTGCAGCACTCTGCCCTGCAATCGATTGGGGATTCGGAAGATCCGTTGTCCGTACACTGAACCATGTCGCACGCTCCTTTTATCAGAATAATCAGAAATATCTGATCAATATGATACCACTGATATGGCCTGGTGTCAACTCCCAACCATCCTCCTATCGGGTGACGGGCCGAATACGTGGAACCAACGGCAGATTGGACTTGGAAAGGCCGTGTGGTTAGGAATAAGGGGAGCACATATCCCTGAGGTCGATGTTCGGAAAGCGCATCACGCTGTTCAGACTGCTCGTGTTCGAGGCTAAGTGCTTGGGGGCATAGCTTGATTCTTGAATTCCTTCACCTGCGCCGTGCCTCGGCGACCTCAGCAATCTACTCCATCGTACGAATATGTCTACTGTCCTTGGGAATTGACTGCCTGGATTAAGTGTGCCTCCTACGTTTCACTCCTCGCCTTTCTCGTCCTCCTCAACCTTCTCCACGACGATCGTGCACTCGGTCACGAGTGCGGCGATGGCACCGATGGCGGCCAGGGTGGGCAGGAAGAGTGCTCCGACCACGCCGAATGTCAGCGGGATCTCGATCAGGGTCTTTCCCTCTTTATTCTTGATGGTGATGCGGCGGATGTTCCCTTCCCGTACCAGCTTCTTGACCGTAGAGACCAGCTTCTCGCCGCTGATCGTGAATTCTTCCTTGCGAACCTTCTCCTCATTCATGGCTGTACCTCCTTCACTGCTCTGTGGATAGTCATTGTAGCAATCTACTCCACCTCAAGGCTACCGTGTCGCTTTTCTCTCGTCGCAGCGGACCCAGACTATTGCTGCTATGTGAGCTACCTGCAATGAACTCGTTGTGAGACGAGCAGGAAGCCTACGGCTGTACGGAGATCTTCTTCTCGACGAATCCCCTTTTGGCCGTGATTGGTCCGATTGGTGCGGCTGCATGGACAAACCCCACATCCAAGTCGAGAGCCTTTCCAACAAGGGAGAGAGTCTTCAGCGAGATGTTGGGAACGGTTGCATTCTCGATGCGGGAGATCATCTGCTGGGTCACTCCTGCTCGTCTGGCAAGTTGCTGCTGTGTCCAGCCCAGGTGTTCTCTGGCAGCGCTAACCTCGTAGGCAATCCGCAGCTTCTTGTACTCCTCTTCGTAGCTACGCGCAACCTTTTCGTCTTTGAGCACCCGCTCCAGATGATCTTTGAACGTCCCCATATCTTACTCCCGTGCTTTGCCAGCCAGTCATCTCGATAGGCCTTCGCCCGTCTCACCTCGCGGGGTGGCACGCTCTTGGTGGTCTTTGTGAAACCATCATCGATAATAGCGACTGGTCGGCGGAGTTTCCAAGCGCGAAGCTCTATCCATTTATCGCCGTGCACTTGTGAAAAGAGGAGAAGCCGATTATAAAGAGGGTATTGGCTTTTCTAGCATGAGAGGACTTAACATTGAATTGAGAGGGGGACGGATGGACGAAGAAAGATTCGCAAGGATGCGCGAGATGCTCGCAAGGATCGGTGATCACCTTTGACCGGCCGACGATCGAAGAGGAGATTGCCGAGTTAGAACAACAGATGGCCGCGCCTGGCTTTTGGGAGAAGCGGGAACAGTCTACCGATGTGAGTCGTCGCCTGGAACGGAACAAGTCCCTCCTCTCCCGCTACGATGAGTTGAGCGAAGAGATGGAGGACATCGACGTCCTCCATCAGATGGCGTCGGAGATGGACGATGAGGAGGAGCTTTCCAAGATCCTCTCCCGTGTCTCTGCCCTGGACGAGAAGCTGCGCGCGTTCCGTATCGAACTCACCTTCTCCGGGCCGCATGACCTTGCCGATTGCTACCTGTCAATCAACGCCGGTGCTGGGGGAACCGACTCGCAGGACTGGGCGGAGATGTTGCTTCGCATGTATGGTCGCTACTGCGAGCGGATGGGATACAAGGCGAATTTGCTCGACGTGAGCGCGGGGGAGGAGGCGGGGATTCGTAGCGCAATGCTGGAGGTGAGCGGCCGCTACGCCTATGGCAACCTGAAGAGCGAGAAGGGCGTGCACCGGCTCGTGCGCATGTCCCCATTTGACGCCGCCCATCGACGTCACACGTCGTTTACCGCTGTCTCCGTGGTCCCGGTAACGCAGGAGCAGGAGCTGGAGATCAACCCTAAGGATCTGCGCATCGATACCTACCGTTCAACCGGCGCTGGGGGCCAGCACGTCAACGTCACGGATTCGGCGGTGCGGATCACGCACCTTCCGACGAAGGTCGTCGCCTCGTGCCAGAATGAGCGTAGCCAGCGGCAGAACAAGGAGACAGCGATGCGTGTCCTGCGGGCGCGCTTGGGGGAGCTCCTCCGTCAACAAGAGGCAAAGAAGATCGAGGAGCTGCAGGGGGAGCTGTTGGATATCGAGTGGGGGAGCCAGATTCGCTCCTACGTCCTTCAGCCTTACCAGATGGTGAAAGACCACCGCACGAACTACGAGACGGGCAACGTCGATGCCGTGCTTGACGGCGATATCACCGCATTCATCGAGGCCTTCCTTGAACAGAGCGGATAGGGATGAGCCAAGACACGATGAAATGGAGATGGGATGCCAGGAGAATGTAAGGAGCTGTAGATAG
>Ga0307378_10011225_pt1 | contig 11561 bp, 10 predicted proteins | sample UN1MG_FD_202238 | JGI IMG/M metagenome (GOLD analysis project Ga0307378, IMG submission 202238) | Soil microbial communities from Risofladan, Vaasa, Finland - UN-1 | ecosystem: Environmental > Terrestrial > Soil > Coastal area > Acid sulfate soil | place: Finland: Risofladan, Vaasa | collected...
TGCGGTCCTCACTGGGGCGTCATCGGCATTCGGGCGCGGGCTCTTCAGGCCCGCGCGGAGGCGTCGGCAGGCGATGTCTCGCCGAACACGATCCGCCGCAACGCGCCGGCTGCCTGCCGAGCAAGCTCCTCGAACATGCCCAGGACGAACAGCAGGTTCTTACGCCGCAGCGTCATCGCCGCCCAGGCCGCGTAGAGGCCCGACGCGCCCAGGATGTCGTAGCCCAGCAGCACCCACGACCCGGCGTCGCTTCCGAGGCTGCGGCGGACGATGTGCAGCCAGTGGGCGACGTACATGCGCCCGTGGCGTCTGGTGTTCGGCCGCCCCGTGGGCTGGGGGGCGTGGCGGACCCTCAACTGCGGGGCCAGGAACAGCGCCCGGCGCCGGCCGACGCGAAGGCAGAACTCGCGATCCTCGTACAGGGCATAGCCACAGAATCGCTCCTCGAACCTTTCGGTGGCCGCCACCTGGCCTCGAAGGCTGATGGCCCCGCCGCTGAGCCATCGTGCGGGGCGCAGTCGGCCGGCCAGGGCGGCGGGCAGCCTGACGTAGCGGGCGGCGCAGCGCGCGGGCGACCACGGCCCACGCGCCATCAGGTGCGCCAAGGCCAGCCAGAGGCGCTTGGCGGGGGCGCGCAGGCCCGGATCGTCCATGACCCCGCCGATCCCGGCGACGAGGCCGGCATGGTCGGCCTGGTACAGCTCGGCCAGGCGGGCGAGATAGTCCGGCGGCAGCGCCCCGTCGTCGTCCATCAACAGGACCACGTCGCCGTCGGCCAGGGCCAGCCCGCGGTTGCGCGAGGCCGTCAGCGAGGCCGTGTCGAGCCGCTCGTGGCGAAAGGCGATTCCCGCGGCCCGGGCACGGTCGGAAAGCTCCGCCGGCACGTCCAGGCCCCCGTCGTTGACTACTATGATCTGGCGCGGCGGCAGCGTCTGCCGGAGGACCGAGTCGAAGACGCTGGTGAGGCTGTCGGGCCTGTCGTGGGTCGAGATCACGATGGATACGCCGAGGCTCATGCGTGTCGGCCCCTGGCGACGTTGGCGGCGCGCTTGGCCAGCGCCACCAGCAGCGCCTTCTGCCTGCGGTTGAAGACCCAGCCGGTAGCCAGGGCGCCTGTCAGCAAGGCGGCCCAGATGCACGCCACCGCCCAGGCGGGCACAAGTCGGTTGAAGTTCAGCAGGAGCACCAGCGGCGCGGCCATCACCACGTACGTGCTGGCGTGGAAGCGAACGCGCGTGGCCAGGAAATACACCGCTGCCACGCCGCCGGAGCCGACGGCCATCCCGACCCCCGCGGCCCAGGCTGCCCCCACCAGTCCGTCAGCCGGCTCGGAACCCATCCACAGCGCCGCCAGCGTCCAGTTCAGCAGCCCGCCCGCCGCCGCCGTGATGATGGTGACAGCCGGCCGCTCCTGGAGCCACACCAGCATGTTCAGCAGTCCCAGGTTTCCGATCACCAGGAAGAACAGCAGCAGCCCCGGCAGCAGTGGCTGGCCCGCCCGCCAGGTCGCCGGCAGAATCCTCACCCACAGCGGACAGAGCAGGTGCATTGCGATGCCCAGGGTCATGGTCGCCAGGGCCACCGCCTTGAAGGCCGTCTGGAGGTTCAGCAGGGCCATGTCCCTTCGCCCGCCCTCCCAGTGGCGGGCGATGTGGGCGAAGATAACGGTCCAGGCGGCCGTCGATATCAGGATCACCGGCTGGGACAGCGACATGAACACGTGAAAGACGCTGCCTTCCGCCGGGCTGTAGCGATGGCTGGTCAGCCAGAAGCTGATCTGATTCGCGACGACCCAGAGGGTGTTGCCGACCATGGCGACCAGGCCGAACCGCAGGGTCCGCAGAAAGACGCCCGGCGCCTTTCCGTTGGCCGCCTCGTCGATGGCGGCCAGCCTGGGCTCCCCGGCGGCCCCATGCTCGGGCTCGGGGGCCGGGTCGAGAAGAGGTTCCCAACCGCGACGCGTCGCGTCTGGAGCCTCGGCGGGCGCGTGGGCGGCCGAGGGCGCCGCCGGCGCCGGCTGTATCCGCTTGACCGCGATATGCAGCAGGGCCGTACCGGCAACCAGCACCACCGCCAGCGACGCCATGTGGGCCAGCAGCAGCGCCAGGCCTGTGGGCTCGATAAGCAGCGCCGTCGCTCCCATCGCGGCGAACAGCGCGCCGAAGAGGATCTCCATGGCCGAGATCATCCGGTACACGCGCATGCCGCCCATGAACCCGAGCAGGTTGAAGTACAGGGCCATCAGGAACGCGTTGCCCAGGGCGGCCCAGCAGAGCATCAACTGCTGCCGGTAGCTGACGCCGGACATTCCCTCGCACGAAGCGATCACCCATTGGGTGATCGTGTCGCTGGCCAGGAACGCCACGAGCGTCAGAAGCGCGCAGCATGCCAGCACCGCCCATCGGACTCGCCGGTAGAACGACTGCAGGACCCCGCGGGCCTCGTAGTAGCTGACGTATCGCACCAGTCCGTGGTTGGAGCCCATGCACAGCAGCGGCGAGGCGATGCTGAAGATCATCATCCCCAGCGCCCACAGGCCGTACTGGCCGCGCACGTGCCGCATCAGATAGGCAAACAGCAACACGCGCCCCAACCCCAGGGCCTTCTGGAGGATCATGGCCGAGATGTACACGCCCAGCGAGGCGGCCATGGAGCCCACCTTCAGCAGGCGCGCCGTAACAGACAAGGTTTACCTCCCCGGGCCGATGGCCGCGGCGGCGGGAGCGAGGTCGATCGACTGGGGCTGCAGGAGATGGTGGTAACCGGCGGTCAACCCCGCGAAGCACCAGAACAGCCCGTTGGTGGGTATGTCCCACAACGGGTCAACGAACATCGCGTTGGTGAGGTAGTTGACCAGGGCAATCCAGAACAGGACCACGAAGTCCCGCGACAGCCACCCCGTCGCCGTGGCGGGCATCCTTCGGTACAGCCGCACCGACATGCGGTACAGCATCCAGAAGACCGCGATTATTCCGACCAGACCTACGATTCCCGTCTCGGCGAGCATGGCCAGGAACAGGTTGTGCTGCATCATGACCCCCTCGAGTGCCCCGGCGCTGATCGAGGCGGGGTCGCGCTGAAGCCCCATCTGGTGGTCGGCGAAATGGCCGAAGCCCACGCCCGTGAGAGGTCGCTCGCCGGCCATCTGGAAGGCCTGCTCGATGAGGGCGACCCTCGCGATCGTCTCGCGAACCTGGGCCACGCCTCCAGCCGTGCGATCGGTGGATGTCAGTCTCGGCCAGAGGGCCACCACGCCAAGCATCACTATCAGCGCCGCCAGGGCGGCCTTCACTCCGGCCAGCCGCCGCTCGCAACCCCAGAACAGCCATACGATACCCGACAGCAGAAACGCCAGGTACCCCGCCCGCAGGCCCGTGAAGAAAATCGCCGGCGGGATAAGAAACGCCTGGACGATCAGCGCGGCGCGGTACGGCCCGCGGATGCGGCGGATGAGGTACAGGCACACGTAGAATAACTGGGACAGGAGTATGGCCTGCGGGTTGCTCATCGTATACGCGCCGCGCGCGCGCTCGAAGTGGATGCCGAAGCCCCGTCCCCAGCTCGGCTGGTTGATATAGGACGGCCAGATCAGCGCCCGCGCGCCGCTGTCGACGGTAAGGGCGATGCGCTGGAGGTACCCGATATACAGCGCGTACCAGCCGTAGGCCGTCAGCAGCAGCAGCGCCCGACGGATGTTCTTCTCGTCCCTCACGCAGGCCGCCAACATCAGGTACATCACGAACGGCAGCAGCAGTCCTTCGAAGAAGCGGTAGTAGGGCGCCGTCCGAAGCGTCGGGATTCGGGCCGTCCAGCCGTGCACCGAAGTGTTGATTGCCACATAGGCCAGGAACCCCAGGATGATCCAGTCCCATTTCCACAGCCCGCGGATGTGCCGCTTGCGCGTGATCAGGTACAGACCGAACGCCGCCACTGCGACGACGTAGAGAATCCGCGGAATGGTCAGGTTGATGAAGCCCGGAATCTGGATGAACACGAGCGGGCGGTCGAGCAGGCCGAACGACAGCACCCACACCCAGGCCCAGAGCGTCACGTCCAGGGAGGTGAAGTACAGGAACACGGCAGCCGCCGCCAGGGCCACGAAGCTCCAGGGCATCAGTTCCGGAACGGCGACGGATATCACAGCGGTCGCCGCGACCAGGACCCCCAGCACGGCCAGTGTCAGGGTACCGAACTTTCGCTGCCCGAGGGTCAGCATAGGGCTTTTTGTCTGGGGCCGCGCGGCAGGTCAGACCCGCCGATAGAGGAACCTAGGAAGCGGGAATGTCCTCATGTTCAGCACCACGCCTACGACGCGCCCGCCGCCGCTCTCCAGGACCCTCTTGGCCTGCGCGACGGCTTCCCGCGGGGTCTGGTCGGTCCTGATGACCATGATGACGTCCTTGACTGCCCCGGCCAGCACCTTCGCGTCCGGGTGCAGGTTGGCTGGCGCCGCGTCGAACAGCACGTGGTCGTACGTCTGGCCCAGTGAACTCAGGAAAGACGACATCCCGGGGCTCCGCAGGGCGTCCAGCGCCCGAGCGCCCAGATTGCCCACGGTGTACACGTCCAGATTTCGCGAGATCGACCGTGCCACCGTCGTGGTCGGTTCGTTTTTCAGGATCACCTCGCAGACGCCCGGCCCCTGGGGCAGGCCCATCAGCCGGTGAATGGCCGGGTAGCGCAGGTTGAAGTCCACCAGCGCGACGCGCGCGTCGCCGGCCGGGTCGCCTCCGGCCAGCGCCAGCCCGCACGCCACGGTGGATGCGCCCTCCCAGCGGTCGGCCGAGCAGATCAGCACGTGCTTGTCCGAAATCTTGCCGGTATGAAACACCGACGCCCACAGCCCGCGGAACAGCTCGTCGGACCCGGCGCCGAGCGAGACGGTGGAACGGGGCCTGCTCTCTGAAGCAACTTCAGTCATCGTTCACCTCATCCGTGGCGTATGATCCGGCGGTGGGTTCTGGGGATTGAGCCCAGCACCGCCGTGCCGAGGTATCGCTCGGCGTCGTCCACGCTCTTGATCGAATGGTCGAGATGGTCGGCGAGGAACACGTACACCAGCGCGACGATCATCGCCGCGACGATCCCGATCAGCATGTTCAGCCAGAGGACCGGGCGGCGCGGCTCTGACGGGATCGGCTGGCTTGGCGGGTCCAGCACACTTGCCAGGACCGGCGTCTCCGCCAGCCTGCGGGCGGTGTCGGCGGCGACGGACTTCCTCTTCTGCTCGTCGTATCTTGACTGGGCTGCCTCCTTCGTCCGTTGCAGCCGGTCGTACTTGGCGGCCTTGCCCGCCAACACCTGCATCCGCGCCCCGTCGGCTTGCTGAATGTCCTTGAGGCGCTTGTTACGGGCCTGAAGCGTCGCGATCTGAACGGCCAGTCGCACGCTCTGCTTGTCCAACTGGTCATGCAAGTCCTGGTAGGCGGCCGCAAGCTCCATGCGGGCGTTGCGAAGCTCCTGGTAGTCCTCCGTGTATCGCGGCGCCATGGAGTTGACCGAGAGCTTCAGAGCGACGATCTTGTCCTGTAGGGTTCGGATCGGGGGGTTGGCAGCCGTCACTGCGTCGGGGACAACGGCTTTATTGGGCTCCATATCCCGTTGCTTATCCACCTCCTTCTTGAGCGCCTCAAGCTCGGCGAGCTTCGCCTCGTTCTTGTTGATCTCGGCCTGGAAGTGCGTGGCGAGGAAGGAGATGCCCTGGTCGGAGCTGGCGCCGCTGCCCGGGAGCATGCTGGTGACCACGGGCAGGTCGCCCTTGATCTCGTTGGCGACGAACGTCTCCATCTCCCCGATGGCTGCGTCCAGATCATTCTTCGCGGCCTTGACGGTCTCGACGGTCATGAAGTCGGAGGTGAGAGTCATCCGTTCGGTTTCGAGCTGCGTCTGGCGGAGCCTGTAGGCGTCCACGACGTGTTTGGCGAAGTCGTGGGCCCGCTTGGCAGCCAGCTCTCGTGGATCCACGGCCTTCTCCGAGGCCACCTCCGGCTCCTCGGGCCAGTCCACGCGGAGCTTGAAGGTCTGTGTGAAGGTCGAGTCGGGCCCGCCGGGCGTGACTACGCTGACCCGCTGGCCGGCCTTCTTGAGGGGCTTGGCGTTGTCCCGCGCGAAGTCGGCGATGTCGTTGTCGGTGTACCACTGGTAGGTCGACTTGCCTTCGGTGGTGGCCGGCTCGGGCTGGACGGGCTTGCCCTGGAGCTTCATCAGCGCCGAGGCGAGCACGAAGTTGCTCTTGATGATCTCGCGCTGCGTGACGACAAAGAGCTGCACGTCTTCCCCGATGACGGCCGACTGGCGGTCCAGCGGGCTGATCGTCTGCCCGGGCCTGGCGTAGAGCTGCGCCTCGCTGCGATACCACCGAGGTGAGAGGCTCGTCACCACCCACACCGCGGCGATGATCACCACGAGGATGACGCCTATGCCGAAGCTGCGGCGCGCCATGGTGCGAAGGATTTCACGCAACGTCCTGCTGGTTGCTTGTTCCGACATGTTTGACCTCTGCGTCCGGGGTCCTGGTGTTGTTCCCTACGGGTTGGGTCCGAGCCAATCGACGGCGTCCGCGGCCGTGTAGTTGATCGTCGTGGTCGTGCCAAGGATCGCGCGGATGCCTCGCGTCCAGACGTAGTCGATGTAGTCCGCCCGCTTGGCGATCGCCAGGGTCGGGACGTACACGATGTCCCCGTCCTCCAGCCATATGTCGTAGCGGTGCTTGCTGGAGTCGGCCACCACGGGCTGTCCCGAGGCCTTGGTGCGGTTTTCGAGAAGCTGATAGACGTTGATGATGGCTACCTGTGGCTGTGGGAGGTTGCTTCGGCGGACGAGCATGACACTGCTCAGGTCGGCTCGCTGTGGGATGTAGCTGCCGGCCTGCGCAATGGCCTGAAGCAGCGAGATCTCGCCTGCTGCGGCCGTCGTGCCAGTGCGGTCCAGCAGGACGCCCGGAGCGTTCACCTCGCCCATCACGTACACGCGGACCGGCGCGATCGTCTGGAGGTTCACCGTCACCTCCAGCTCCAGCAGGCCGATCTCCTGGTATGAGTTGTTCATCGCCACGTGCAGCTCGCCGATGGTCTTGCCGGCCGCCAGCACGTCCACTATGAAAGGCACCGAGATCCGCCCGTCCGGCGCCACCGGCACCAGACGGCTCTGCCCGCGGGGGGCCGTCCGAATCGCCTCGCGGAGTTCGGCGATGTTCACGTTCGACTGCTTGAAGCTAACCGTCACGCGGGGGTCTTTCAGGTATTTGGCGTACTGCTTCTCCAGCTCCTTCTGCACCTCTCTGATCGTCCGATCAAACACGTACACCGGGTCGATCAGGTCCAGGTAGAGCTGCCCGTCGGACTGGACCGTCTCGGCCTGGTTCAGCGACGGGTGGAACGGGAACCGCACGTCGATCACGTCCTGGATCTTGATGCGGTAAGCCTCGGACTCCCGGCGGTGACGGACGTGGTAGATGATCTCCAGGAAGTCGCCCGGCCGGATGCGGTAGTCCCGTCGGTACACGTGGGCCACCGGCACCTCCTTGGGCGCCCAGTGCGTCTGGAGAAACTCCCGTGGCATACCGTGGCCGGCGGAGGGCTCGGGCTGTTCCTGGCAGCCAACCAGCAGCGCGCACGCAGCCGCGACCGCGATCCATCCTGCAATACGTGTCGTTTGAGTCTGTCGGGTCCTCATAACCTCACCTGGTCTCTACGATAGATGCCTTTTCAAGTGGAGGTTGCACATGTCCCATCGCCACGGCCGCCTGCCGGTAGGTCGCGAAGCTGCCCACCTCCACGACGAAGGCCAGCCGGCCCTGACGCTGAATCTCTCCCGTCGAGGCATCGAGTTTCCTGGCACGTAGCCCCTCGGCCGCCTTCTCGGCCTCCCTGCGGCTGTCGAACTGTCCCGTGCGAATCGTCCATGCCCTGCTGCGGACCTTCCGGCCAGCCAGTTTCGCCTGTGGCGATCCGTCAAACAAGTAGATTAGCCGGTCGAACTGGAGATCCGCCTCGGCCCATCGGCCCTGCCGCTGCAACACACAGCCGAGCTGAAGCAGCACGTGATCGGCGGGCTTCTGCCCGGTCTCGATACCTTCCAGTGCCTGGCGGTACGCACTGTCTGCAGTGCCCAGGTCGGCGGTACGCATTGCCACGTCGCCGAGGGCGATCAGGCTTCGCGTGCGGACCGCGCTGTCAGCAGCCAGCGCAACGGCCAAGCCCAGGTCGGCCTTCGCGCCGTCCAGGTCCGCAAGCTGCTGCCGCGCCTGTCCACGAACCAGATACGCCTCGGCGGCCAGACGCGTCCTGGCGTGTTCGGCCAACAAGGCGTCCATCTTCCTGACCGCAACCTGCAACTCGCCGTTCTGCAGAGCCTGTTTGCCTTCGTGAAGCAGCCTAAGAGCCTGCGGGCTTGCCCGGCCGTTGCATCCAGAGACGTGAGATGCCATGCACAACGCCAGCGCAGCCAGCAACCTGCCCGGACCGCTCATCTTGCTTGGTCTCCGCGCAAGGCGTCTGGGCCGTATCTGTAGCAAATGCTTCGGTTCCCTGCACTCCAAAACTTTAGGCTCCATCGTCTTATGTCGACGGACGAGTCCGCCTGTCGCTCAGGTGGGGTGCATGATACAGTTGCGCCCGCGAGGTTTGGAGTGTTCACAGTATGACGAGTCGGGAACGTTACGTAAATGCGCTTACGTTCGGCCGCCCGGACAGAGTTCCGTTCATGCCCGGCTGGCCGCGACAGTCCACGCTGGCGGCCTGGCGGCGGCAGGGGCTGCCTGAAAGAGCCGACTGGTTCGCCTTCCTGCTGCGCGAGCTGGGCGTCGAGGGGGCCGCCACGCCCCCGCCGATCGACCTTGGCGTGGACTTCCGCATGATCCCCCAGTTCGAGGAAAAGGTCCTTGAGCACAGGAACGGCCACTACGTCGTCCAGGACTGGAAGGGCAACGTCTGCGAGATATCCGACCAGTTCGACGTGACGTACCTCCGCACGGCCAAGGACTTCGTCACGCGCCGATGGATTCGCTGTCCGGTGAACACCCGCGACGACTGGGAGCAGATGAAGGCCCGATACGAGATGGACTCGCCGGGGCGATTCGCCGCCGACTTCTCCGATCGCTGCCGGCGGGCCGCCGATCGCGACGGGCTGCTCCGGATCGCTTTTCCCGGGCCGTTCTGGCAGATGCGCGAATGGTGCGGCTTCGAGGGCCTGTGCATGATGATGATCGACGAGCCGGACCTGGTCGCGGAGATGGCGGAGTTCTGGAAGGAGTTCGTCGCGGCGATGCTTGAGCGCGCCCTTGCGCATGTGGCGCCCGACGCGGTGGTGATCTCGGAGGACATGGCCTACAAGGCCAAGGCAATGATCTCGCCGGCGATGACGCGGGAATTCTGCGTGCCGAGTTGGCGGCGCTGGCGCCGTCAGCTATCTGACGCTGGCACGCCCGTCATCGAGATCGACAGCGACGGATACGTCGGGGAGCTGGTTCCGCTTTGGATCGAGTGCGGGGTGAACGTCTGCTCGCCGATGGAGGTGGCCGCCGGCTCCGCGGTCGATGAGTTCCGGCGGCGGTTCCGTCGGCGGATGGGCTACAGCGGCGGGGTGGACAAGCGATGCATCGCCAGGGGCGGGCAGGCCATCCGCGACGAGATCAGGCGCATCGAGCCCGTGGTCGCCGACGGCGGGTACATTCCCGGCTGCGACCACGGCGTGCCGTCGGACGTGTCCTGGCCGAACTTCGTGGACTATGGCCGCCTGCTGGCTAAGATAACCGGTTGGCTGTGAGCCCGAAGCGGCTGTCGGCCGACTTTGTGGCTACGAGAGGTGGGGCTTCAGCGTGCGCCGGCCGGATGACAAGAGCCGGCTTCAGGAAATCGCGCTTCAGGCCGAGCAGATGCTGCTGCTCGGCGCGGGGGCTCAGACGATCCACTTTCGGCCGGTTCTGGACGTTACCCGCGCTGACATCGAGCTGATGCTCGCCAAGCTCGATCGCTGCCTGGGTCGGCTGCGGCAGGACCGCCCGTGAGCCCAGGCCGGCGGCCGCCCCACGGCGTGGCCGGCGCTCTACGGCTCGTACGCGGCGATGGCGCCCGTGCGCGGGTCCGCTCGCCACAGGGCGTTGGCGTCGTGAGGGCGGCTTTCGCTGTCGCCGGCGTCCCACTGTTCGATGCGGGAAGCTCGGACCAGGAAATGCTTGGAGTCCTTCTCCCAACGGACGAACTCCAAGGGGTGCTGTCCCTGCCGGGGCGCACGGCCCGCCGGCGCCTGGAGATGAACCTTCGCCACCCGCGCGATGTCAAGAATCTCCAGGGGTTTGACGTGCACCTCGTCCTCCAGGACGACGAATCTCTCGTCGGGAGAGACGTGATAGATCTTGAACTGGGGCGTGCCAATCGAGTCGACAGTCGTCCAGTACAAGCGCTTGCCGCCGAACAGAAGCGTTTGTTTGTCCCTGGAGCGGCATGCCGACCTCTCGGCCCAAACGCCCCCACCGTGGCTGTGCACCTGAGCCATGAAGGGAGCTCTGGTGATGCGCACCTGCTCGACAAGTTGGATGCGCTTGCTCAGGTTCCTGATCTCATAGGTCGTAGTCCATTCCATCAGGTACATCAGATGCTCAATGGAGAACTTGTTCGGATCGAACCGAACCATTGTGCTTGCGAGGGCTTGCCTCGGCAGTTGATCCGAGATATCGCACGCCCTCTCCAGCAGGGGCCGCGCCTCAATCGGGTCCGTCGTTCCGAGCGCTGCCTGCTCCGTCAGCGACCGGACGAGCTTGACCTTCTCGGCCTGTGTCAGCAACTGGTCGTCCGATCCCGGTGGGACGCTGCCGTCTCCGCAGGACAGCCCCGCCAGGCTGACCATCAGACCGACCAATACCGGTTTCACCTGATTCTGCATGGCCATGACACCCGTCCTCTCGCGCACTTTCGCGCACTGAGGATAGACGCATCAGCTTGCTGGACTCCTGCCGCGGCATGCGTCCTACCCAGTCCCCGCAGCCCAACGTGGTCTGCCGGCAGGCATCCTAATGTCCCCAGGGCTGGATGTCCATCGGGACTCTTGGGTCCATTGCGTGATTCTCGCAGGCCGGCGTGGATTCCCCGGGCGGCACGCTGGCTGCCTTGGTTGTGACCGCGACGCCCACGCGGGCAAGTCCTTCGAGCCGCCCGCGCGCATATGCTTTTCGCCTGCTGCATGTGGTGGTACCATGGACCGGCGCCGAGCGGGTGACATATCCCCCGCTGCGAGCACGGGCCCGACGACAGGAGACACGCTATGACTGTTCCACCTCCTCCTCCCGCTCAGAGCCAGTGGCACTACATGATGGGTCAGCAACGGCTCGGCCCCGTCACGACGGAGGCCCTCGTCGCGATGATCCAGACCGGCGCGATTACCTCGGCGACACTCCTGTGGCGCGAGGGGATGGGTGAATGGTCGCCAGCCGGCTCGCTGCCGGAGTTCTCCTCGGCGTTGACCGGGGCGAAGGCCAAGGAGGAGAACTATCTGGGCCTGAACACTTCGGGGCTGATAGTGTTCATTATCCTCCTGGTGGCCTGCCTGCCCCTGTGCTGGCTGCC